>Ga0209963_1000411_pt1 | contig 73430 bp, 77 predicted proteins | sample ThiBio_1000_biof_2_FD_183957 | JGI IMG/M metagenome (GOLD analysis project Ga0209963, IMG submission 183957) | Wastewater bioreactor microbial communities from Cape Town, South Africa - Thiocy_cont_1000_biof (SPAdes) | ecosystem: Engineered > Bioreactor > Thiocyanate-remediating >... | reverse complement strand
GGCTGTCAGAACCATCGACGATCTTTGGAAGGCCATCGGCAACATCTGCGCCATCTTCACACCGCAAGAGTGCTCAAACTACTTCAATGCCGCTGGATATGGATTCAAATGAGCGCCCGATGCTCTAGCCAAACAAAATCTGCTTCAGAAGCCGTCACCCCGAGGCGATGGCGCTCAGCGCTCGGCGCGACCGATCACCGCCATCAGCTCGGCGATCTTGGCGCGCTGATCGGCTTTGTCGCCGCTGGCGATGGCGTGCTCCACGCAATGGCTGACGTGATCGCGCAGCACCTCCTCCTCGACACGGCGCAGCGCCGCGCGCACCGCCGATATCTGCGTGACGATGTCGATGCAGTAGCGGTCCTCTTCGACCATACGCGACAATCCGCGCACCTGCCCTTCGATCCGGTTCAAACGTTTGGCCACCGAGGCCTTGATCTCTGTTCTCATGCCGGATATATACCCCCGCAGGGTATAGAAATCAAGCACGGATCGGATCGACCATGTCGACAGACACCACCAGCAGCGAAACCCGCGGCGCATGTTGCAGCCATCACAACAACACCGCTGCGGAGCCCGCTTCCGCCGCCGCGTCCTCCTCTTGCTGCGGCGGCGATAGTACGCAATCCACGCCGACTGCGACGGCCTCCTGTTGCGGCGGCGATCACAAGCACGACCACGGGCACGCGCATCATGATCATGCCTATCATCACCACGCGCATGACCATCATACGCATGATGCGGCACCCGACGACGGCCGCGTGATCGATCCGGTGTGCGGCATGCGGGTCGATCCGACGACGCGGAAATACGTCTTCGATCACGATCACACCACCTATCACTTCTGCTCCGCCGGCTGCCGCACCAAGTTCGCCGCCGATCCGCAGCGCTATCTCGACCCGAAGCCGCGGCAGGACGATGTCCCGGAAGGCACCATCTACACCTGCCCGATGCATCCGGAGATTCGTCAGGTCGGCCCCGGCAGTTGCCCGATCTGCGGCATGGCGCTGGAACCCGACGTCGTCACACTCGACGAGCAACCGAACCACGAACTGAGCGACATGACGCGACGATTCTGGATCGGCCTCACGCTGGCGCTCCCGGTGATCGTGCTCGACATGGGCGCGCACATCGTCGGCCACAGCCTGATCGATTCCGCGCTCTCGGGCTGGATTCAGCTCGCCTTCGCAACGCCGGTAGTGCTGTGGGCCGGCTGGCCCTTCTTCGTGCGCGGCTGGCAGTCGCTGCTCACGCGCAACCTCAACATGTTCACGCTGATCGCGATGGGCACCGGCGTCGCGTATCTCTACAGCCTCGTCGCGACGATCGCGCCCGACGTTTTCCCGGCGGCGTTCCGCAACCACGACGGCACCGTCGCGGTGTATTTCGAAGCCGCCGCCGTCATTACCGTTTTAGTCTTGCTCGGACAGGTGCTGGAGCTGCGCGCGCGTGACGCGACCTCCGGCGCGATCAAGGCGCTGCTGGCCTTGGCGCCGAAGACGGCGCGATTGGTCGACAGTGACGGCAACGAACGCGAAGTCGAGATCGACAGCCTGCATGTCGGCAACCATCTGCGCGTGCGCCCCGGCGAGAAGGTGCCGGTGGACGGCGCGGTGATCGAAGGCCGCTCCAGCCTCGACGAGTCGCTGGTGACCGGCGAATCGATGCCGGTGACCAAGGAGGCCGGCGACAAGGTGATCGCCGGCGCGCTGAACAAATCCGGCAGCTTCGTCATGCGCGCCGAGAAGGTCGGCCGCGATACGCTGTTGTCGCAGATCGTGCAGATGGTGGCGCAGGCGCAGCGTTCGCGCGCGCCGATCCAGCGCCTCGCCGATCGGGTCGCCGGCTGGTTCGTTCCGGCGGTGATCGCGGCGGCAGTGCTCGCATTCGCGGCGTGGGAGATGTTCGGGCCGGAGCCGCGTTACGCCTTCGCCATCGTCGCCGCGGTGAGCGTGCTGATCATCGCCTGCCCGTGTGCGCTCGGCCTCGCCACGCCGATGTCGATCATGGTCGGCGTCGGCCGCGCCGCGCGCTCCGGCCTGCTGGTCAAGAACGCCGAAGCGCTGGAGCGCATGGAGCGGGTCGACACGCTGGTGGTGGACAAGACCGGCACGCTGACCGAAGGCAAGCCCGCCGTCGTGGCCCTGCGTGCCGCGCCGGGCTTCGACGAGACCGAGTTGCTGCGGCTTGCGGCCAGCGTCGAACGCGGCAGCGAACATCCGCTGGCGGACGCCATCGTCAAGGCGGCCACCGACAAGCAACTTGCGCTCGCCCGCGTCGATGAGTTCGATTCGCCGACCGGCAAGGGTGCGCGTGGCCGCGTCGATGGCCGCACCGTGCTGCTCGGCAACGCGGCGTTTCTCACCGAAAGCGGCGTGGCGACCGATGCGATGGCTGTCCAGGCGGAGAAGCTGCGGCAGGACGGCGCGACCGTGATCAATGTCGCGGTCGACGGCAGGCTGGCCGGCATTATCGCCATCGCCGATCCAGTGAAGGCTTCGACGCCGGACGCGCTCAAGGCGCTGGCAGCCGACGGCATCAAGGTCATCATGCTGACCGGCGACAACAGAACCACGGCGCGTGCGGTGGCGGCGAAGCTCGGCATCGCCGAAGTCGAGGCCGAGGTGCTGCCGGAACGCAAGGGCACCATCGTCGCCAGGCTGCGCAAAGAAGGCCGCATCGTCGCGATGGCCGGCGACGGCGTCAACGACGCGCCGGCACTCGCCGCCGCCGATGTCGGCATAGCCATGGGCACCGGCACCGATGTCGCGATGGAAAGCGCCGGAGTCACGCTGTTGAAGGGCGATCTCAACGGCATCGTGCAGGCGCGGCATCTGTCAGTGGCGGTGATGAAGAACATCCGCCAGAACCTGCTGTTCGCGTTCGTCTATAATTCGGCCGGCATACCCATCGCCGCCGGCATTCTCTACCCGACGTTCGGGCTGCTGCTGTCGCCGATTGTCGCGGCCGCCGCGATGGCATTGTCATCGGTCAGCGTGATCGGCAACGCGCTGCGGCTGCGCGGGGTGAAGCTATAAAGGCAGAGCGCCGCGCCACGGGAATGGCGCGGCGCTTTTGACGAGATCCTCTGCCGTCATGCCCGTGTATCAGAAACAGTGCGACATCACTTGCCCGGCGGCAGCCCCAACAGCCGTACCGCTTCGCGCACCGGCGGATCGAGCCCGGCACCGCCGCTCTGCTCATAGGCCTGGATTTCGGTCCGCATCCGTGGGTCCCAGAATTTCCGCAAGTGATTGGCGATCGCCTCCGGCGCATTGGCGCGCGGTTGGGTGACAAAGAACGCGCCAATCTGATTGGCCATCACTATCAGCCGATCGACCGCCATGATCGTGTCTCCCTGGCCCCCTCAGCGCACGCGAGCCTTCATAGCATTTTTCATCGGCGGGACGAACCCTCAAGCGCATCGTCTCCCGATCACGAATCTTCGTTGCCGGTCACGCTCCGCAGGAGTAGCATTCAAACCGATGGTCACGAAGATCCTGCCCGCCAACATCGCCTTGAAGCGCGCTTATGATCCGCCGGATGAAGCGGACGGCGTTCGTGTGCTCGTGGACCGGCTATGGCCGCGCGGCCTTACCAAGAAATCCGCCGCCATCGACCAATGGCCGAAGGACGTCACGCCCAGCACCGAACTGCGCAAGTGGTTTCACCACGACCCCGATCATTGGGACGAGTTTCGCCGCCGCTATCTCGCCGAGTTGAAAGACAAAAGCAGCGAACTCGAGGCGTTGCGCAAGCTCGCTCAAGCCGGCCCCATTACGCTGATCTACGCGGCGCGCGACACACCGCACCTGCACGCGACCGTGCTGCGGGATGTGCTGCTCGACGCCTCCGCCAAGGCGAGCACCAAGACAGCTGCTAAAGCTGGCACCAGAGCCAAGCCTCGCGCCAAGTAGCCGCCGCAGCTTCCCCCTTGATCACTTCGGCGCGATCGCGATCCGGCCTTTCATGTTGGGATGAAAGCGGCAGTAATATTCAACGTCGCCCGCCTTCTTGAGCACCAAGGAAACGGTCTTCTTCGGCGGGATCATCACATCCCAATCGCCCTCGACGGTCGCGGTGTGCGCCAGCACATCGTCGTTCACCCACTGAATGGTGTCGCCGACCTTGGCGCTGATGTTCGCGGGAGCGAACACCAGCTTGTCGATAGTGACTCGAATGGTCTCGGCCTGCGCCGGGATCGAACCCATCGCGCCGACCACGACACCGAGAACCGCGAAAAGTTTCAATCCCGGCAACATCCGGCGTCTCCTTACTTCAACTCGGCCGCGACGTGCTCGGCATGCTCAAGATGACCCTGGAAAATCTTGACGCCGGTTTGCAGCAGGCTCTTGAGTTCCGCGTTGGACGACGCCGGAATCAACTGCGTCTTCAGCGCACCGATCACCGCCTTGTGGTAGGCGACTTCGTTGGCGGCGTAGGCCTTGTCGTAGGCCGCGCCCTTCAGCTTCGCCAGCTCGGCCTGCTTGTCGGCGGCCTGCTTCGCCAGCGTGCGGCTGGTGTCGTTGTCTTCCGGCGTGACCTTGAGCTTCTTGACCAAAGCCAAAGCCTGCTTGTTCACGGCTTCGTGGTCGCGAACCATGTCCTTGGCGAAGCTGACCACCTCCTTGTTCTTCGATTTCTTGATCGCCTGCTTGGCGGCGGTGATATCGATGACGCCGGCAGTGTAGGCGATGTGGGCGATCTGCGGATCGGTCGGCTTCGCACCCTGCGCGAAAGTCGGCGTGGCGAGCAGACAAACCACGGCAACGGCCGTGCTCAAACGAACAAACATGGAGTCCTCCTGTCACCGGCACCGATGCGGTGCCGAACTTGTGTGACGCTGTGAATGCCAATTGGATGGCCCACGCGCAGGAAGGTTCCAGAAATGTTTGCGCGCGCTACGCCGCCGTGGACGCGGCGCGTTCCATCGCCAGTTCCGCTTCAAGACTTGCGAGATCGCGATAGATTGACGCCACCGCGAGCACGCGCCCGCCTTGCTTGTAGCGCACCACGCAATCCCGATTCTTGATGCTGCCGTCGACGACGATCTCATCCCACGCTTCGGCATGGCCGACGTAGTTGATCGGCACGTCGTAGTGCTGGCTCCAGAAGAACGGCACGGCGTCGAACGGCGTGCGCTCGCCCATCATGTTGAGGGCGGCGACCTGCCCTTGCCGTTCCGCCACCACCCAATGCTCGACGCGAATTGTCGCGCCGCTGTGCGGATCTGGCCAGCGCGCAATGTCGCCGACCGCATAGATGTCCGGCGTGCTGGTTTGCAGATAAGCATCGACGGCAACGCCGCGATCGAGCGTCAATCCCGCGCCTTCGGCCAGCGCGAGCCGCGGCCGCACGCCGACGCCGGCGACGATCAGATCGGCTTCGAGCGTGCCGCCGCTCTTGAATATCGCGCGCTTGCCATCGAGACGTTCGACGGAATCTTCGAGATGGAAGATCACACCGTGCTCCTCGTGCAGCGCGCGGACGAAATCGCCCATCTCGGCGCCGAGTATGCGCTCCATCGGCCGCTTCTCCGGCGCGACGACATGCACCTCGATCTCGCGCGCGCGCAACGAGGCCGCAACCTCGAGCCCGATGAAACTCGCACCGATCACCAGCGCCCGCTTGGCACCATCCGCCGCCGTGATGATGGCCCGGCAATCGTCGCGCGAACGCAAGGTGTGGACCTGCGACGGATCCGCGCCGGGGATCGGCAGCCGCACCGGCTCCGCGCCGGTGGCGAGCAGCAGGCGGTCGTAGGGAATGGCCTCGCCGTTCGACAGTTTGACCTGATGCTTCGCAGGATCAATCGCCGTCACCTCAACGTCGCGGCGCAGATCGATCTTCGCCTCGCGGTAGTAATCGTCGCCACGCAGCGGCAGCCAGTCCTCCGGTGCGCTGCCGGCGAGGTAGTCCTTCGACAGGTTCGGACGATCGACTGGCGGCGCGGTGTCCTGACTGAGCATGACGATGCGGCCGCCGAACTGCTTTCGGCGCAGCATTTCGGCAGCGGCAAAGCCCGCCGCACCGCCACCGACGATGACGATCTGGCCGGGTTCGCCCTTGGACGATTCGCGCTGACGGCGGGTCGGTTCGATCTGCTTGCGCACCACAACACGGTCGCCATCGCGTTCGACTTGCCAGGTTGTCAGCGCGTCGAACGCCGGCGCGCGAACCGCTTCGCCGCTGCGCAGGCTGAAGCAGGCGTGATGCCACGGACAACGAACCGTGTCGCCGACCACGAGACCATCGGCCAATGGACCATGGTAATGACTGCAATGCGCGCCGATGGCGAAGATGTCCGGGCCGGACTGCGCCAGCAGGACTTCCTGATCGCCGACATGGCCGGACAGCTTGCCGTTCTCGAAATCGGAGAGTTTTACGCCTTGCGTGAGGTCCGGCCCGGTTTGCGCGGTTTGATCCTGTGACATCGTACTCTCCCAGCGTAAGCGCCGGACGGCGGATGCCTCTGACCAAGCAGGCGCGGGCCCCGGCTCTGTTGTGGCGCGTATCGCTGCGCCGACCTTAGATCACCTCAGGACTTCACTGCCATCAAGAACTCCTGACGCATCTGCGCATTGTCCTTGAAGCATCCGATCATCCGGGTGGTGATGAGATCGGTGTCCGGCTTATGCACGCCGCGCGTCGTCATGCAGTGGTGCGAGGCTTTGATAACTACGGCCACGCCCTTTGGTTTCAGGATGTCGTTGATCGCATCGGCGATCTGCGCCGTCAGCTTCTCCTGAACCTGCAGCCGCCGCGCGAACACATCGACCACCCGCGCCAGCTTGCTGATGCCGACCACGCGCGCGTTCGGCACGTAGCCGACCCAGGCCTGTCCGATCACCGGCGCCATGTGATGCTCGCAATGGCTCTCGAAGCGAATGCCGCGCAGCAGGATCATCTCGTCGTAGCCGCCGGCCTCCTCGAAGGTGCGTTCGAGAAACTCTGCCGGGTCCTGCGTATAGCCGCCGAAATATTCCTCGAACGCTCGTGTCACCCGCGCCGGGGTGTCCTGCAAGCCCTCGCGATCCGGATCGTCACCGGTCCAGCGAATGATGGTGCGCACCGCCGCCTCGACCTCGGCGCGGCTGGGACGCGGCTCTTCCGCAGGCAAGGGCTCGAGCTTCTCGACCGCGCGAATATTCGAACTCATAAGACTCTCCGGGCGGCAATGATGGCCGCATCCTGATGTTCGGAAGGATTATCGGGTGAAGGGACGGGTCAGCTCAGTCCGGCAAACCAAGCCGCTGCATCACCGCATTGGTAACGCGCTCGCAGCGGCGGCCGGCAAACGGAAAGGCATCCATCAGCACCGGGCCGATCTGCTTGTCGAGTTGCTCGCGCACCAGGCGGCGCGCGCGATGCAGCCGGGTCTTTACTGTCTCGGGCCGCAGCCCAAGGATTTCGGCGGTCTCCTCGACGCTCATGCCTTCGATGACGCGGGTGATGAAGACGATGCGATAGACCTCCGGCAACTTGTCCGTAGCCTGCTCGACGAGTTGCAAGAGCTGACGTTGTGCCATGGTTTGTTCCGGGTCGTCGGCCTTGGACGTGAGGGGAAACTGAATGATCTCGGCGGGCGTCCGCTGCACCTCGAACGTCGTCAGATCGATGGTGGGACGCTGCGCCCGCAGCCGGCCGAGTGCTTCGTTGATGGTGATTCGCGACAGCCATGTCGCCAGCGACGAATCGCCCCGGAAATCGGCGAGGTGGGTGAAGGCCCGAACGTAAGCCTCCTGAACCACGTCCTCGGCCTCGGCGTCGTCGCGGACGATGCCGCGCGCCAGCCGATACAGCCGCCGGTTATGGGTCTGCATGATGGTGCGGAAGGCGCTGCCATCCCTGGCAAGCGAGCGCCGCACCAACTCGGCATCGTGCAGCCGGCCTTCGTCGATCGAAAGTGTCCGTGCCTGTTCCATGACCCATCTCCTGACCAGCCGTTGGATGGCGGAGCCGGAAAAAGGTTCCCGGCGCGCGACATTTTCCGCCGCAGCCGGACGACTGCAATTCAGGCTACAACGTCGATTGGTTTTGACAATCGAAATGCAGCGGCGCTTGATATCGACATACGCGATACGATGAGCGACCATTAACCATGGACACCGAACTTGCGCGGACCTTTCTGACGGTTGTTGCAGCGGGGAATTTCGTCAGCGCAGCCGAGCGGCTGCATGTCAGCCAATCCACCGTCAGCACCCGCATTCACGCGCTCGAAAGCTATCTCGGCTGCACCCTGTTCGTCCGCAACAAGGCCGGTACCGCGCTGACGGCCGCCGGGCGGCAGTTTCAGCGCCATGCCGCAACGCTGGTGCGCACCGTGGAGCAGGCGCGCCACGATGTCGGCATCCCGAAGGGTTTCAGCGGCACGCTGGCGATCGGCGGACGCATCGGCCTGTGGGAGGAATTCCTGCTGCACTGGCTGCCGATGATGCGCGAGCACCGCCCGACCTTAGCGATCCGCATCGAGAGCGGACTTGAGCCGGAGATCATGCGCGGGCTGATCGAGGGCCGCATCGACATCGGCGTTCTCTATACGCCGCAGAGCCGCCCCGGACTGAAGGTCGAGAAACTGTTCGACGAACAGTTGATCATGGTGTCGACCGATCCGCAGGCCGCACCCGAGCCGCGAGAGAATTATGTCTATGTCGAATGGGGACCGGAGTTTTACGCGCGTCACAGCGTGTCTTTTCCCAACTTCGGCGGCGCGGCGCTCGCCGCCAATGTCGGCTGGCTCGGCTTGCAGCACGTCTTAAAGAATCGCGGATCGGGATATTTTCCGCGACGCATCGTGCAACCTCATCTCGATGCCGGCACGCTGCACGCCATCGCGGGCGCGCCGAGCTTCTATCTTCCCGCATATGTGATCTACCCGGCGGAGCATGACGCCGATATATTCGGCAACGCCCTCGCCCTCATGCACGACGTCGCGCGTCATCACACGCGCGAACGCGCCGATTCCGATCATGTTTCGCAAATCGCGTGAGCCTGCTCGTCGCGTCGTGATTTGGATGCAAGGTTGTTGATGCGAGCCTTCGATATTTCTCGCTTGTAAATATCGATGAGAGGACCAGAACTAGTTCCGGCAGCAACGCTGCAAAACGCCAACGGGTGAATGCAACCGGTCGACGTGATGCGCGTTCAGATGCTGCCGGACACTTGGCTCTGTCCATGTCGTTCTTCCTATCGCGGCACGTGCAGAGACGAACAACGAGGCAACCCGCAGCGTCAGCAAGCATCATGCATGCGGCGGTATGGCCACTTAAAGATTCGATCGCGCAAATATTTACGTCCGCGATGATTTAACGGCCATCACCTGCATACACCGTTGCGATCCTGACGTCCCGACATCGCGGCTTATGGCCGTGACAAGGCTCGTCCGCGGCACCGCTCGCGAGAACGAGGCGGCACGCCGTGGATGCGAGATCATGCCGACTGCCGACACCCTTTCCGACCGCCCCTCATCCCACGATCCGTCGCACGACCACCCGACCGGCTGGCGCCGCTACGTCTATTCGACGAACCACAAGGACATCGGCACGATGTACTTCGTGTTTTCGATCTGCGCCGGGCTGGTCGGCGCGGCGTTCTCCATCGCGATCCGCGCGGAGTTGCAATATCCCGGCCTCGAGATCTTCAGCAATCCGCACACCTACAACGTGTTCGTGACCGGCCACGGCCTGATCATGATCTTCTTCACGCTGATGCCGGCCTTGATGGGCGGCTTCGGCAACTGGATGGTGCCGCTGATGATCGGCGCGCCGGACATGGCCTTCCCGCGCATGAACAACATCTCGTTCTGGCTGCTGGTCGCCTCGTTCGTGCTGCTGATCACTTCGCTGTTCGTCGAAGGCGAACCTGGCTCCAACGGCGCCGGCACCGGCTGGACGCTGTACGCGCCGCTCTCGACCACCGGACATCCCGGCCCTGCTGTCGACTTCGTCATCCTGTCGCTGCATCTCGCCGGCGCATCGTCGATACTCGGCGCGATCAACTTCATCACCACCATCTTCAACATGCGCGCCCCCGGCATGACCATGCACAAGATGCCGCTGTTCGTGTGGTCGGTGCTGGTGACGGCATTCCTGCTGCTGCTGTCGCTGCCGGTGCTGGCGGGCGCGCTGACCATGCTGCTGACCGACCGCAACTTCGGCACCACCTTCTTCGCGCCGGACGCCGGCGGCGATCCGGTGCTGTACCAGCATCTGTTCTGGTTCTTCGGCCACCCCGAAGTCTACATCATGATCCTGCCGGGCTTCGGCATCGTCAGCCATGTCATCGCGACCTTCTCGCGCAAGCCGATCTTCGGCTATCTCGGCATGGTCTACGCGCTGATCGCCATCGGCTTCATCGGTTTCGTGGTGTGGGCGCATCACATGTTCACCGTCGGCATGTCGAGCAGCGCGCAGGCTTACTTCGCCGCCGCCAGCATGGTGATCGCGGTGCCGACCGGCGTGAAGATCTTCTCATGGATCGCGACGATGTGGGGCGGATCGGTGCGCTTCACCACCGCGATGCTGTGGGCAGTCGGCTTCATCTTCGTGTTCACCATCGGCGGCGTCACCGGCGTGGTGCTGGCCAATCCCGGTGCGGATCGCTCGTTCCAGGATACGTATTACGTCGTCGCGCACTTCCACTACGTGCTGTCGCTCGGCGCGGTGTTCGCGATCTTCGCCGGCTGGTACTACTGGTTTCCGAAGTTCACCGGCTACATGTATTCGGAGACATGGGGACGGCTGCATTTCTGGCTGACCTTCGTCGGCGTCAACATGGCGTTCTTCCCGATGCACTTTCTCGGTCTGGCCGGCATGCCGCGCCGCTATGCCGACTATCCCGATGCCTTCGCCGGCTGGAATTTCGTGTCGTCAATCGGTTCGTACATTTCAGGCATCGGCTTCCTCGTTTTCCTGATCGGCATGGCTTACGCACTCGTTCGCAAGCAGCGCGCGGCCAACAATCCTTGGGGCAGCGGCGCGACCACACTGGAATGGACCTTGCCGTCGCCGCCGCCATTCCACCAGTACGAGACGTTGCCGCAAGTGAAGTGAACAGGTGAAGTGATCGACTGCGCCGAACGTCGGGCTCTACACGCACGCGTCGATCCGCTACAAATCGGATCGACGCTTTTCTTTGTTGACGACGAGGATTCGAAATGCCCGCATCGACCGATATGATGGAACTGGCCGAGGCCGTGCTTTCAACCGCGTCGGATGCCATCATCGCTACCGATCACGACGGCATGATCACGTTTTGGAATCCCGGCGCCACGCGCATCTTCGGCTTCACGCGCGAGGAGGCGATGGGACAATCGCTCGACATCATCATTCCGGAGAATCTGCGCGCGCGTCATTGGGACGGTTATCACCGCACCATGGCGACCGGCGAAAGCCGTTACGGCGAAGCGGATCTGCTCGCGGTGCCGGGACTGCGCAAGGACGGCAGCCGCGTCTCCGTCGAGTTCACCATCGTGATGTTGAAGGACGCGCAGGGCAACATCACCGGCACCGCCGCGATCCTGCGCGATGTCACCAAGCAGTTCGAGGAACTGCGCAAGCTGCGGCGTCAACTCGCGGAAGCGAAGGCGGGATAAGGCAAGGCTTTTGACGCGCGGGATTCTTGCGGCAATACTGTGGCGGCGTCCGGGATGAGCGCTATGGCGCCGCCGCCGTACCCTGCCGGATGTCGAGCAAGCGGATCAGGCGGCCGCGCGGCTCGATCAGATCCTTCAAGGTGTAGCCGTCGAGCACGTCGATGAAGGCGTCGCGCGCTTTCTCGAACGCGTTCTTCAACACACAGCACGGCCGGATCGCACATGGCTCGTCGATCGGCTGGAAGCAGGAGACGATGGCGAAGTCCGGCTCGGTGCGGCGCACGACTTCGCCGAGCCCGATCGATTCGGTCGGCTTCGCCAGCCGCAGGCCGCCGCCCCGGCCGCGCACGGTCTCGACATAACCGGCGACGCCGAGTTGATGCACCACCTTCATCAGGTGGTTCTTCGAGATCGAGTAGCTGGTGGCGATTTCAGAAATGGTCGCGAGCCCGTCTTCCTTGAGCGCAAGGTACATCAGCACGCGCATGGAATAGTCGGTGTAAGCGGTGAGGCGCAACGTCGGGCTCCCGGCAGATCGTCCTAAAAGATATACGAAAGATATTGCTTTTCCGCAAGCGAAGTCGTACTCACCGTCTGGTTTCGACCTATATCAGATTTCGGCCGGCGAGATGATGTGCACGATGGAAAAACTCAACTCCATTTCCGAGGACAGCATTTGTCAGTTGGTCGACGCGTTCTATAGCAAGGTGCGGGCCGACGCGGAACTCGGGCCGATCTTCGAGGCCGCCATCCATGATTGGCCGACGCACCTCGAGAAGATGTACGCCTTCTGGTCCTCGGTGATGCTCACGACCGGGCGCTACAAGGGTAACCCGCTGATCAAGCACATGGTTCTGCCCGGCATTACGCCGGACCTGTTCGGCCAGTGGCTGAAACTGTTCGACCGGACCTGCAACGAACTGTTCGACGACAACATCAGCGCCGCCTTCCGCGTCAAAGCCGAGCGCATCGCTGAAAGCCTCAAGTTGGGCATCTTCTATCGGCCCGACCGGCCGTGGCCGCCGCAACCGGCGGCATGAGGCGAACAGAAGTCCGTTTTGCAGACGGATCCGCAACATAACGAGAGTAATCCCTGCGCAGGCAGGGACCCATACGCCGCAGCGGCTCGGCTTCACCAACCGGGGTGAGTTATGCGTAACAACCAAGGCTAGGGGTTATGGCCCGCCGTCTTCGCGGGGGCGACGACATGGTTGTTTGATCCGACGAACACCCTTTCGGGTCAGAATTGAGGAGCCGTCGTTACGACCTTCTCGATCAGGAAAACCGTAACCGCCTCCTGACGCTGCATCCTCTCGACGCGGTCGCCGGTCTGCGCGATCAGGTGCGGAATATCGATCGCCGCCAGCGGATCGGAACAATGCACCTCGAGCCGGTCGCCGGGTGCAAGGCTTTTCAAGGCCTTGCGGGTCCGCAGCACCGGCTGCGGACATTTCAGCCCGATCAGGTCGAGTTTGGTCAGCGACATGCGGCACAAAATGGCCAAGGGGAATGGCTGCGTCAACTGCGGCTCAATCCAGCTCCGCATAGGCCAGGAAGCCCGCCTCATCCACCGACAGCACCGGCGGGCCGGAGGCAAAGCAATCGTTCGACAGTCGGGTCATCGTTTCGCTTTTCAGCAATCCGTCGAAGCACGAAACCGAGCAGGATGGGGTTGAGGTCTAGCCGCCGTCACCCTGAGGTGCTCGGACGAAGTCCGAGCCTCGAAGGGCAACGGCCCATCCTTCGAGGCTCCGCGCTGATCGCGCGTCGCACCTCAGGATGACGCAACGTTCTAGCCACGAGCCATCGCTGTCCCGCATCCGATGGCGGCCAGCAACTTCAGGACCTGAAAAGCTTTCTGACCGAACCGGTTCGGCGGTATCATAACGCGTGGCAGCCGCGATGACATGCGGCCGATTGCCAGTTTCGATGGAATCAACGCGATGGCGACCGAGGCGGACAGCATCATCGGCGTGTTGCTGGCCGGCGGTCTGGCGCGGCGGATGGGCGGCGGCGACAAGCCGATGCAGACGGTCGGCGGGCAAAGCATGCTGGCCCGCGTCGTCGACCGCCTCAAGCCGCAATGCGACGGCCTGATCCTCAACGCCAACGGCGATCCGGCGCGCTTTGCCGGCCTCAAGCTGCCGGTGGTCGCGGACGCCGTGGCCGGGTTTCCGGGGCCGCTGGCGGGTATCCTGGCGGGGCTGGACTGGGTGGCAGGCAACCGACCTAACGCGCGCTGGATGCTCAGCGCCGCCGCCGATTGCCCGTTCCTGCCGCGCGATCTGGTGCGCCGGCTGGATCACGCCCGCCACGCACAGGATGCGCCGCTGGCGGTGGCGGCCTCCGGCGGACAAAGCCACCACGTCATCGCGCTGTGGAGCCTGGCGCTGCGCGGGCCGCTGCGGGAGGCGGTTGTCAACGAAGGCTGCCGCGCCGTCGGACGCTGGATGGCGCGCTATCCGGTCGCCACCGTGGAATGGCCGGTGACGCCGTTCGATCCGTTCTTCAATGCCAATACGCCGGACGACCTCGCGGAGGCCGACCGCCTCGCTGCGCTCGATGAAGCCTAATCCTGATTATGGGTTGCCACCGGTTTGGGGGGACCTTATAGGTCTGTGCGCCGCGCTCGCTCGCGGCATTTGGTGAAGCGGGTGTGGCGGAACTGGTAGACGCGGCGCACTCAAAATGCGTTGCCCAAAAGGCTTGGGGGTTCGAGTCCCTCCACCCGCACCAAACCGCATCAATCTCCGATACCGCGCGACAATCGCCTTAGCTCGTCATGGCCGGATTTGTTCCGGCCATCCAAGTCTTCCTTATAGCGCCATGGTCAGAATGACCGGCACCTCTCAGGCAGCGTGCTTCAGCGGACGTGCGCGCTCGACGCGTTCACGTTCTTTCGGGGTGTTCATCACCTCCCAAAGATCATAACGCCGCTGCACGTTGAGCCAGAAATCGGGACTGTTGCCGAAGACGCGTGCGAGAATGAGCGCGGTTGCAGCAGTCACGTTCCGGCGATTGCCGCACAGTTCGTTGACATGCTTGCGCTGGACGCCCATCGCCTCCGCGAGTGCGCCTTGGGTGAGGCCCATCGGCTGCATGAATTCCTCGGTCAGGATTTCGCCGACGGTCGCCGGCTTGCGCTTGGTGGTCAGCATGTTCGCCTCGCTCTCATCGGTAGCTGTGATCGTCCAGATAAATCCCGTCTGCCTCGCCGCGTTCGCCATTCCAGCGGAAAACCAATCGCCATTGCTGGTTGACGCGGATCGCATGAAAGCCAGCCAGATGACCGCGCAGCTTCTCGAAATGATTACTCGGCGGCACGCGCAAGTCCTGATCGGTCACCGCATCGTCGATCATCTGGACTTTGCGAAACAACCGCGCTTCGAGATCGGGCGGGATATTGCGGGAACGGACATCGTCCACGAAGAAGGCCCGCAGCCACTCATCCCGAAAGCCGACGATCATTTCGTTACTCCAGCACGGAGTAACTGTACCACTCTATGACCCAGTTTTCAAGGAGATATTCCCGTCCGAGGATACACCAATCTGCGCGCGCGAATGCCTCCGCGCCTATTTCTTCGCCTTCGCGGCCTTCCTTGCGTCGGCGATGGCCTGGTCGAATTGCGCCATAGTGAGAATGCCGGGCACCCGGAACTTGCCGACGATGAACGACGGCGTGCCGCGGAAGCCGAAGGCCTTGGCCTGCTCGTCGTTGCGCTTGAGCACGCGGTCGATCTCGGCGCCGTGGGTTTCGAGATCGCGCGTGGCGCGGTCGACGTCGATCTTGGCCTCAGTGAGCATCTCGCGAATCCGCGATTCGGTGATCCGCGAACTGGTGTTCATCATCGCTTCGTGCGCTTGGACGAACTTGTCCTGATACCTGGTCGCGAGCGCCATCTTCGACGCATAGACCGACACCGGCCCGAGGATCGGCCAGTCCTTGAACACCATCCGCACCTTGCCGTCGTCGAACACCACCTGCGCCAGTTCCGGCGCGAGTTTGCGGCAGTACGGACAATTGTAATCGAAATACTCGACGATGGTGACGTCGCCGTTGGCGTTGCCCGCCACCGGGATATCGGGATCGCGCAGCACCGCGCCTTCCGACAGCACGTCATCGGAGGCATCGGCCGTCGCGGCCCGCGACGGAGCAACGCCCGCGCCCAGCAATCCCGCAACGCCACCCAGCACGCCGAGTGCATGACGACGGGTGATGACGGACGGCGTGGCAATCTGCATCGGCGGCAACTTGACGGACATCGCTTCGACCAACTTCCTCTGAACCGGCGCTGCGCCGGATACGCTCACGAAGTGCGAGCCTGTCAATCAGCATAGCGAAGCCGGGGCAAATGACAATTTCGGCATTCCGCCGCACCCAACCCGCAACGCTCAACGCACCAGCAGAGTGACGGCCACCGGCACGATCAGCGAGGTGACCAGCGCGTTGAGACTCATCGCCACGCCGGCGAACACGCCCGCGACGATATCGACCTGAAACGCCCGCGCGGTGCCGATGCCGTGCGCGGTTAACCCCGCCGCGAAACCCCGCGCGCGAAAATCGGTGATGCGAAGGCGGTTCATCAGCGGCGTGACAATGATCGCGCCCATGATCCCGGTCAGCATCACGCAGACTGCCGTGATCGACGGATCGGCGCCGAGCGATTCGCTGATGCCCATCGCCACGCCCGCCGTCACCGACTTCGGCGCCAGCGCCAGCACGACGTTGGCGGGCAGACCAGCAAGCCGCGCCAGCACCACGATGGACACGATCGCCGTGAGGCCGCCGACCAGCACCGCGACCGCCATCGGCACCACCGCCGACAACACGACCTTGCGATTCTCGTAAAGCGGCACCGCCAGCGCCACCGTCGCCGGGCCGAGCACGAAATGCACGAACTGCGCGCCGTTGAAATATTCCGGATAGGGCGTGCCGGTGAGTAACAGGATGACGCCGATCACCCATACCGAATGCAGCACCGGATTGGCGAGCGGGTGACGATGGGTGGCCGCCGACAGCGCATCGGCCGCGGCATACACCAGCAGCGTCAGCGTGAGCCACAACAGCGGCGTCTGCGAAAGGTAGACCCACAACGCGAACGGACCGGACGAGGTGTTCGTCATGACGACGTCCCGCGCCAGCGATCGAGCAGCTTGCTGGTGACGATGAACGCCACCGCCGTCACTATCAGCGTGATGATTGCCGACAACGCGAGGATGACGAAGATCGCGACGCCGTGCGACGATACCAGATCGAGATGCTGCACCACGCCGACGCCGGCCGGCACGAACAGCAGCGACAGATGCGCCAGCATGCCGCTGGCCGCGCGCTCGACACCGCCATCGCCGAGCGGGCCGCGCCGCAACAGCCCGATGCGGTCACGGCCTTGCAACAACGCCAGCAGCACGATCAAGCCGACGACCGGCCCGGGAATCGGCGCGCCGACGCTGCGGACCACGATCTCGCCGAACAACTGACACAGCAGGATCAGGCCAAGGCTTGCGATCATTGTATGACTATCACCGGCTTACGATCATCGGCATCGCGAAAATCAGTTCACCGCGAACGACAATCGCCCCGGCGCGGGTGCGCCGGGGCGATTGCCAATCACTTTGCGAAGATGCGACGGATCACGCCGCGCCCTTGAGCCGCTTGGTGCATTCGCTGTAGTAACCGCCGCCCTTCTGGATCCACTTCAGGCCGCCATTGGCGTTGGTGGCCTTGTTGGCGTTGTACTGATCGACGCAGGTGTGCATCCGCGCCTTGCCGGCCGACTCCTTGGAATATTTCGGATCGACCGCCGACGGGAAGACGGCGTTGCCAACCGCGGCGGGTGCCGCGGCCGGCTTCGGTGCCGTCGCCGTCCTGGGCGCCGGGGCCGGCGCCGCGGGTGCCGCGGCGGGCGCGGCTGCAGGAGCCGCGGCCGTTGCGCCAGCCGCGCATTGGGTCTTGCGGAAGTCATTCCACTTCTGGCCGTTGAGCGTGCCGGCCGTCTTCGCCGCCTGATACTTGGCACTGCATTCCTGCGCGGTGAGGGCGTGCGCCGGAAGCGTCACGGACATCATCGCAACGCTGGAAACCGCCACCGCGCAGAGCATCTTCACATGATTGATCATCGTCGTTCTCCTCGGATCGTGGTCCAAAAGAAATCGACCGATCCTAACGCAGACCGCATCCGTTTCAACGGCGACCATGCGGGACCGGTCAAATTTATGTTTTCGCGCGACTGCGATTATTCATCGGCCATTCAGCATCGCGGCGCGACCGTCCAAGCCCCTCCAACCTGTAGGTGACACTATGATGAAATTCACGTCCCTCGCTATCACCACCGCCGTCGCCGCCCTGCTGCTTGCCGGACCGGCTTCGGCCCAGTCGACGGCACCTGCTACCGCCCCCGCCGCGAAAACCGCGCCGGCGACCACCACCGCGCCGAAGGCCAAGACCGAAACCAAGACGGAGCGCAGCGCCGTGTCGATGGAATGCTCCAAGCAGGCCGACGCCAAGGGCCTGCACGGCAAGGCCCGCCACAAGTTCCGCGCCGAGTGCAAGAAGAGCGGCGGCAAGACGATGTAAATCGCACGTTTTGCGTGGATGAGGTGCCGTCACCCTGAGGTGCCATTGCGCAGCAATGGCCGCGAAGGGCGACGGCACCTCATCCTTCGAGGGCGATGCTATCGCATCGCCGCCTCACGATGACGACACTCTGTGACGGGCCAGCCATACCCTAGCCGGCTCAGCATATAACGTTCCTGCATTTGTCGCCGGCGGCGGGATTTGCGATAGATCGCGGCGCATGCGCCTCACCTTCCCCACCCGATCGACATTGCTGCACACGCTCGAAACGCTGCTGCTCGGCGCCGGCGGCGGCCTGTTGTTCGCGTGGCTGCAACTGCCGGGCGGGTTGATCTCCGGCGCGATGATCACGGTGGCGATCGCGGCGTTCGCCGGACGGCCGCTGGGCATGCCACCGTTTCTGACGCAAACCATCCTCGTGCTGCTCGGTATCTCGCTCGGCTCGCTGGTGTCGCGGCAGATGCTGCACGACATGAGCGCCTATCCGCTGACCATCACGCTGCTGGCGCTGGCGACGTTCTGCGCCACGCTCGGCAGCAGCATCTATCTGCAACGCGTCCATGCCTGGGACCGCACCTCGGCGCTGCTCGCCGGCAGCCCCGGCGCGCTGTCGCAGATCGTGATGCTGGCGACGGAGAAGGACGCCAACGTCGCCGGCATCGCCGTGGTGCAGACCATGCGCGTCATCATCCTGACGGCGGGATTGCCCTTGTTGCTGGCGCTCTCCGGCTTGAGCACGCCGGCGCCGGCGACGACGCAGCCAAGCGTCGCCTCGCCGCTCGAACTCGCGGCGATGGTTGCAGCGGCAGTGGCGGCGGCCTGGGTGCTGCGCCTGATCAAGTTTCCGGCGAGCTGGATGTTCGGCGCCATGCTGGGCTCGGCGCTCCTGCACGGCTCCGGTGCGATCGAAGGCGGATTGCCGCCGGCGGTGCGCGCCGCCGCGCTGATCGGCATCGGCGCCTTGATCGGCACGCGCTTCGCGAAGATCTCGGCGCGGACGGTGTTGCGCTACGTCGGCGCGGCGCTGGGCTCGTTCGGGGTCGCCATCGCCATCTCGGCGCTGTTCGTCGCGGCAATCTTCATGATGACCGAGGTGCGTTTCAGCGACATCGTGGTGGCGTTCGCGCCCGGCGCGATGGATGCGATGCTGGCGCTCGCGCTGACGCTGCACATCGATCCGGTGTTCGTCGGCGCGCACCATCTGGCGCGCTTCGTCTTCGTCAGCGTCGCCACGCCCGGCATCGTCCACCTGTTCGACCGCCCGCAGGTCGACGCCGACGACTGATCTATCTTACACGCGCCACGACAGCCGCCTGATGCCGAGCAGCGCCAGCGCCGCCATCAGCAGCGAGATCAGCACGTTGTAGCCGGCCATCGACAGGCCGAGGAAGCGCCACTGCACCTCGTCGCAGCGCACGACCTTCACGGTGTCGAGCCGCGACAGCAGATCGCCGGCGCTGCCGAGATTGCCGACCGGCCCGCTGCAATCGGTCGGCCCCGGCCACCATTTCCATTCGACGCCCGCGTGATAGCCGCCGAGCACGGCGTTGGCGAGCGCCGCCAGCAGCAAGGCGAAGAGGCCCGCATAGATCAGCGAGCGCGGCGCATCGCGCCCCGCCGCGACCGCGACGACGATCGCCAGCGGCACCGCGAGGTAATAGGCGTAACGCTGCTCGAGGCAGAGCGGGCACGGTTGCAAGCCCAGCACCAGTTGGAAGACCCACGCGCCCGCCAGGGTCAGCGCGGCGATCACGGCGATCAACGCCGCGTAACGCGACGCGGCGCGGGTCGCATCCGACAACGATCCCGGTTTGGTGGCGGTCGAAACGGTCATCACAGTCTCTCGGTTTCCGGACGGAGTATCCCGTGGCGCAGCCGGCTGTCGAGACGGAAGCCATTGCGTTCGTTTGGGGGGAGCGGGGCTAGTACCCGAGCCCGCCTCAGGGCCGTTTCCGCCAATCGTAAGGGCATACCTTTAGCAGCGTGTCACCTGTCCTGATACTAGGTAGGGAATAGCTGCCCTCCGGTTTCCCTTAATAGTGGTACTTAAGTGGACATCTTGGGCGACACCGAGGTGATCCCTCCGGCTGTACCTAAGGTGGCCCCTGAGGCTGGTTCCCTTACGGTGAGCGCAGCAGTTTCATCCTGACATCAAGGCGGGAAGCAATGCTCGCAGGCTCGACGATCCGCTCGACCCACAGCAAATCCCGCAGGCTGGAGCTAAAACACATACGGTACTAACCTGTAGCGAACACGCGAGGCGAACTCGCGATATATCGGGTCCAATCGGAGAATACGCTCTTCCCGGTAGATTCGAGAAATCTGCAGACCAAGCGCCAAGCTATAGAGTGCCGCATTGGTGAGCGAAGGCATGGCCAACAACAAGCCGATATGAGTGAGCGTATAGCCCGCATACATCGGATGGCGCACAAAGCGATACGGACCAAGTGACTTCACCCCTCGGTTGGCGGCAATGATGCCGAAACCTAGTCCAAGGATGACCTTGGCCGAAATCTGCAGGAACATTCCTGAGACAATGAGGGCGAAACAAGCTCCCTCTGCAATCAGAGGGTTCAAGGCAGCGGGCGCGATCATTAGCGGCGCTATTGATCCTGCGATCCCCAGAACCCAGTCCCTTGGACTGTTTGAGAGCGACTTCGACGGCAAGCGAAACAGGATAAACAGGAAGGGCATCGCTTCAGAAACGAGCAGCAGAAGAGAGATTATACTTAGAGTTTGGAAGTAGCTGCCAAGAGCTCGATAAGCAAAATAGGCGAAGGTTGCCGAAATAACGGCGCGCTCCGCTATATCCAAGACGATGATTTTCCGCTGGGTCGTTTGGGATGTATTGGCGGCAGCAATCCAGTTTGTTGCCATGAAAACCCGCTACGTGTCGGTTGATCCGCATCGGCACACTTGCAGAAGAACTCTAATGCGCCATTAAATTTGCGCAGCTTGCCGAATGGTGGACCGAGTTCGACGAACTCATCGCGTACCCTTCCGAGACACCCTTCGCGCCGCGAGAATGGGCGACACATTAGGGTCCATCGTGGGGACACATCCACCCGCGACCCAAATAACATACTGATTTAGTTGATAAAATAGATATCGCGGGGGAGTGGCGGAGGGAGTGGGATTCGAACCCACGGTACGGTTTCCCGCACACACGCTTTCCAAGCGTGCGCCTTAAGCCACTCGGCCATCCCTCCGGACGCCCTCTCATGACCGCCGAGCGCGACTTTTGCAAGAGAGGTTTGCAAGAGACGATGAAGGGGGCTGACGGACCTGCCCGCGCCCCCTGATGTTCAGGCCGATGTCGATGGTCCGGGCATTCGGCGCCGGTCAAGTCGGCGCCAAACGTGTTAGTGCATCGCGGTCGAATTGAGCTGGGTCTGGATGCTCTTGAAGTGGTCGAGCCGCTCGATCTCGCGGTCCAGCTCGTGGCCGGGTTCGCCGTTCTTCAGCTTCTCTTCCATCTCCTCGATCTGGCTCGCGAACGCGGCGCGATCGAGTTCTTCCAGCGAGGTGGCGACGTCGGCGAGCACGGTGAGGCCGCTCTCCGACACTTCCGCCAGGCCGCCGAGCACGATGACCTTCTGCCGGGTCGAGCCGGTGATGACCGTGAGGATGCCGGGACGAATCACGGCGACCACCGGCGCATGGCCGGCGAGCACGCCGAAATCACCCTCGATGCCGGGCACGTCGACCTGATCGACCTCGCCGGAGAAGGCGAGCTTTTCAGGAGAGACAAGATCAAAGTGGAAGGTAGCCATGGTCAGCCTTCGCCAAAACGCACAATCGTCATCCTGAGGTGGCCGCTGTCGCGGCCCTCGAAGGATGACATGCGATCACCCTTCGAGGCTCGCTGCGCTCGCACCTCAGGGTGACGGCGCAGCTTCGCAGATCAGCCTTAAGCCGCCTCGGCCGCGAGCTTCTTGCCCTTTTCGACGGCTTCTTCGATGGTGCCGACCATGTAGAACGCCGCTTCCGGCAGGTGGTCGTACTTGCCCTCGCAGAGATCGCGGAAGCCCTTGATGGTGTCGGCGAGGTCGACGAACTTGCCCGGCGAACCGGTGAACACTTCGGCGACGTGGAACGGCTGCGACAGGAAGCGCTCGACCTTGCGGGCGCGGGCCACCGTCAGCTTGTCCTCTTCCGACAGTTCGTCCATGCCGAGAATGGCGATGATGTCCTGCAGCGACTTGTAGCGCTGCAGCACCTGCTGGACCATACGCGCGGTCTGGTAGTGCTCCTCGCCGACGATCAGCGGCGACAGCATGCGCGAGGTCGAGTCGAGCGGGTCCACGGCCGGATAGATGCCCTTTTCCGAAATGGCGCGGTTGAGCACCGTGGTCGCGTCCAAGTGGGCGAACGAGGTGGCCGGCGCCGGGTCGGTCAAGTCGTCGGCCGGCACGTAAATCGCCTGCACCGAGGTGATCGAACCCTTCTGCGTGGTGGTGATGCGCTCCTGCAGCGCGCCCATGTCGGTGGCGAGCGTCGGCTGATAACCCACCGCCGAAGGAATACGGCCGAGCAGCGCCGACACTTCCGAGCCGGCCTGGGTGAAGCGGAAGATGTTGTCGACGAAGAACAGCACGTCCTGGCCCTGGTCGCGGAACTGTTCGGCAACCGTGAGGCCCGACAGCGCGACGCGGGCGCGTGCGCCCGGCGGCTCGTTCATCTGGCCGTAGACGAGCGCGCACTTGGAGCCTTCGCCGCCGCCCTTCTTGTTCACGCCGGATTCGATGAACTCGTGATAGAGGTCGTTACCTTCACGGGTCCGCTCGCCGACGCCGGCGAACACCGAGTAACCGCCGTGCGCCTTGGCGACGTTGTTGATCAGTTCCTGAATCAGCACCGTCTTGCCGACGCCCGCGCCGCCGAACAGGCCGATCTTGCCGCCCTTCGCATACGGAGCCAGCAGGTCGACGACCTTGATGCCGGTGACGAGAATTTCAGCTTCGGTCGACTGGTCGGTGTAGGACGGCGCCTCCGCATGGATCGGGCGGAGGTCGTCGGCCTTGATCGGCCCCTGCTCGTCGACCGGCTCGCCGATCACGTTCATGATGCGGCCGAGCGTGCCGGCGCCGACCGGCACCCGGATCGGCGCGCCGGTGTCGGTGACGTCCTGGCCGCGCACCAGACCCTCGGTGGTGTCCATCGCGATGGTGCGCACCGTCGATTCGCCGAGATGCTGCGCCACTTCGAGCACCAGACGGTTGTTGCCGTTCTTGGTCTCGAGCGAGTTCAGAATCGCCGGCAGATGACCTTCGAACTGCACGTCGACGACGGCGCCGATGACCTGGGTGATATGACCGACCTGGTTGGCTGCTGTAGCCATAGAGAGTCTCCTTTAACGAATACGCGTGTCAGAGGACGCTGAGCGTCACGGGCACGTTGTTGCGCGTGGCCCGGGAATACGGGCAGATCTTGTGAGCGTCTTCGAGCAGCGCCTTGACCTTCTCCTTGTCGGCGCCGGGAATGCGCAGCGTGAGTTCGGCCTTCAGCGCGAAGCTGATTTCATCCTTGTCGATGGTGACGTTGCAGCCGACTTCAGCGGCCTGACCGTCGAGACCATGCTTCTTGGCGAGCGCGAGCACCGCCTGACCGAAGCACGCCGACCAGCCGAGCGCGAACAGCTGCTCGGGATTGTGGCCTTCGCCCGCGCCGCCCATCTCCTTGGGCAGGCCCATGGCGAGCGCGAGGCCGCCATTGTCGAGCATCGCACGGCCGTTGCGGCCGCCCTTGGTCGTCGCCTTGGTGACATAAGCCATGCTGCGTCTCCTTCGACTTAGACCGCCTCGGCGCCGGAGATGATTTCGATCAGTTCCTTCGTAATCATCGCCTGTCGGGTGCGGTTGTAGATCAGGGTCTGCTTGCGGATCATTTCGCCGGCGTTGCGGGTGGCGTTGTCCATCGCGGTCATCTGCGCGCCGTAGAACGACGCGTTGTTCTCGAGCAGCGCGCGGAAAATCTGCACCGCGAGGTTGCGCGGCAACAGGCGGCTGAGAATTTCGTCTTCCTCCGGCTCGTATTCGTAGGAGGTCTTGGCGGCGGTGGCGTTCGCGGCGGGCGCAACCTCCAGCGGAATCACCTGCTGCGCGGTCGGGACCTGCGAGATCACCGACTGGAAGCGCGAATAGAACAGCGTGCAGACATCGAACTCGCCGGCATCGAACAGCGCCAGCACCTTCTTGGCGATGTCCTCGGCGTTGACGAAGCCGAGCTGGCGCACCGAGCGCAGCTCGACGTTGCCGATGATCTGCCTGTCGAAGGAACGGCGAAGCTGCTCGTAGCCCTTGCGGCCGACGCAGAAGAACTTGACGTCCTTGCCCTGGTTCATCAGGGCGTAGGCCTTCTCGCGGGCGAGACGGACGATCGCCGAGTTGAACGCGCCGGACAGGCCGCGCTCGCCGGTGCAGACCAGCAGCAGATGCACCTGGTCCTTGCCGGTGCCGACCAGCAACGGCGAAGAGCCGGGCGAGCCCGCCGCGGCGCTGGCGATGTTGGAAATCACCGAATCCATCTTCTCGGCGTAGGGCCGCGCGGCTTCGGCAGCGCTCTGCGCGCGGCGCAGCTTCGACGCCGCCACCATCTGCATGGCCTTGGTGATCTTCTGCGTCGCCTTGGTCGAGGCGATGCGGACACGCATGTCTTTTAGAGAAGCCATTTCGTCGGTCTCTGTTCATCCCCTGGGCACAGCCTGTCCCCTCTCCCGCTTGCGGGGGAGGGTTAGGGAGGGGGCATCTTATGCACGAAGGGCCCCCACCCGACCGGCTGCGCCGGTCGACCTCCCCCGCGAGCGGAAGAGGTTAAAGAAATTAAGCGAACGTCTTGGCGTAGCCTTCGACGATGCTCTTGATCTTGCCGGCGGTCTCATCGCTGAGATCGCGGGTATCGCGGATGGTGTTGAGGATGTCGGCGTGCTTGCCGCGCAGCAGCGACAACAGACCGTCCTCGAACGCGCGCACCTTGTTGAGCGGCAGCGGATCGAGATAGCCGTTGGTGCCGGCCCAGATCACCACCACCTGCTCTTCCATCTTCAGCGGCGAGAACTGCGGCTGCTTCAGAAGTTCGGTGAGACGCGAGCCGCGGTTGAGCAGGCGCTGGGTCGAGGCGTCGAGGTCGGAGCCGAACTGCGCGAACGCCGCCATTTCGCGGTATTGCGCGAGTTCACCCTTGATCTTGCCGGCGACCTTCTTCATCGCCTTGGTTTGAGCGGAGGAGCCCACACGCGAGACCGACAGACCGACGTTCACCGCCGGGCGGATGCCCTGGAAGAACAGGTCGGTTTCGAGGAAGATCTGACCGTCGGTGATCGAAATCACGTTGGTCGGAATGTAGGCCGACACGTCGTTGGCCTGGGTTTCGATGACCGGCAGCGCCGTCAGCGAACCGTTGCCCATGGCGTCATTGAGCTTCGCGGCGCGCTCCAGCAGACGGGAGTGCAGGTAGAACACGTCGCCCGGATAAGCTTCGCGGCCCGGCGGGCGGCGCAGCAAGAGCGACATCTGGCGGTAGGCGACGGCCTGCTTCGACAGGTCGTCATAGATGATGACCGCGTGCATGCCGTTGTCGCGGAAATACTCGCCCATGGTGCAGCCGGTGAACGGCGCGATGTACTGCATCGGCGCCGGATCGGACGCGGTGGCCGCGACGACGATCGAGTATTCCAGCGCGCCCTGCTCTTCGAGCACCTTCACGAACTGCGCAACGGTGGAGCGCTTCTGGCCGACGGCGACGTAGACGCAGTACAGCTTGATGCTCTCGTCGCCGGTGGCGTTGAGCGGCTTCTGGTTGAGGATGGTGTCGAGCGCGATCGCGGTCTTGCCGGTCTGGCGGTCGCCGATGATGAGCTCGCGCTGGCCGCGGCCGATCGGGATCAGCGCGTCCACCGCCTTGAGGCCGGTGGCCATCGGCTCGTGCACCGACTTGCGCGGAATGATGCCCGGCGCCTTGACGTCGACGCGCTTGCGCTCGGTCGCCTGGATCGGCCCCTTGCCGTCGATCGGATTGCCGAGCGCGTCGACGACGCGGCCGAGCAGACCCTTGCCGACCGGCGTGTCCACGATGGCGCGGGTGCGCTTGACGGTCTGGCCTTCCTTGATTTCGCGGTCGGCGCCGAAAATCACGATGCCGACGTTGTCGGTTTCGAGGTTGAGCGCCATGCCGCGCGTGCCGTTCTCGAACTCGACCATTTCACCGGCCTGAACGTTGTCGAGACCGTAGACGCGGGCGATACCGTCACCGACGGAGAGCACCTGGCCGACTTCGGAGACCTGCGCCTCCTGGCCGAAATTCTTGATCTGGTCCTTGAGGATCGCGGAAATTTCCGCGGCGCGGATGTCCATCAGCCTGCCTCTTTCATCGCGTGCTTGATCGAATTGAGTTTGGTGCGAAGCGAGCTGTCGACCATACGGCTGCCGAGCTTGACGATAAGCCCACCGATGATCGACGGATCGACCTTCACGTTGAGAACGACATCCTTGCCGGTCACCGCCTTCAGCGCGGCCTTGAGGCTGTCGAGATTCTTGTCATTGAGCGCTTCCGCGACGGTGACGTCGGCGGTGGCTTCGCCCTTGTATTTGGCGACCAGGGCGCGGAACGAGGTGATCGCATCCCGGATGATGAAGAGGCGGCGGTTGGCCGTCAGCAACTTGAGGAAGTTGGCGGCGATGCCGGTGATGCCCGCCTGCGCCAGCACGGCGGACAGCGCCTTGCCCTGAACGTCGGAGGTGAACACCGGGCTGCGGACCAGCCGGTTCAGATCCTGGCTCTCGGCCAGCATCGCATCGAACTTGTCGAGGTCGGCCTTGACGGCGTCGACGGATTTTTCGTCGCGCGCCAGCTCAAACAAAGCCATCGCATAGCGACCGGCGACGCCGGAAACGGGTTGATCTTCTGCTGCCACTCGCGCGCTCTTTAAGCTGTCAAATTCGCAAGGGTGAAACCGTCGCCGGAAATTGCGGCGCCAATCGATCTAACCCTTTGGAATTCAAACGGAACTTCGATTTTCGACCGGGACGGAGTGTCCCGGCGACGTCAAAATCGCGGCTTTGCTAACATAGCGCGCGCGCAGGCGCAACATGACGGCCGCAAACATGACGGCGATGTTGCATTTGCCGTTCGGACGGTTTGTCGCATGGACTCTTTACAAGAGCGGCCACGTCTCGCGCCGTGATCAGCGGAGACGAGGACAGCAGCGGCCGGACGTCTTCTTGTTTCCCGCGCGTTGAGCTGTGTGCAGCGCACAATTATGCGCAGGCGAATACTTAGTGAATTCTATAACTACAGTAATCGTCTGATTATTTATTATCGATGAAAGTATTTATTGGTTACTAGAATGTTAACCATAAGAAACAGGCGCGCTTGCTCGCGCACCTGAGTCCATCACAAGATATTTCATGCGTGTGTTGCTTGGCTCTCCTGCCCATTTTACGCCTTATTAAGCAGCCAACGCTTCCGCCGCCAACAGGTATGGGGGTTTCACTTGCCGCACAGGCGGCAATACTTGTTTTGTCGAGGGGTTATTTCCTAATGCTTCAATCCACATCATCTGCACTGCGACGTCTGGACAGGTCGCGCACGACCGTCGCCCTGATCGCCGCCTCTCTCCTGATCGGCGGAAGCATCACGCCAGCGGCAGCCAAGACCCGGCATCACCGCAGCCACCACCATCATCATCACCACAAGCACAAGGCCGACAATTCCTGGCTGAACGCCAATGCGTCGATCGGCCCCAGCGGCGGCCGCAGTTTCTCGGGGATCGCCTCCTATTACGGCAACGAAGCCGGCTCCAAGACCGCTTCCGGCCAGCGCTTCAACCAGCACGCCATGACCGCAGCCCATCGCACGCTGCCGTTCGGCACCAAGCTGAAGGTCACCCATGGCGGCCGCAGCGTCGTCGTCACCATCAATGATCGCGGACCGTTCATTCGCGGCCGCGTGCTCGACCTCTCCAAGGGCGCCGCGCACGCCATCGGCCTCACCGGCCGCGGCGTCGGCCGTGTCGTCGCGGAAGTGATGTGAGCCTTTCGCGGATCAAGTTGCGTAAGCGTTGCGTTGAGTAGCGTCGAGTTCAAGTCGCGTTGAAAAAAGGAGCCGCCGTCATCGCTGACAGCGGCTCTTTTTCGTTGAAGCACGGTCATCCTTAGAGAGTGATGCGACGCATCACCACTGGCGTCGTCCCCGCGCAGGCGGGGACGACGGTGCTGGCGTTGCGGATCCGTGCGCGCCAATTTCGACTCGCAATGACGAGGCCTCACAAAAAACTTTGCGGATCGACGTCGACTTCCAGTTTGAGATTGCCCCTGGTCTTCGGTGCCACCGCAAGCCAGTCGCGCAGGTAACCGGACAGATCGACGCCGCGCGCCGACTTTATCAGCAGGCGAAAGCGATAGCGGCCCTTGACCACGGCAAGCGGCGCTTCCGCCGGGCCCAGCACCTGCACCGCCTCGTCGCGCGGCGCAGCAGAGGCCAGCTTGCGCGCGAAACCTTCGGCGGTCGGGCGATCGCCCGCCGAGATGATCATGCTCGCAAGCCGCCCGAACGGCGGATACAGCGTGCGCTCGCGCAATTCGATCTCGGTGTCGTAGAACGCCTGGCGGTCGCTCGCGACCAGCGCCTTCATCACCGGATGCTCCGGCTGATAGGTCTGCAAGTAGCCGACACCGCGTCCCTGCTCGCGCCCGGCGCGGCCGATCACCTGATTGAGCAATTGAAAGGTGCGCTCGGCCGCGCGCGGATCGCCGTTGCTCAAGCCCAGATCGGCATCGACCACGCCGACCAGATTAAGGCGCGGGAAGTTGTGGCCCTTCGCCACCAGTTGCGTGCCGATAATGATATCGACGCGGCCTTCCGCGATCTCGTTCAACTCCGCGCGCATCGTCTCGATGGACGTAATCAAATCGCTCGACAGCACCATGGTGCGCGCGTCGGGAAACAGGCTGGCGGCTTCTTCCTGCAAGCGTTCGACGCCGGGGCCGATGGCGGCAAGCGATTCCTCCGCGCCGCAATGCGGGCATTGATGCGGACGCGGAATCGAGAAGCCGCAGTGATGGCACACCAGCCGCTGCCGGAAGCGATGATCGACCAGCCACGCATCGCAGATGTTGCAGGAGAAGCGATGGCCGCAGGCACGGCACAGGGTCAGCGGCGCATAGCCGCGCCGGTTGAGGAACAGCAGCGCCTGCTCGCGCCGCTCCACCGCGTATTGAATCGCTTCCGCCAGCGGCGGCGAGATGAAGCGTCCACGCGGCGGCGGCGCGCGGCGCAGATCGATCGCCTCGATTTGCGGCATGTGCTGGCCGCCGAACCGCGACGGCAGCGGCACGCGCATATAGCGGCCCTTGCGCGCATTCACCTCGGTTTCGACTGACGGCGTGGCAGAAGCCAGCACGATGGGAATTTTCGCGATATGCGCGCGCACCACTGCCATGTCGCGGGCGTGATAGTGCACACCGTCGCCCTGCTTGTAGGCCTGGTCGTGTTCCTCGTCGACGATGACGAGGCCGAGGTTCGCATACGGAAGGAACAGCGCCGAGCGCGCGCCGACCACAACATGTGCCTCACCCGCCGCGATCGCCGCCCAGTTGCGCGCGCGGGTGCGCGGCGTCAGTTCCGAATGCCACTCGATCGGTTTCACGCCGAAGCGTTGCGCGAAGCGGTCGAGGAATTGCCCGGTCAGCGCGATCTCCGGCATCAGGATCAGCACCTGCTTGCCACGCCGCACCGTCTCCGCCACCGCCTCGAAATACACTTCGGTCTTGCCGGATCCGGTGACGCCGTCGAGCAGCGCCACCGCGAACGTCTCGCCCGCCGCCATCTCGCGCAGCGTCTGCGCGGCGATCTTTTGATCGGGCGAGAAATCCGGCTCCACGAATGTCGGATCCGGCGCCGGCGGCGCCGGCGGCTTCGGCAGCGGCTCCACCGCCAAGGTGCCCTCGTCCACGAGGCCATCGATCACGCCGACGCTGACGCCGGCCTCGCGCGCCGCATCCGACTTGCCGTGCAAGAGGCCGTCGCCGAGGCATTCGATGATGCGGCGGCGCGCGGGCGTCATTCTTTGAGGAGGAGGCCCGACCAGCCGCACGCCGGGGCGCACGCGCTCGGGTCCCAGATGCTCGCCCATCCGCAACGTCATGCGCAGCACCATGCCGCGCGGCGACAGCGTGTAATTGGCGACCCAATCCACCAGCGTGCGCAGTTCCGCGCGCAGCGGCGGCACCTCGATCTGCTCGGAGACATCCTTGAGCCGGTTATGCAGGCGCGGATCGGGATTGTGATTCTCCGCCCACACCACCGCCGTCACCTCGCGCGCGCCGAGCGGAACGCTGACGACATCGCCGGGCTTCAGGTCGAGCCCGCGCGGCACGCGATAGGAATAGGCGCGGTCGAGCGCCACCGGCACCAGCACATCGACGATGCGCGGGCCTGACGGCGGCGTTTGGGGCGGTGACGAGTCCATGCGGCGATTAGCGAAGGATCAATACTGCTCAGGCGATATAGTGAAAACGATTCGAGGCCGCAGACTATGGCGAAACCAGCCGCCGACACAGCCCTGTTCGAACTTGCCTGCGCCGAGCCACGGCTGCTCGCGGAAGCGGTGCATTGGCAGGCCTATCTGCGTTCAGAGCGGCGGCTGTCGCCGAAGACGCAAGAGGCCTACGCGCGCGACCTTCGCCAGTTCCTCGGCTTTCTGGCCGATCACCGGGGCGAACAGGTGACGCTGGCGCACTTCGCCACACTCGAGGCCAGCGACGTCCGCGCCTTCATGGCGGCGCGGCGCACTGAACACATCGGCAGCCGCTCCCTGATGCGCGCGCTCGCCGGCCTGCGTTCGTTCGGCCGCTTCCTCGAGCGCGAGGGACGCGGCAAGGTCGGCGCGCTCTCCGCGATTCGCGCGCCGAAGATCGGCAAGAGCCTGCCGAAGCCGATCGGGGTGACGGCGGCGAAACTGTTGGCCGATGCCGACATCCGCGCCGGCGAGGACCGCGCGCCATGGGTGCTGGCGCGCGACGCCGCCGTGATGGCGCTGCTCTACGGCTCGGGCCTGCGTATTTCGGAGGCGCTGGGCCTCAAGAAGCGCGACGTGCCGCTGCCCGGCAAGGGCGACACCCTCACGGTGCTTGGCAAGGGCAACAAGACCCGCATGGTGCCGGTGCTGCAAAACGTGCTGGCGCTGATTCAGGACTACGTCACGATGTGCCCGCATCCGCTGCCGGCGGACGGGCCGATCTTCGTCGGCGCGCGCGGCGGGCCGCTGAGCCCGCGCATCATCCAGCTGGCGATGGCGCGGCTGCGCGGCGGTCTCGGCCTGCCGGACAGCGCCACCCCGCACGCGCTGCGCCACTCTTTCGCCACGCACCTGCTCGGCCGTGGCGGCGACCTGCGCGCCATTCAGGAATTGCTCGGCCACGCCTCGCTCTCCACTACCCAGATCTATACCGGCATCGACACCGAACGGCTGCTGGAGGTCTACAAGACGGCGCATCCCCGCGCCTGACCGGCTTACCGGCTGCGGATTTCCGATCACAGCGAAAATATTTCGCGCCAAGTCAGCATCGCCCCTCTTGCGAAGGCGGGGCGCTCGGATGGATCGTGCGCGCCCTTTCATCAATGGAAACCGCCAATAAGCGCCCACGAAAGCATGGAACACGCCGAGCACGCCGAACACGCGTCCGGCTCGAACAAGAAGATCGCGCTGCTGATCGCCGTTATCGCGCTGTGCCTGGCGCTGTCGGAAACGCTGGGCAAGGGCGCGCAGACCGAATCGATCAGCGAGAACGTTGCCTCCGCCAACCTGTGGGCGTTCTTCCAGGCCAAGAGCATTCGCCTGACAACGGTGAAGACCGCCGCCGAGCAGCTTCAGGTGCAGGCCGACGCCGCCACCGATCCGGCGGTGAAGGCGGCGCTGATGAAGCGCGTCGAAAGCTGGCAGAAGACCGCCGCGCGCTACGACGACGAACCGGAGACCGGCGAAGGCCGCAAGCAACTGGCGGAGCGCGCCAAGCACGCCGAGCACGCCCGCGATCTGGCGATGGCGAAGTATCATCACTTCGAGGTGGCTTCGGCCGCGTTCCAGATCGCCATCGTGCTGGCATCGGCCACCATCATCACCGGCATGATGGTGTTGGGCTGGGGCGCGGGGCTGCTGATGCTCGCCGGCATCGCCTTCACCGCCATCGGCCTGTTCGCACCGCATGCGGTGCATTTGATGTAGCGGCTCTATCGTTGTTCTAGAACTATGCGCCCGAACTACCGTCATGCCGGGCTTGTCCCGGCCATGACGACGGAGAGCGTGGCAATCGCGATGAAATACTAACGCCGCTACCGCGCCGATTGCACGCGATGGCGGATGCGTTGGATCATGCGGACCCAGCGCGAGGATGAGCCGGCGCGCAGCCATCGCAGCCAGGCCTTGATCCGCGCCATTACCGGCGCGACCAGTGCGTGCGCCTTGGCCCGGATCATCAGCACGGTCTCGTAAACCCATTTGAACCAGGCCATCTGCAACAGTTTCGGCCGCGTCACATCGAAGATGAAGGCGGCGACGCCGACGCCCATCAGTTTGGCGAACACCACCACCGCCATCGCGCTGAACCAGTAGTGATGCGCGAGCAGCCAGAGCCCGATGATCTTCAGCGGAAACAGCAGCACCGCCGGAATCAGGAACACGATCAGCGTCAGCGGCGGCGACAGGTGTTCGATCTTGTCGGCGATCCAGGTCTTGATTTCGCGCAGCGGAATCCACGCCACCACGCGCGCGACGACAGGCTGCAGGTGATCCCACAGCCACGCCTCGACGAGGAAGATCAGCGCGAGCAGAAACCAGACCGGTTGCAGCAGGCGTCGCATCGACAAGGTACCCCGCTCCGGCGGGATGCCGGACTTGACTTACATATGGATGGCGCGTTTCCCCACCGCAAGCGCGGCTTCCTTGACCGCTTCCGAACGCGTCGGATGCGCGTGGCAGGTGCGGGCCAGATCCTCGGCGGAACCGCCGAATTCCATCAGCACGCAGGCCTCGTGGATCATCTCGCCCGCCTCACGACCGATGATGTGACAGCCGAGCACGCGGTCGGTCTTGGCGTCGGCCAGAATCTTCACGAAACCGTCGGTGGTCTGGTTCACCTTGGAACGGCCGTTGGCGGTGAACGGGAACTTGCCGACATTGTAGGCAACGCCGGCCTGTTTCAGCTCTTCCTCGGTCTTGCCGACGCTCGCCACTTCGGGCGTGGTGTAGACCACGCCCGGAATGACGTCGTAGTTCACGTGTCCGGCCTGCCCGGCGATCATTTCCGCTACCGCGACGCCTTCGTCCTCGGCCTTGTGGGCCAGCATCGGGCCGCGCACCACGTCGCCAATGGCGTAGATGCCCTTCACATTCGTCGCGAAATGATTGTCGATCTCGACACGGCCGCGATTGTCGAGCGCGACACCGGCTTCCGCGAGGCCGAGCCCCTCGGTGTGCGGCGCACGACCGATGGCGACCAGCACCACGTCGGCCTCCAGCGTTTCCGCGGTACCGCCAGCGGCGGGCTCGATCTGCGCCTTCAAGGTCGCGCCGCTATTATCGATGCCGGTGACCTTGGCGCCGAGCCTGAAGGCAAAGCCCTGCTTCTCCAGCAGGCGCTGGAATTGTTTCGCCACTTCGCCGTCCATGCCCGGCAGGATGCGATCGAGGAACTCGACGACGGTGACCTGCGCGCCGAGACGTCGCCACACCGAGCCGAGTTCGAGGCCGATGACACCGGCGCCGACGATCAGGAGCTTGCCCGGCACCTTGTCCAGCGCCAACGCGCCGGTGGAGGAGACGACGCGCTTCTCGTCGATCTCGATGCCCTTCAGCTTGGCGACATCGGAGCCGGTAGCAATGACGATGTTCTTGGTGTCGACGGTCTGCGCCGCGCCGTCGGCGGCCTTCACCTCGACCTTGCCGGCGGCGACGATGCGACCGGTGCCGCGCAGCACGTCGATCTTGTTCTTCTTCATCAGGAACTCGACACCCTTGACGTTGCCGTCGATGCCTTCCTGCTTGAAGCTCATCATCGCCGGCAGATCCAGCGACGGCTTGCCGACCGCAATGCCCATCTTGGCGAACGAGTGCGCGCTCTCCTCGAACAGCTCGGACGCATGCAGCAGCGCCTTCGACGGCATGCAGCCGACATTGAGGCAGGTGCCGCCGAGCGTCGCGTTCTTCTCGACGACAGCGACCTTCATGCCGAGTTGCGCCGCGCGGATCGCGCAGACGTAGCCGCCGGGGCCGGTGCCGATGACAACGAGATCGTAGGAAGCCATGATATCAATCCTGTCGGTACAGAGGCGGGATCAGCGACCGCCGGAAACGTTCATTGTAGTGCCGGTGACGTAGGACGCCTCGTCCGACATCAGCCAGACGATGGCGTTGGCGATTTCGTCCGCGGTGCCGACGCGCTGCATCGGTACGGTTTTCGCCAAACGGAAGTGGCGATCGGGTTCGCCGCCGCTGGCGTGAATTTCGGTATCGATCAGGCCCGGCCGGATGCCGACGACGCGAATGCCCTCGGCCGCGACCTCATTGGAGAGCCCGATGGTGAAGGTATCGATGGCGCCCTTCGATGCGGCATAATCGACATAGGTGTTGGCGGAGCCGAGTGTCGCCGCGACCGATGACAGGTTGACGATGACGCCGCCCCTGCCGCCATGTTTCGTCGACATGCGTTTCACCGCTTCACGCGCGCAAAGAAAGCTGCCGGTGACGTTGACGCGCAGCATGTGATTGATGCGATCCGCCGTCAGCGCCTCGACGCGCGCGGTCTGCCCGACGATGCCGGCATTGTTGACCAGCCCGCCCAGCGCACCGAAACCATCCGCCGCCTTGAACAGGCCGAGAATGTCGGACTCGATGCCGACGTCGCAGCGCACCGCGAGCGCCTTGCCGTTGCCAGCCTCGATGGCCGCGACCGTTTCGCGCGCGGCCTTCTCGTTGCTGACGTAACCGATGACCACGCGCCAGCCGTGCTTCGCGGCGGCAACCGCCGCCGCACGGCCGATGCCGCGACTGCCGCCGGTGACGATGGCGACGCGGGACTCGCGCGCGGCGTCGGTCATCGACACATCCTCACAGATCCAGCACCAGCCGCGCCGGATCTTCCAACGATTCCTTGACGCGAACGAGGAAGGTGACCGCTTCCTTGCCGTCGATGACGCGGTGATCGTAGGACAGCGCCAGATACATCATCGGGCGAATCTCGATCTTGCCGGCGACGACCATCGGCCGTTCCTGAATCTTGTGCATGCCGAGGATGCCGGACTGCGGCGCATTGAGGATCGGCGTCGACATCAGCGAGCCGTAGACGCCGCCGTTGGAGATGGTGAAAGTGCCACCCTGCATCTCGTCGATCTTGAGCTGGCCGTCGCGCGCGCGGCGGCCGAAATCCGAGATCGACTTCTCGATGTCGGAGATCGACTTCTGGTCGCAGTCGCGCACCACCGGCACGACGAGGCCGCGATCGGTGCCGACCGCGACGCCGATGTGATAGTAGTTCTTGTAGATCAGGTCGGTGCCGTCGATCTCGGCATTGACCGCCGGGATATCCTTCAGCGCCTGCACGCAGGCCTTGGTGAAGAAGCCCATGAAGCCGAGCTTGGTGCCGTGCTTCTTCTCGAACACATCCTTGTATTGGCTGCGCAGCGCCATCAGGTTGCCCATGTCGACCTCGTTGAAGGTCGTCAGCATCGCGGCGGTGTTCTGCACGTCCTTGAGGCGGCGCGCGATGGTCTGGCGCAACCGCGTCATCTTCACGCGCTCCTCGCGCGCGGCATCGCCCGCCGGAGACGGCGCACGCACCTGCACGGCGGCGGCGGGCTGATTGACCGGCGTCGCGCTCGAGGCTGCCTTCTCGATCGCGGCGAGCATGTCACCCTTGTTGACGCGGCCGTCCTTGCCGGTGCCGGACACGGTGGATGCATCGATGCCGCTTTCGGCCGAGAGCTTGCGCACCGACGGCGCCAGCGGCGCGTCGGCCGGGGGCGCCTTTGCAGGCGCAGGCGCGGCAGCGGGAGCCGGTGCAGCCGCGGGGGCGGCCTGTGCGGCGGGCGCGGCCGGCTTCGCGGCAGGCGCGGCGCCATCGGTGATCTGGCCGAGCAGCGCACCGACCGCGACCGTCTCGCCGTCCTTGGCGATGATCTCGCCGAGCGTGCCGGCGGAAGGCGCAGGCACCTCGATGGTGACCTTGTCGGTTTCCAGTTCAACCAGCGGCTCGTCGACCGCAACGGCGTCGCCGGCCTTCTTGAACCATTTGCCGATGGTGGCTTCGGTGACGGATTCTCCCAGCGTCGGGACGCGGATTTCAGTCATTGTCATGTCCTCTTACGATAAGCGCGGAGCCTGCCCGCCATATCATGTCGTTATTCAAATCAACGGCGGACCGCGACGCCCGGCTGGCACCGGACATCGCAGCTTTCGATCACGTCATCCCAGCGCATCGTCGAGAAACGCCTTGAGTTGTGCGAGATGCTTCGACATCAGACCGGTCGCGGTGGCCGCCGAGGCGGCGCGGCCGGTATAACGCGGCCGCCGGTTCGTGGCGCCGGCCTGGTTCAGTACCCATTCGAGATACGGCTCGATGAAGTGCCACGCGCCCATGTTGCGCGGCTCTTCCTGACACCACACCACTTCGGCGTTCTTGAACCGCGACAGCTCCTGCACCAGCGCCTTGAGCGGCACCGGATAGAGCTGCTCGATACGCAGCAGATAGATGTCCTCGATGCCGCGCTTCTCGCGCTCCTCGTAGAGGTCGAAATAGACCTTGCCAGAGCATAGCACGACGCGACGGATCTTCTCGTCGGCGACCAGCTTGATCGGCTCGTCGGGCAGCATCGCCGCATCGTCGTGCAGGATGCGGTGGAACGAGGTGCCGTCGCCGAGTTCGTCGAGCCGCGACACCGCGCGCTTATGGCGCAGCAGCGACTTCGGCGTCATCAGGATCAGCGGCTTGCGGAATTCGCGGCGCAACTGGCGACGCAGGATATGGAAGTGGTTGGCCGGCGTGGTGCAGTTCGCCACCTGCATGTTGTCTTCCGCGCACATCTGCAAGTAACGCTCAAGCCGCGCCGAGGAATGCTCCGGCCCCTGCCCCTCATAACCATGCGGCAGCATGCAGACGAGGCCCGACATGCGCAGCCACTTGCGTTCGCCCGACGAGATGAACTGGTCGAACACCACCTGCGCGCCGTTGGCGAAATCGCCGAACTGCGCTTCCCACATCGTCAGCGCCTTCGGCTCGGCCAGCGTGTAGCCGTATTCGAAGCCGAGCACGGCTTCTTCCGACAGCAGCGAGTTGATGACCTCGTAGTGCCCCTGATCGGGGCTGAGGTGATTGAACGGCGTGTAGCGGCTCTCGTCTTCCTGGTCGAACAGCACCGAATGGCGCTGCGAGAAGGTGCCACGCTCGCTGTCCTGTCCTGACAGGCGGACGCGATGGCCTTCCAGCATCAAGGTGCAGAACGCCAGCGCCTCGCCGGTCGCCCAGTCGATGCCGACGCCGTTTTCGATCGCCTTCTCGCGATTGTCGAGGAAGCGCTGCACGGTGCGGTGAACGCGGAAACCGTCCGGCGCCTTGGTGATCTTGCGGCCGATGTCCTTGAGCACCGCGACGTCGACGCCGGTGATGCCGCGGCGCGGATCGTCGTCTTCACCGACGGTCTTGAAGCCGGCCCACTTGCCGTCGAGCCAGTCCGCCTTGTTCGGCTTGTAGCTGGTGCCGGCCTCGAGTTCGATGTCGAGCTTGGCGCGCCAGTCCGCCTTGGCCTTGTCGATCTCGGCTTCGGTCATGACGTTGTCGGCGATCAGACGCTTCGAATAGACGTCCAGCACCGACGAATGCGTCGCGATCTTCTTGTACATCAGCGGATTGGTGAACGCGGGCTCGTCGCCTTCGTTGTGACCATGCCGCCGGTAGCAGAACATGTCGATCACGACCGGCTTGTGGAAGCGCTGCCGGAATTCGATGGCGATCTTGGCGGCGAACACCACCGCTTCCGGATCGTCGCCGTTGACGTGGAAGATCGGCGCATCGATCATCTTCGCCACGTCCGACGGATATGGCGAGGAGCGCGAATAGCGCGGATAAGTGGTGAAGCCGATCTGGTTGTTGACGATGAAGTGGATCGAGCCGCCGGTGCGGTAGCCCTTGAGGTCCGACAGCGCGAAGCATTCCGCCACCACGCCCTGGCCGGCAAACGCGGCGTCACCGTGCATCAACAACGGCAGCACGGAGGTGCGCTGGTCCGGCGGATCGCCGTGCTGGTCCTGCTTGGCGCGGACCTTGCCGAGCACCACCGGATCGACGATCTCGAGATGCGAGGGGTTGGCGGTCAGCGACAGGTGGACCTTGTTGCTGTCGAATTCGCGGTCCGACGAGGCGCCGAGGTGATACTTGACGTCGCCGGAGCCTTCGACCGAGTCGGGGTTGGCCGAGCCACCCTTGAATTCGTGGAACAGCGCGCGGTGCGACTTGCCCATCACCTGGGTCAGCACGTTGAGGCGGCCGCGATGCGGCATGCCGACAACGATCTCCTTCACGCCGAGATTGCCGCCGCGCTTGATGATCTGCTCCAGCGCCGGGATCAGCGACTCGCCGCCGTCGAGGCCGAAGCGCTTGGTGCCGGTGAACTTGAGGTCGCAGAACTTCTCGAAGCCCTCGGCCTCGATCAGTTTCATCAGGATGGCGCGACGCCCTTCGGGGGTGAAGGAGATTTCCTTGTCCGGCCCCTCGATGCGCTCCTGAATCCAGGCCTTCTGCGCGCCGTTGGAGATGTGCATGAACTCGACGCCGAGCGTCTGGCAGTAGGTGCGCTCGCACAGCGCGACGATCTCGCGCAGCGTGCCGTATTCGAGGCCCAGGACATGGTCGAGGAAGATCTTGCGGTCGAGGTCGGCGTCGGTGAAGCCGTAGCTGCGCGGATCGAGTTCTTCGTGGTCCTTGGCCGGCTCCAGACCCAGCGGGTCGAGCTTGGCGTGAAAATGCCCGCGCATGCGGTAGGCGCGGATCAGCATCAGCGCGCGGACCGAATCCCGCGTCGCCTGAAGCACGTCCGCCGGGGTGACGCCCGGCGCGCCCCCTGCTGCGGCCTTCGCCTGCAACTTGTTGCTGACGGTCTTTTCAACCTGGACCCAGTTGCCGTCCAGCGCCGAGGTCAGGTCGTCCTTGGGGGTCAGCGGCCAGTTCGTCCGCGCCCAGGACGGTCCCTCCGCATTCTTCTGAACGTCGGCCGGCTTGTCCTTCAGGCTGCCGAAGAACTCCTGCCACTCCGGATCGACGGACCTGGGATCCTTCTCATAGAGCGCATAGAGGTCGTCGATATAGGCGGCGTTGGCGCCATCGAGGAAGGAAGAGAGGGCAAAGGCGGCGTTGGCGTCCTGGCGAGACATTGATTCGTCCTAAGGTTTTGATGCCACACATAAAAATGAGGCAGGGCGGCCGATCCGCGCACGGATCGACCTCTCCTTGGCACCTTTTACCTTATTTAGGATGAAGTTTCCCGCTCAAAAGAGCAAAGAATTGAATCAGGATTTCAATTTTTCGACAAGGGTTTTTCCGAGCCGTGCGGGCGACGGAGACACCGTGATCCCGGCGGATTCCATCGCCGCGATCTTGGAACCGGCGTCGCCCTTGCCGCCGGAGATGATCGCACCGGCATGACCCATGCGGCGGCCGGGAGGGGCGGTGCGCCCGGCGATGAAGCCGACCATCGGCTTCTTGCGACCGCGCTTGGCCTCGTCCTTGAGGAACTGGGCGGCGTCCTCCTCGGCGGAACCGCCGATCTCGCCGATCATCACGATCGACTCGGTCTTCGGGTCGGCGAGGAACATCTCCAGCACGTCGATGAATTCGGTGCCCTTGACCGGGTCGCCGCCGATGCCGACCGCCGTGGTCTGGCCAAGGCCTTCCTGGGTGGTCTGGAACACGGCTTCATAAGTCAGGGTGCCGGAGCGCGAGACGATGCCGACATTGCCGGGACGGAAGATATTCGCCGGCATGATGCCGATCTTGGATTCGCCGGCAGTGACGACGCCGGGGCAGTTCGGCCCGATCAGCCGCGACTTCGAGCCCGACAGCGAGCGCTTCACCCGCACCATGTCGAGCACCGGAATGCCCTCGGTGATGCAGACGATCAGCGGAATCTCGGCGTCGATCGCCTCGCAGATGGCATCCGCCGCGCCCGGCGGCGGCACGTAGATGACGCTGGCGTCGGCGCCGGTCTTCTCCCGCGCCTCGCGCACGGTGTCGAACACCGGCAGGCCGAGATGGGTGGTGCCGCCCTTGCCGGGCGAGGTGCCGCCGACCAGCTTGGTGCCGTAGGCGATCGCCGCTTCCGAATGGAACGTGCCGTTCTTGCCGGTGAACCCTTGCGTGATCACCTTGGTATTCTTGTCGATCAGAACGGACATTACGCGGCCTCCTTCACGGCCTTGACGATCTTCTGCGCGGCGTCGTCGAGGTCGTCCGCCGGCAACACGTTGAGGCCGGACTCACGGATGATCTTCTTGCCTTCCTCGACGTTGGTGCCCTCGAGACGCACCACCAATGGCACCTTGAGGCCGACCATCGCCACCGCGACGATCACGCCCTGCGCGATCACGTCGCACTTCATGATGCCGCCGAAGATGTTGACCAGAATGCCCTTCACGTTGGGATCGGAAGTGATGATCTTGAACGCCGCGGTCACCTTCTCGACCGAGGCGCCGCCGCCGACGTCGAGGAAGTTCGCCGGGTTCTCGCCGTAGAGCTTGATGATGTCGAGCGTCGCCATCGCGAGGCCGGCGCCGTTGACCATGCAGCCGATGTTGCCGTCGAGCGCGATGTAGGCAAGGTCGTACTTCGACGCCTCGATTTCCTTCTCGTCTTCCTCGGTGACGTCGCGCAGCGCGACCACGTCCGGGTGACGATAGAGCGCGTTGTCGTCGAACGACACCTTGGCGTCGAGGCAGCGGAGCTGGCCCTGCTTGGTGACCACCAGCGGGTTGATCTCCAGCATCGCCATGTCCTTGGCGATGAACGCGGTGTAGAGCTGTCCGACCAGCTTCTCGGCCTGCTTGGCGAGATCGCCGGTGAGGTTGAGCGCCTTGGCGACGGTGCGGCCGTGATGGCCCATCACGCCGGTCGCCGGATCGATCGAGAAGGTGACGATCTTCTCGGGCGTCTTGTGCGCGACGTCCTCGATGTTCACGCCGCCTTCGGTCGAAACCACGAACGACACGCGCGAGGTTTCGCGATCGACCAGCGCCGAGAGATAGAACTCCTTGTCGATGTCGGAGCCTTCCTCGATGTAGAGGCGATTGACCTGCTTGCCGGCGGGGCCGGTCTGCACCGTCACCAGGGTCGCGCCGAGCATTTCCTTGACGAACTGCTTGACCTCATCGACCGACTTGGCGAGACGCACGCCGCCCTTGTCGCCGGCGGAGGCTTCCTTGAATTTGCCCTTGCCGCGGCCGCCCGCATGAATCTGGCTCTTCACCACCCATACCGGCCCTCCGAGTTCCTTGGCGGCCGCTTCCGCGTCCTCCACCTTCAGAACCGGAACACCGCGCGACACCGCCACGCCGAATTCGCGCAACAACGCCTTGGCCTGGTACTCGTGAATATTCATCCGCGCCCCTTAGAGTCCGTCGTCCGATACGAAAACCGCGCGGGCCGGGCCCGCGCGGTGAGATGTCCTACTTCTTGCCGAGCAGGTCGGGAGCGATCTGCCGGCACGCATCCATCAGGCCGTGCACGGAGCCGACCGACTTGTCGAAGCCCTCGCGGTCCTTGCCGCCAAGGTCGATCTCGACGATGCGCTCGACGCCCTTGGCGCCGATCACCACCGGCACGCCGACATAGGTGTCTTTCACGCCGTACTCGCCGTTGAGATAGGCGGCGCAGGGCAGCACCCGCTTCTTGTCCTTCAGATAGCTCTCCGCCATCGCGATGGCCGACGCCGCCGGCGCGTAGAAGGCCGAGCCGGTCTTCAGCAGGTTGACGATCTCCGCGCCGCCGTTGCGGGTGCGGGTGACGATCTCGTCGATGCGCGCCTGCGAGGTCCAGCCCATCTTGACGAGGTCCGGCAGTGGAATGCCGGCGACGGTCGAATACTTCACCAGCGGCACCATGGTATCGCCGTGGCCGCCGAGCACGAAGGCGGTGACGTCTTCCACCGACACGCCGAATTCGTCGGCGAGGAAATAACGGAAGCGCGCGGAGTCGAGCACGCCGGCCATGCCGACGACTTTACGATGCGGCAGGCCGCACGCCTTCTGCAACGCCCACACCATCGCGTCGAGCGGGTTGGTGATGCAGATGACGAACGCATTCGGCGCATACTTCTTGATGCCGGCGCCGACCTGCTCCATCACCTTCAGATTGATGCCGAGCAGATCGTCACGGCTCATGCCCGGCTTGCGCGGCACGCCGGCGGTGACGATGATGACATCGGCGCCTTCGATCGCTTCATAGGAATTGGCGCCACTGAGATTGGCGTCGAAGCCGTCGACCGGCGACGACTGCGCCAGATCGAGCGCCTTACCCTGCGGCACGCCTTCCGCGATGTCGAACAGCACGACGTCGCCGAGTTCTTTCAGGCCGACGAGATGAGCGAGCGTTCCGCCGATCTGGCCGGAGCCAATCAAAGCAATCTTGTTGCGCGCCATGGGAAACTTGTCCTTTGAAGCAGGGAGTGGATGAAGGAGGGAATTCTTGGCAGGTTGGTTAGACCTTTCGCGGGAACCGTTCAAGTCGCAGCTTGGTCAAAAATCGTGCGATGCCTGCGCGGGAACTGGATCAGGTTTCAACCAGTCCGGTGCTGGCGCCCGACGCGGTGGAGTCGCTGCGGCCGTGCGGCAGAGCAAGATACGATTCCGAACCCATCTCGATCAATCGCGACACCGTGCGCTGGAACTCCATCGCCTCGGTGCCCTCGGTCGCGCTGTACAGCGACATCGGATCGGCATCGGCCGACGCCACCAGCTTCACCGCATTGTCGTACAGCGTGTCGATCAGCGCGATGAAGCGCTTGGCGGCGTTGCGGTCGGCCGCATCCATCGCCGGAATGCGGTCGATCATGATCGTGTGGTAGTCGTGCGCCAGCCGCAAATAGTCAGACGCGCCAAGCGGTTGCTCGCACAGATCGGCGAATGAAAATCGCGCGACGCCCGAGGCCGCGTGCGGCACATGCAGCTTGCGGCCCTTGACGATGAGATCGACCGGCTCGCCGCACGCGCCGCCGGTCAGCTTGGCCCACGCCGCATCGAGCGCGGCTTCCGCCGCGTCATCCGCCGGCACCATCCACATCTTGACGCCGGCGAGTTTCTCGAGCCGGAAATCGGTGCGCGAATCCAGCCGCCGCACATCCATGTGCTCTTCGATCTGATCGATGAACGGCAGGAACAGCGCGCGATTGAGCCCGCCTTTGTAGAGATCGCGAGGTGCGACGTTGGAGGTCGCGACGACGACGGTGCCGAGTTCGAACAGCCGCGCGAACAGCCGGCCGAGGATCATCGCGTCGGCGATGTCGGTGACGTGGAATTCGTCGAAGCACAACAGCCATGCCTCGTCGAAGATCGACGACGCGGTGAGATGCACCACGTCGGTATCGGCGATCTCGCCGCGCGCGATGCTCTGGCGGAAATTGTAGATGCGCTCATGCGCGTCAGCCATGAACTCATGGAAATGCGCGCGGCGCTTGTGCATCACCTGGCTTTGCTCGAAGAACAAATCCATCAGCATGGTCTTGCCGCGGCCGACTTCGCCGTGGACGTACAGGCCGCGTGGCGCGGCGTCTTTCTTGTCACCGAACAGACGGCCGAAAAAGCCCTGCTTGCGCGCCGGCCGGTAGCGCGACAGTTGTTCGTCGAGCGCGGCGAAGGCCTCGACCGCGCGCGCCTGCGCGGGATCGGCTTCAATGGCTCCTGAGGTCACAAGGGACTTGTAACGGGCGCGGAACGAGGCGGGCGACTTGGTATCGAAAGACTTGGCATCCATGGGCTGCTAACGGCCCCAGCGCGCGCAAAAATGCAAGCCGGAAATGAGGCCGTTTTGCACCCCTCAGGCGCTCAGTGCGTAGGCGTCCTCGACCACGTAGGGCCCGCCGCCCACCGAGGCGCGCGACGAAAACAGCACGAACCGCGAGGCCCGGAATACCCGCGTCGGGAAATAGCCGCGCAGCGACAGATAGTCGGCGACGTCCTGGTTGGACGCGGTGCGCAGCCGCGCCAGGGTCACATGCGGGGTGAATTTCCGGCCTTCCGGCGTGAGCCCGATCCGCTGCATCAACCGTTCGAGTTCGGCATGCAGTTCGATCAGCGGCCGGCTCGGCACCACCGAGGCGACCACTGCGCGCGGTTTCTTGCCGCCGAAGCTGGACAGGCCCTGAAGCGTCACATCGAACGGCTTGCGATTGACGCGCGGCAAGAGCGACGCGATCTCGTTGGCCGCGAGGCCGTCGATATCGCCGATGAACCGCAGGGTGACGTGATAGTTTTCCGGGTCGATCCAGCGCGCCCCCGGCAACCCGCCGCGCAACTGGGACAAGGTCTGTCCGACCTCGGCGGGAATTTCCAGTCCAGTAAACAAACGCGGCATCGCGAACCCCCGATGCTGAACCCGGCAACGAATCACCGATAGCTATTTCTACCGCAGATACATGACAGAGCGAAGCGATGACCGTTCGGTCGGTGGACAACCGCCACACGAAAAGTGTCGTTCCCGGCTATTCGCGCGCGGTCTTGATGTTCCCGAGAAAGGCTTCCACCGCAGGCAATATCCGCGCGACGATGCGGTCCACACCGGCAGCGGTCGGGTGCATCCCGTCCGCCTGGTTGAGCGCGACGTCGGCCGCAACGCCGTCGAGGAAGAACGGATCGAGCGGCACGCCGAACTGTTTTGCCAGATCGGGATAGATCGCGTTGAACCGCGCCGCATAGTCCGCGCCATAGTTCGGCGGCGCCAGCATTCCGCACAATAATACCGATATGTGGCGGGCTTGCAGCCGCTGGATGATCTCGCTCAACGCCTTGCGCGTGAGATCCGGATCGATACCGCGCAGCGCGTCGTTGGCGCCGAGTTCGACGATCACCGCGTCGGTGCCGTCCGGCACCGACCAGTCGAGCCGTCCGAGCCCGCCGGAACTGGTGTCGCCGGAGACCCCGGCATTGTCGATATCGACCGCTATCCCCTTGGCGCGCAACGCAATTTGCAGCCGCGCGGGGAACGCCGCCCCGGCCGGCAGGCCGTAACCGGCGCTGAGCGAATCCCCCAGCACGACGACCTTGAGCGGCTTCGCACCGGCGGCAGGCGTCTGCGCCTGCACGGCCGTAAACAGCGGCGCGAGCATGAGCACAGCCATCGCCACAAACATCCGCGCCGCCCCCTCGACCGCCGTGCGCCAATCGCCATATGACCGAAGCATGGACAGTCTCACCGCATCCGCCGCTTCCTCGGTCCCGTCCGCCACGCGCGACGCGACGCCTTCGATTTCAATCACCAACCTCGACCTTTCGCTGGGGACGGGGGCCGCCCGCGTTCACATCCTGAAAACCATCTCGCTGCGGATCGCCACCGGCGAAGCGATCGGCCTCGTCGGCGCCTCCGGCTCCGGCAAGTCCACGCTGCTGATGGTGATGGCGGGGCTGGAGCGTCCGGATAGCGGAGAGGTGGTGGTGAACGGCACCTCCTTCAATGCCCTCGACGAGGATGCGCTGGCGCGGTTTCGCGGCCGCCATGTCGGCATCGTGTTCCAGTCGTTCCACCTGATCCCGACCATGACCGCGCTGGAAAACGTTTCGGTGCCGCTCGAGCTCGCCGGCCATCCCAATGCCGCCGCCCGCGCCGCGCGTGAACTCGAGCTGGTGGGCTTAAGCGAACGGCTGCATCACTATCCGCGCCAACTCTCCGGCGGCGAACAGCAGCGCGTCGCCATCGCCCGGGCACTGGCGCCCGATCCCGCGATCCTCGTCGCGGACGAGCCGACCGGGAATCTTGACGAGACCACCGGCCAGCAGATCGTCGATCTCTTGTTCGCGCAGCACGCCGCGCGCGGCATGACGATGGTGCTGGTGACCCACGACGCCGCGCTGGCGCACAAATGCGACCGCGTGGTGCGCCTGCGCTCCGGCCAGATCGAAACGCCGGAGCCCGAGCGGCACTGGACCGAGACGGCGTAGCCGCATGAGCCTCGCTGTCGACTCTTCGCCACGTGCCATATCGCTGCTGCCGCTGCGCTATGCGATCCGCGAGTTGCGCAGCGGCTTGCGCGGCTTCTACGTGTTCATCGCCTGCATCGCGCTCGGCGTGATGGCGATCGCCGGCGTCGGCTCGGTGGCCGGAAGCCTCGCAGCAGGATTGAGCGAACAGGGCCGCACCTTGCTCGGCGGCGATGTCGCGCTGTCGTTGATCCAGCGCGAGGCCAAGCCCGACGAACTGGCGTTTCTCCGCGCGCACGGCACCGTGTCGGTCGCAGCGACCATGCGCGCGATGATGCGCGCACCAGACGGACAACTGGCGCTGACCGAGATGAAGGCGGTCGATGCCGCCTATCCGATGCTGGGCGAACTGGCGCTCGAACCGCCGATGCCCGTCGCGGATCTGTTTGCCGAACGTAATAGCGCGTTCGGCGCGGCGGTCGATCCGGTGCTGCTGGCGCGACTTGGGTTGAAGATCGGCGACCGCGTCAGCATCGGCGAGGCGACGTTCGAGATTCGCAGCGCCGTGACCTCGGAGCCCGACAAGCTCGCCGGCGGCATCGGTTTCGCGCCGCGCGTTCTGGTCAGCGAGGACGCGTTGCGCGCGACGCATCTGTTGCAGCCCGGCAGCCTGGTGCGCTGGATCTATCGCGTGCGCCTGCCCGACAACAGCGCAACCGACGCCGGCGCGAAGGCCTTCATCGACGCGACGCGCGCCGCGCTTCCCAACGCCGGCTGGGACATCCGCTCGCAAAGTAACGCCTCGCCGCAGCTGGAGCGGACCATCAAGCGCTTCACGCAATTTCTCACGCTGGTCGGCCTCGCCGCGCTCTTGGTCGGCGGCGTCGGCGTCGCCAACGCGGTGAAGAGCCACATCGACCGCCGCCGCGATGTCATCGCCGCATTCAAATCGCTCGGCGCGCCGGCGAGCCGCATCTTCGCGATCTACCTGACGCAGGTGATGTTGCTGGCGGCGATCGGCTCGCTGATTGGGCTCGCGGTCGGCGCGGCGCTGCCGTTCGTCATCGTCGGCCTGTTCGGCAAGCTGCTGCCGTTGCCGGTGGAGCCGGCGTTGCACGGCGGCGAGTTGGCGATGGCCTTCGTCTACGGTCTGTTAACCGCGCTGGCCTTCGGGCTGTGGCCGCTGGCGCGCATCCATGACGTGCCGGTCGCGGCGCTGTTTCGCGACACCGTCAGCGAGGAGCGCCGCCGTCCGCGCCTGCCCTATCTGATCGGGATGGCGGCGGTGATCGCGCTCCTGATCGCGGTGGTGATCGCGCTCGCCTACGACAAGCGCATCGCCGCGATCTTCGTCGCCTCTTCGATCGTCGTGTTCGCCCTGCTGCGGGCACTTGCCGCCGGGCTGATGGCTGTCGCGCGGCGGCTGCCGCGCCCGCGCGGCACCATGCTGCGGCTCGCGCTCGGCAACATCCATCGGCCCGGCGCGCTGACGCCGTCGGTGGTGCTGTCGCTCGGTCTTGGCTTGGCGGTGCTGGTGACCATCACCCAGATCGACGGCAACCTGCGGCGGCAATTCATGGCGGCCCTGCCGGATCATGCGCCGTCGTTCTACTTCATCGACATTCCCTCCACCGACGCCACCCGCTTCGACGCCTTCCTCAAGCAACAGGCCCCGAACGCGACCGTCGAGGACGTGCCTATGCTGCGCGGACGCATCACTGCCGCGCGCGGCGTGAAAGCCGAGAACCTCAAGCCGACCCACGACGCCGAATGGGTGCTGCAAAGCGACCGCGGCCTGACCTATACGAGCGAAGTGCCGCGCGGCTCCAAGGTGGTGGAAGGCGAGTGGTGGGCGCCCGACTACAGCGGTCCGCCGCTGGTCTCGTTCGAGAAGAAACTCGCCGACGGGTTGGGCCTCAAGATCGGCGACGAGGTGGTGGTGAACGTGCTCGGCCGCAACATCTCCGCCACCATCAGCAACCTGCGCAGCGTCGACTGGCAAAGCCTCGGCATCAATTTCGTGCTGGTGTTCTCGCCCAACGCGTTTCGCGGCGCGCCGCACACCCACATCGCCACGCTGACGCCGCCGACGGCCAGCGCGGAGGAGGACGCCCGCATCGTCAAGGCGGTGGCGCAGGCATTTCCTATGGTGACCAGCGTGCGGGTGCGCGAGGCGCTGCAAACCATCGGCACCGTCGTCACCAATCTGGTGCTGGCGATTCGCGGCGCCAGCGCGGTGACGCTGCTGGCGGCGATCCTCGTGCTCGGCGGCGCGCTGGCCGCCGGCCATCGTCATCGCGTCTACGATGCGGTGATTCTCAAGACGCTGGGCGCAACCCGCGCGCGCCTGCTCGGCGCCTACGTGCTGGAATACCTGATGATCGGCATCGCGACGGCGGTGTTCGGCGTGCTGGCCGGCTCGGTCGCCGCATGGCTGATCGTGACGCGGCTGATGACGCTCGGCTTCGTCTGGCAGGCCGGCAACGCCGCCACCGTGGTCGCCGCCGCGCTGGCGGTGACGGTGGGCCTCGGCCTTGCCGGCACCCTGAGCGCGCTCAACCGCAAGCCGGCCTCGGTGCTGCGCAGCTTATGACGATATGAAGCAGGCGGCGCGGCACCCGGTCGACAAGGGTTCCGACGTTAACGAATTGTGCAACGGCGCTTGTTTAGGCTGGGTTTCGAGCCCGAACGCGCGGGATCTCCGCTTCCGGCCATGTTGCGGAGCGACATTCAGCCGCGCGTGGAAGCTTGCAGCGAATGTGTTAGTTTACCACATACCAGCTTGGGTCAGACGCCGGTTCGATGGCATTGGATTCATGGCATGGAGTTCATGTCCTGGAATTCATGTCGCGAATGGCGGTATCTGGGATAGAGTTTCGCGCTGGCGGCGCGAGCCCTTCGCACTTTGCCAGACAACCTAGAGGGTTTCGACCATGTCGGACTTGGACCGTAACTACACTTCACCTTTCGGCCGGGCCGCCGGGCGGGTAGACACCGCCGCCGTCGATGCCGGCCTGCGCGCTTACATGCTGCGCATCTACAACTACATGGCGATCGGCCTGGCCATCACCGGCTTCGCCGCGCTCGGCATCTACATGGCGGCCGTCACCGGCGACGCCTCGGCTGCCGCGGCCAGGGTCGGCAGCACCTACCTGACGTCGTTCGGCGTCGCGATGTTCGTGAGCCCCCTGAAGTGGGTGTTCATGCTGGCGCCGCTGGCGATGGTGTTCGTCATCTCCTTCGGCATCAACCGCCTGAAGCCGGCAACGGCGCAAATGCTGTTCTGGGTCTTCTCGGCGCTGATGGGCATCTCGCTGTCGTCGATCTTCCTGGTGTACACCCACACCTCGATCGTGCGCGTCTTCTTCATCACCGCCGCGTCGTTCGGTGCGCTGAGCCTCTATGGCTACACCACCAAGCGTGACATGACCGGCATGGGCTCGTTCCTGATGATGGGCCTGTTCGGCATCATCATCGCCAGCCTGGTGAACATCTTCATCGGCTCCTCGATGCTGCAATTCGTGGTGTCGGTAATCGGCGTGCTGGTGTTCGCGGGTCTCACCGCCTGGGATACCCAGCGGCTGAAGAACGACTACATCTACGGTTATGCCAGCCAGGGCGGCGACATCGCCGAGCGCGCGGCCATCTCCGGAGCGCTGTCGCTCTACCTGAACTTCATCAACCTGTTCACGCTGCTGTTGCAGCTTCTCGGACAGCGCGACTAATCACCGGCTCACACGAGCCTGATACCGAAGCCCCGGCCCAGCGCCGGGGCTTTTTTGTTGGCTGCCTTTGCGCCCGTTTGCCTGTTTTCTGCTCTTTTCTTTTAGTGGCGAGAAAAATAGCCTCTCGCGCATGTCACGCCACCACGTCCCCAGCCATGTCCTCCTTTGAAATCCGGCCGGCGCGCGAAGCCGACCTGCCCGCCATCACCGCCATCTACGATCGCGAGGTGCGCGAGAACACCGCCACGTTCGAACTGACGCCGCCGGACTTGGCCGAGATGACCCGCCGCTTCCGTGCCTTGCAGGACGGCGGCTTTCCGTATCTCGCGGCGACGCAGGGCGGCGATGTGCTCGGCTACGCCTATGCCGGCTCCTACCGGCCGCGCCCGGCCTATCGCTTCACCGTCGAGAACTCCGTCTATCTGGCACCGGCCGCGCAGCGGCGCGGCATCGGCACGCAACTGCTGCAACGCCTGATCGCGGAATGCGAGGCGCGCGGCCTTCGCCAGATGATCGCGGTGATCGGCGATTCCGCCAACGCCGGCTCGATCGGCCTGCACCGCCGCTGCGGCTTCGCGATGATCGGCACGCATCCCGCCGTCGGCTTCAAGTTCGGCCGCTGGCTCGACACCGTGATGATGCAGCGCGCGCTCGGCGAAGGCGCGACGACGGTGCCGCGCGCGCTCGGCGCGTAATCCCATCCGGGACACGGCGGCGGACAGGATCGGCGCCGCCCTTCATTCATCCCGCCCGCTACACCAGCGCCAGCTTGCGGTCGATGGCCAGCAGCACGCGGTCGAGGTCGTGGCCGCGTCGCAGGATCAGGCCGCCGGCCGAGATCACGCTGTAGGCGCCCTGCTTGCGCGCCAGCCGCGGATCCTTTTCGATGCGATAGATCGGCACCTCGGAGGCGCGGCGGAAGATCGAGAACACCGCTTTGTCTTTCAGGAAATCAATGGCGTAGTCGCGCCACTCGCCATCGGCGACCATGCGCCCGTAGAGATTCAGGATTCGGTTGAGTTCAAGGCGATTGAACGTGACATTGCCTGGCGGCGTCCCCGCCGTGCGCTCCGATCCGCGGCTATCCTCCGGGCCGGCTTCCCCCGACGTCAAACTCATCGGCGCCTCCTGTCATGTGACCGACATGATCGCCCCGACCGGCCCGCGCCGCAAGGGTTGAGTGTCTCCGCACCCTGATAGGTCCCATCCAACTCCGTTGGATCGGACCTATCGTTTATCTTTCGTTTGAGCATGATCTTTTCCGAAAACCGGCTTCCACTTTTCGGGATCATGCTCGGCGCGCGACTCACAGGAACGTTAGGCAAATCATAATACGGCCCAATTTCCGCCCATCGGACGCCGCGCTGACTTGCGACAACAGCATCACTGCGTCGGCCCGGTTCTTTCGGTCCCGGTTTCCTCAGCCCCCAGCCCCCCGGGGTCGTCGGGACCGGGCCAGTACGCAGGGAGGTTAATCCCCCCACTCCGGGCCAACGCAAGTTGGTCCTTTTTCTTTTTTGGGATGCTTCTCTCAGCTCAGGCTCCGCTGCGGGCGGATCGCGCCGGTGGGCGGCAATCACGTCGGCGAAACGGGACTAACGCAGCGGCGTGAAGGCGGCGCCCAGCATCGCGCCGGGCCTGTCGTGGGTGCCGTCCTGCACATAGACCACAGCGGCATCGACACCGTCGCGCGCGATGTTTTCCATCGGCACGCTCCAGCTCGCGGTCTTGCCGGACCAGTCGCCGACCTTCAGCCAGTTGCGCACGACGTTGTGATAGACGATTTCACGGCCGCGATTTTCGCCGCGCGCGATCGCGATCGGCACCGCGCGCGAAACCGCGCAAATCCAGATTTCGCCCTGGCGCGCATCATGCCCGGGCGAAGCCGCCGTCACCGTGACGTTGAGCTGTTTGCCCGACACCGACATCGAAACCGGCACCGACATCACGTCGTTCGCTTGCCTGGTTTCACGCATCGCCGTATCGATGGCGGCGCGATCGCTGCCGATCAGATGACGCTCGCCGTTGACGATCATTTGCGGCGTGTAGACGTCGCGATCGCCACGCATCCGCGAATAGGCTTTCTGCCGCGTGCTGAAACGCGCATCCGCGAGCGTGTCCTTCCAGCCGAGATAATCCCAGTAATCGATCGGCATCGTCAGCGCGACGATGGACGGATCGCGCGCGAGTTCGCCGAGAATCTTGTCGGCGGGCGGACACGACGAACAGCCTTGCGACGTAAACAGTTCAACCACCGCGCGCGGCGACTGGGCGGTGGCCGGCTGAACCGTCGCCGTCATGGCAACGACGCCGAGCATTCCAGACCATCGCAGCAGATCAGTGATTGCCATCATTCTTCCATGAGAGCGTTTTCATGCGAAGGGGATACCAGCCTTCGCCGGTTTCGGTCGGTTCGCATAAAGAAAACGCGTCATAACTAGAACCACACTCTCGCGGCATCCGGGCCAGCGATATCAGGTGGTGATATCAGGCCGTCAAACGCGAGAAGGCGACCTTTCATAGGCCGCCTTCCCATCACTCTCCACTCACTTCACGGTGAGGCAAACTGCCGCAATGCACTCACGCCGCGAGGCGGCGCAGCACGTAATGCAGAATGCCGCCGTTGCGGTAGTATTCCAGTTCGTCCAGCGTATCGATGCGGCACAACAGCGGCACCTGCTTCAGCGAGCCGTCGCTGGAGACGATATCCGCGAACAGCTTCTGCCGTGGCTTGAGATCGCCCTGAAGCCCGCGAATCGTCACCTGCTCGTCGCCCTTCAAGCCGAGCGACGCCCACGACGTTCCTTCATCGAAGGTCAGCGGCAGCACGCCCATGCCGACGAGGTTCGAACGATGGATGCGCTCGAAGCTCTGGCAGATCACCGCGCGCACGCCGAGCAGCAGCGTGCCCTTCGCGGCCCAGTCACGCGACGAACCGTTGCCGTATTCGGCGCCGGCGAACACCACGAGCGGCACCTGCTCTTCCTTGTACTTCATCGCGGCGTCGTAGATCGTCATCTGCTCGCCGTCGGGCCAGTGCTTGGTGAGGCCGCCTTCCGGAATGTTACCGTCGGCGCCCTTGAGCATGTAGTTCTTGATGCGGATGTTGGCGAAGGTGCCGCGCATCATCACTTCATGATTGCCGCGCCGCGTGCCGTACTGATTGAAGTCGGCGGGGCGCACCTGATGGTCGGTGAGATACTTGCCGGCCGGCGAAGTCAGCTTGATGGAGCCGGCGGGCGAGATGTGGTCGGTGGTGATCTTGTCACCGAACAGCGCGAGGATGCGCGCATCGACGATGTCGGTTACCGGCGCCGGCGTCTTGGTCATGCCCTCGAAGTACGGCGGGTTCTGCACATAGGTCGACGACATGTTCCAGCGATAGGTTTCACCGGCGGTGGTCTTGATCTTGCGCCAGTTGGTGTCGCCCTTGAACACGTCGGCATACTTCTTCTTAAAGATCTGCGAGGTGACGTACTTCTTGATGAAGGCGTTGATCTCCTGCGCCGTCGGCCAGATGTCACGCAGATAGACCGGCTTGCCGTCCTTGCCGGTGCCGATCGGCTCCTTGGTGAGATCCTTGGTCACGGTGCCGGCGAGCGCGTGCGCAACCACCAGCGGCGGCGAGGCGAGATAGTTCGCCTGCACGTCCGGCGAGACGCGGCCCTCGAAGTTGCGGTTGCCCGACAGCACCGCCGCGGCGACGATGCCGTTGTCGTTGATCGACTTGGAAATCTCCGGCGCCAGCGGGCCGGAGTTGCCGATGCAGGTGGTGCAGCCGAAGCCGACCAGGTTGAAGCCGACCTTGTCGAGGTCCTGCTGCAGGCCGGAATTGGCGAGATACTCGGCGACCACCTGGCTGCCCGGCGCCAGCGAGGTTTTTACCCACGGCTTCGCGGTGAGACCCTTGGCGGCGGCCTTCCGCGCCAGCAGGCCAGCGGCGATCAGCACGCTCGGATTCGAGGTGTTGGTGCAGGAGGTGATGGCGGCGATCACCACGTCGCCGTGGCCGATCTGGTAGTCGCGGCCTTCGACGTCGTAGCGGCTCGCGATGTCGCCGGCCTTCTTGTACTCGGTCTCCATCGCCGCGCTGAATCCGCTCGGAATGGTCTCCAGCGCCGCGCGCCCTTCCGGCCGCTTCGGACCGGCCATCGACGGCACCACGTCGGCGAGATCGAGCACCAGCTTCTGGGTGAACACCGGGTCCGGCGAATTGGCGGTACGGAACAGGCCCTGCGCCTTGGCATACTTGGCGACCAGTTCGACACGCGCCGGCTTGCGGCCCGAGGTCTTCAGATAATCGATGGTCGCGGCATCGACCGGGAAGAAGCCGCAGGTCGCGCCGTATTCCGGCGCCATGTTGCCGATGGTCGCCTTGTCCGCAACCGACATCGAATCGAGACCCGAGCCGTAGAACTCGACGAACTTGCCGACCACGCCGACCTTGCGCAGCATCTGCGTCACGGTGAGCACGAGGTCGGTGGCGGTGACGCCTTCGCGCAGCTTGCCCTTGAGCTTGAAGCCGACCACTTCCGGCAGCAGCATCGACAGCGGCTGGCCGAGCATCGCGGCTTCCGCCTCGATGCCGCCGACGCCCCAACCGAGCACAGCGAGGCCGTTGACCATGGTGGTGTGCGAATCGGTGCCGACCAGCGTGTCGGGATAGGCGACTTCAAAAGTGCCGGTCTTCTTGCCGACGGTCATCTTCTCCTTACGCGTCCACACCGTCTGCGCCAGATATTCGAGGTTGACCTGATGGCAGATGCCGGTGCCCGGCGGCACCACCGAGAAGTTCGAGAACGCGCCCTGGCCCCACTTCAGGAATTCGTAGCGCTCCTGGTTCTGCTTGTATTCCTCGGCGACGTTCTTGCCGAATGCCTTGTTGTCACCGAAGAAGTTGACGATCACCGAGTGATCGATGACGAGATCGACCGGCACCAGCGGGTTGATCTTCTCGGCATCGCCGCCCAGCGCCTGCATCGCATTGCGCATCGCGGCGAGATCGACCACCGCCGGCACGCCGGTGAAGTCCTGCATCAGCACCCGCGCCGGACGGAACGCGATTTCGTGCTCCAGCGCGCGCTTCTTCATCCACTTCACGACGGCGAGGATGTCTTCCTTCTTGACCGTGCGATCGTCCTCGTTACGCAGCAGATTCTCCAGCAGCACCTTCATCGAATAAGGCAGCCGCGAAATTCCCTTGAGGCCGTTCTTCTCGGCCGTCGGCAGGCTGTAATAGATGTAGGACTTGGTGCCGACCTTGAGGGTTTTCCGGCATTTGAAGCTGTCGAGCGAGGTCATATGGAGCGATCCCAATTTTCCGTGACGGACACCTGCCGAACGGTATTAAAACACCATCTTGGCTGAGCCGACTGACTTGCAGGCGCGCATTGTGTGCTGCATCAAGACCCGGCTTATAGAATGTTTCTAGGGGCACCGCCACATCGACCATCGGTTGTTTGACGGTGTGAGAGAGAAGAGCCGCAGAATCATGGGACGTGCAGCGATGCGGCTCACCGGAAGCCAGCTCAGATGCGTGCGGGGCGGGCGCGAAATCTTCGCCGGCCTCGATTTCACCGCCGACGCTGGCGAGCCGCTGGCGGTGGTCGGCGCCAACGGCGCGGGCAAGACCTCGCTGCTGCGGCTGATCGCCGGCTTGATCGTCCCGGCCGGCGGCACCGTGACCTTCGCGGGCGGCGATGACGATCTCTCCCCCGCCGAACAGGCGCACTATCTCGGCCATCGCGACGCGTTGAAATCGGCGCTGAGCGTGATGGAAAACCTCGCCTTCTGGCGCGCCGCGCTGGGCGGCGAAGCCACCGACATCGACGTCGCACTGAACGCGGTCGGCCTCGATCATATCGCGCAGCTTCCGGCGGCCTATCTCTCGGCCGGACAGCGGCGGCGGCTGTCGATCGCCCGGCTGCTGGCGGTGAAGCGGCCGATCTGGCTCCTGGACGAGCCGACCTCCTCGCTCGACGCCAACGGACAGGCGATGATGGCCGACCTGATGCGCAGTCATCTTTCGGGCGGCGGCGTCATCGTGGCCGCAACGCACCTCCCGCTCGGCATTCCCGCGCGTGAATTGCGAATCGGGGCGACGGCATGAGCGCGCTCACAGCCCTGCTCCGCCGCGATATCCAGGTGGCGCTGCGTATCGGCGGCGGTGCGCTGATCGGCGTGCTGTTCTTCCTGATCGTGGTGGTACTGATGCCATTCGCGGTCGGCCCCGACCTCGCGCTGTTGAAGAAGCTCGGCCCGGCGATCCTGTGGCTCGGCGCGCTGCTGGCGAGCCTGCTCACGCTCGACCGGCTCTTCGCCGCCGACCACGATGACGGCTCGCTCGATCTCCTGACCATGAGCCGCACCCCGCTCGAACTGGTCTGCCTCACCAAGGCGGTCGCGCACTGGCTGGTGGCCGGGCTGCCGCTGATTGTCGCAACCCCGATCCTCGGCCTGCTGCTCAATCTCGACGGCAACGCCACCCTCGCCGTGGCGCTGACGCTGCTGGCGGGCACCCCCGCCCTGACCTTCACCGGCATGATCGGCGCGGCGCTGGCAGTGGCGCTGCGGCGCGGCGGCCTGCTGCTGGCGGTGCTGGTGCTGCCGCTGTCGATCCCGGTGCTGATCTTCGGCGTCGCCGCCTCCAACGCCGCGGTGCTGGAGCCCGCCGGCTTCGGCGCGCCGCTCTCGATCCTGTGCGCGCTGTCGCTCGCCGGCCTCGTCATCGGCCCATTGGCCGCTGCCGCCAGCCTGCGGCACGGACTCGACTGACAATGCAGGTCTTTCCCGTATCAACTCTCGCGGAGGCCCAACGGAACATTCCTTGGGCGCATTGCCTGCGGGGCGCGCGGCGACTATCAGGACAGCCATGACGCTGATCGACCTCGCCAATCCGACCCGGTTCCTGTCGCTGACGGCCAAAATCCTGCCGTGGCTCGCGGCGGCGACCGCCCTCCTGCTTGCCATCGGCCTCTATCAATCGGCGATGGCGCCGGACGACTACCAGCAAGGCGCGACCGTCAAGATCATGTTCATCCACGTCCCGAACGCGTGGCTCTCGATGTTCGTGTGGGGCGTGATGAGCCTCTCCGCGCTTGGCACTCTCGTGTGGCGGCATCCGCTCGCCGACGTCTCCGCCAAGGCGGCGGCGCCGATCGGCGCGGCCTTCACCTTCCTCGCGCTGGTCACCGGCTCGCTGTGGGGCCGTCCGATGTGGGGTACCTATTGGGAATGGGACGCGCGGTTGACCTCGGTGCTGATCCTGTTCCTGATGTATCTCGGCCTGATCGCGCTGTGGCGCGCCGTGGAAGACCCCTCGCGCGCCGCCCGGGCCGCGGCCGTGTTGACGCTGGTCGGCGCGATCAACATTCCGATCATCAAGTTTTCCGTCGACTGGTGGAACACGCTGCATCAGCCGGCTTCGGTGCTGCGCATGGGCGGCTCGACGCTCGACAAGGCGTTCCTGATTCCCTTGCTGGTGATGGCGGTGGCGTTCTCGCTGCTGTTCATCACGCTGCATCTCGCCGCCATGCGCAACGAGATCCTGCGCCGCCGCGTCCGCGCGCTGCAAATGCAGCAAGCCAGCCAGCCGCGAGCCTGATCCGATGTCGCTCGGCCCCTACGCATCCTTCATCGTGTCGTCCTACCTGCTGGTGGCGCTGGTGGTGCTGATCCTGATCGGATGGATCGCGCTCGACTATCGCCAGCAGCGCGCGCGGCTGCGCGAGCTTGAGGCCAGCGGCGTGACGCGCCGCTCCGGTCGCGGCGCGGCGGACCTGTCATGAGCGAAACGCCACGCGAAGGCGCGCCGCCGAGACGGCGCTGGCTGATGGCGCTGCCGCTCGTCGCCTTCGCGGCGCTGGCGGCGCTGTTCTGGGTCCGGCTCGGGGACCGCGACGTCTCGCGGATTCCCTCGGCGCTGATTGGACGGCCCGCGCCGCAAACGACATTGCCCGCGCTCGAGGAGTTGACACGCAATGGCGCGGCGGTGCCAGGCATCGCGCCCGACATCTTCAAGGGCAAGGTCAGTCTGGTGAATGTCTGGGCCTCATGGTGCGTGCCGTGCCACGAGGAAGCGCCGCTGCTCACGGCGCTTGCCGGCGACAGCCGCATCCAGATCGTCGGCATCAACTACAAGGACAAGGCCGACAACGCCCGCCGCTTCCTCGGCCGCTACGGCAACCCGTTCAGCCATGTCGGCGTCGACGCCAACGGCCGCGCCGCCATCGAATGGGGCGTCTACGGGGTGCCGGAAACCTTCATCGTCGGCCGCGACGGCAAGATCGCCTACAAACTCATCGGCGCCATCACGCCGGGGAACATCGACAAGATACTTAAAGTCGAGATCGAGAAGGCGCTGAAGGCGGGGACGTAAACAACGATGATTTCCGTCATGGCCGGGCTTGTCCCGGCCATGACGAACTACAATAAAGCGCGCGTTTCAGGGACACCTCTTTACACGGCGCCGCCTTACCCCTTCCCGATATCGCCCTCGCGCGCGTCGCTGGCTTCCAGCGTCGCGGGTTCGCAACTGTAGCGCTTCACCAGCGGCATTTGCAGCATCGCAAACACCATGGTGATCGGAATCACGCCGAACGCCTTGAAGGCGACCCAGAAATCGGTCGTCTGCGTGCGCCAGATCACTTCGTTCAGCAGCGCCATGGCGACGAAGAACAAGGTCCAGCGCAAGGTGAGCTTGCGCCAGCCCTCCGGCGTCAGGTTGAACATCTGATCGAACAGGATAGCGATGAACGAGCGGCCGAACAGCAGGCCGCCGCCGAGCACCGCCGCGAACAGACCGTAGATGATGGTCGGCTTCACCTTGATGAAGGTCTCGTCGTGCAACACCAACGTCAGCGTACCGAACACCAGCACGATGATGCCGGTGACCAGCGCCATCACCGGAACGTGCCGCGTCACCATCCATGAGGCGACCAGCGCCACCACGATCGCCACCATGAATGCGCCGGTGGCGACGAACAAATTGAATTTGGCATTGGCGAAGAAAAAGATCAGCAGCGGCCCGAGTTCGGTCGCCAGCTTGAACAGCGGATGCGGCTGTTTCTTGTCCATGCTCAGCTCTCGATTCCCGCGATGGCCTTGGCGAAATCCGCCGCGGTGAACGGCGACAGGTCGTCGACGCCTTCGCCAACGCCGATGAAATGCACCGGCAGCTTATACTTCTCCGCGAGAGCCACCAGGATGCCGCCGCGCGCGGTGCCGTCGAGTTTCGTCATCACAAGACCGGTCACGCCGGCGGTGCGATGGAACGCCTCGACCTGCGACAGCGCATTCTGTCCCACCGTGGCATCGAGCACCAGCAGCACCGCGTGCGGCGCGGTGGCATCGACCTTGCGCATCACGCGGATGACCTTCTCGAGTTCGCTCATCAGTTCGGATTTGTTCTGCAAGCGGCCGGCGGTATCGATCAGCAGCACGTCGCTGCCTTCGGCTTTCGCCGCGGTCAGCGCGTCGAAAGCGAGGCCCGCCGCGTCGGAGCCTTGCGACCGCGCGATCACCGGCGCGCCGGTGCGCTCGCCCCACACCTTCAACTGTTCGATCGCGGCCGCGCGAAACGTATCGCCCGCCGCCAGCATCACCTTGCGGCCCTCCGCCGCGAAGCGCGAAGCGAGCTTGCCGGTGGTGGTGGTCTTGCCGGAACCGTTGACGCCGACCATCAGGATCACGAACGGCTTTTGCGCGGGATCGACCGCCAGCGGCTTCGCCACCGGGTTCAAGACCTTCTCCACTTCGGTGGCGACCACGCCCTTGACCTCGTCGGCCGAGATCGCCTTGTCGTAGCGGCCGTGGCCGACCGCAGCCGCGATCCGCGCCGCGACGTCGGAACCGAGATCGGCACGCAGCAGCACGTCCTCGATATCGTCCAGCATGGCGCGGTCGAGTTTGCGGCGGATCACCAGATCCGCGACCGCGGTTCCCAATGAGGCCGAGGTACGCTTGAGGCCGCTGGACAGCCGCCGCCACCAGCTCTGTTTCGGTTGGTCAGGATTATTGTCGCTCATAGCGGGAATGCTCTAAACACTTTGCGCCGCAAACGAAAGCAACCAATTTCCAATGGATACCCCGCAACTCAGCGCCGACGACATTGTGGCCCGCGTCCTGCATCGCGACGGCCTGATGCTGGTCATCGACAAGCCCGCCGGATTGCCGGTGCATCGCGGCCCCAAAGGCGGCGCGAATCTGGAAGATTCGTTCGACGCGCTGCGCTTCGGCCTGCCGCGCCCGCCGGTGCTGGCGCATCGGCTCGACCGCGACACCTCCGGCTGCCTGGTGCTCGGACGCCATCGCAAGGCCACCGCCTCGTTGGGATTGCTGTTCAAGCATGGCAAGATCGACAAGACCTATTGGGCGGTGGTGGAAGGCGGGCCTTCCGACGACAAAGGCGTCATCGACATTCCGCTCGGCCGGTTGAATGCGGAACGCGGCTGGTGGCAGAAGCCCGATCCCGAGGGACAACCGGCGCTGACCAACTGGACAGTGCTGGGGCGCGGCGACGGGCTGACGTGGCTCGCGCTCGAACCGGTCACCGGCCGCACCCATCAATTGCGCGTGCATTGCGCCGCAAGCGGCTGGCCCATCGTCGGCGACAACATCTACGGCAACGGCCCGCGCTTCGGCGAACCGTCGCTGCATCTGCACGCGCGCGAGATCGTGGTTCCGCTGTCGAAGAACAAACCGCCGGTCCGCGTCGTCGCTCCCGCCCCGCCGCATCTGCACGAGCGGTTGAAGGCGTGCGGGTGGAACGGGGAGTAGTTTGTCGTCACTGCTATGACCAACCATCGTTTCAACTCGTCATGCCCGCGCTTGTCGCGGGCATGTCGATCAAGCAATCAGCCGCGCACCATCGTGGCCCGTCATTGTCATCGTGCGCACTTCGCCCGCAACACCATCCGCAATCGCCACCGGCACGAAATGCTCGGTGCGGCCCTGGGTCGCGCTTTCGATCAGCACTTGCCGCGTTGCGCCGATTTCAGCGTCGAGCCGTCGCCGCAGCGCCGCCTCGCCCGTATCACGCAGACGCTTGGCGCGTTCCTTGATGACGCGGCCATCGACCTGCGGCATTCGCGCCGCCGGCGTACCGGGGCGTGGCGAGTAAGGGAACACGTGCAGGAATGTCAGGCCGCAGTCGTCGACCAATGACTGCGAACGCGCGAACATGTCTTCGGTTTCCGTCGGAAAGCCGGCGATGATATCCGCGCCGAACACGATATCCGGCCGCAGCCGCCGCACCGCGTCGCAGAATGCAATCGCGTCGGCGCGGGAATGCCGCCGCTTCATGCGCTTGAGAATCATGTCGTCGCCGGCCTGCAACGACAGATGCAGATGCGGCATCAGCCGTTCGTCACTTGCGATGGCATCGAGCAGATCGCGATCCGCCTCGATGGAATCGATCGACGAGATGCGCAGCCGTCGCACCTCCGGCACGTGCTTGAGGATTCGCTTGACCAGTGCGCCGAGTTTGGGTGCACCCGGAAGGTCCGCGCCGTAGCTGGTGAGATCGACGCCGGTGAGCACGATCTCGGCATGGCCGCGCTCGACCAGCGTGCGTACCTGATCGATCACGCCGCCCATCGGCACCGAACGCGAATTGCCGCGCCCGTAGGGAATGATGCAGAAGGTGCAACGATGGTCGCAGCCGTTCTGCACCTGTACGAACACGCGCGGCAAACCTGTCTGGAATCCGTCGATCAGATGCGGCGCCATCTCGCGCACCGCCATGATGTCGGCGACCGCGATCTTTTCTTCGCTCGCGACGCCGAAGTCAGCGCCGCGATCCAGCGCCACCCGCGTGTCGCGCCACGCCGCGCCGTGCAGCTTGTCATCGTTGCCGACGACGCGCGCCACTTCCGGCATCGCCGCGAACATCGCGGCCTGGGTCTGCGCGGCGCAGCCGGTGACAACGATCCGCGCGCCGGGCCGTTCGCGCTTCAGCTTGCGGATCGATTGCCGCGCCTGCGCCACCGCCTCGTTGGTGACGGCGCAACTGTTGATCACGACGACATCGTCGATGCCGGCGCCTTCCGCCTCGCGGCGGATCACTTCGGACTCGAACGCATTGAGCCGGCAGCCGAAGGTGACGACGTCGACGCTCATGCCCCCACCCTACCCTCCCCGCAGGCGGGGGAGGGATTAGGGGAGGGGGCGGCGAACAGCGCCGGATCGAAACGGCCTTCGTATTCGAACGCCGCCGGCCCCGTCATCAGCACGTGATCGTCGCGCTCGCGCCATTCGATGGTGAGTTCGCCGCCGGGCAAGGTCATGTGCACGATACGGCCGGTACGCTTGAGCCGCGCCGCCGCCACCGCCGTGGCGCAGGCCGCCGAGCCGCATGCCTTGGTGAGGCCCGCGCCGCGCTCCCAGGTGCGCATCACGATGTGATCACGATCGACGATATGCGCCAGCGTGATGTTGGCGCTCTCCGGAAAGATCGGGTGGTTCTCCAACAGCGGCCCCAGCCGCTCGAGATCATAGGCGTGGATATCGTCCACCCAGAAGATCGCGTGCGGATTGCCCATGCTCACCACCGACGGCGAATGCAGGATCGGCTTGTCGATCGGCCCGATCTGCAATTCGATGTAGCGGGTGTCGCGAAACTCTTCCGCCAGCGGAATGTCCCGCCAGCCAAACTTCGGCACGCCCATGTCCACCGTGTAGAGATCGGCCGCTGGCCCCTGCCAACAATTGATCAGCCCCGCGCGGGTCTCGAACGTCAGCGCCGATTGGCCGGTGGCGGCGAAGGTCTGCCGCGCCACGCAGCGCATGCCGTTGCCGCAGGCGCCCGCCTCCGAGCCGTCATTGTTGTAGATGCGGACGAACGCCTCGGTGCCGGCGGCGCGCGGCGGCAGCAGCACCATCAATTGGTCGTAAGGCACGCCCGAGGGCGAACCGATGGCGCGCGCGTCATCGGGCGTGATGGCTGCGGCAGAGTCACGCAGGTCGAGCACGATGATCTCGTTGCCGATGCCGTTCATCTTGCTGAAGCTATGGTTGGCCAGCGCACTCATCACAAATTCCATATTTGTGCCGTGTTATATGGCGAACAGCGATGGATTGGCCAGTAGCCGCGTTCATGTCCGGGACAGCTTCCATGCTCTACGAAGATGACAGCCCCGCATGGGACGAAAGCCGAATCGGCATGTTAAGCATGACAATGGAACATCAGTTGAGCCCCTCGCCCGCCGGTCCGGCCATGGAGACTTCGGAATGATTCGGTCCCTTCGCTTCGCCATGGTCGCCTTGGCACCGGTGGTCGCTCTCACACTGGGTCCGGCGGTGACGCTGGCACAGGCCCCGCCGGCGACACCGCCCACGACCACCACGCCGCCGGCCACGTCGACCCCGACGACGCCCGCACCTTCGGATACGACGCCGGCGACCCCCGCCCCGGCCGCGCCGACGCCGGACAAGCCGGACCAGACCGCGCCGACCACTGCCGCCCCCGCGACGCCTTCCCCGACGACGCCGCCGGCCAGCGCCACGGCGCCCGCTTCACCGCCGGCGACGCAGACCGCCGATCCGTTCGGCGAGGAGGTCACGCTGACGCCCAAGACGGTGCTGATCTACACCGGCAACGCGACCTGGGATTCGGCATTCGAAAGCCTGATCGACGCCTTCAAGGCGGTCTCCGGCCTGCTCGACAAGCAGGGCATCAAGCCGGCCGGCAACCCGATGATCGTCTACACCTCGACCGACGACAACGGCTTCGTATTCCAGGCCGAGGTGCCGGTGGATCAGGAGCCGAAGAACCTGCCGAAGAATATGAGCATGGGCAAATCGCCGGAAGGCAAGGCGCTGAAGTTCGTGCATCGCGGGTCCTACGACAACATGGACAACACCTACGAGGCGATCACCAATCATCTCGACGACAAGAAACTCGAAGCGAAAGACCTGTTCATCGAGGAATACACCACCGATCCGCTGAAGACCGCGGAAGACAAGCTGGTGATCAACGTCTATGTCCCGCTGAAGTGAGAACCATGATCGCAACTCGCACTCTGACCGCCGCGCTCGCGGCCACCTTCCTCAGCCTGTCCGGAGCCGCGATGGCCGACACGACCTTGCCGCCGATGATTTCCGTGACCGGCGAAGCGACGGTGAACGCGACGCCGGATATGGCGCAGATCGACGGCGGCGTCACCACCGACGCCAAGACCGCGCGCGAGGCCAGCGACGCCAACAACGCCGCGATGGGCCGCGTGCTGCTGGCGCTGCAGGGCGCGGGTCTCGCGGAAAAGGATTACCAGACCTCGCGGCTGTCGCTCTCGCCGCAATATGCCAACACCGGCCCGAACCGCAACGGCCCGCCGGTGGTGAGCGGCTATCGCGCCAGCAACCGCGTCACCGTCAAGCTGCGCGACGTCTCGAAGGTCGCAAACATCATCGATGCGCTGGTCGCCGCCGGCGCCAACGATATCGGCGGCATTCACTTCGCGGTGTCGAATCCCTCGAAGCTGCTCGACGAGGCGCGGCCGAAGGCGATCGCCGATGCGCGGCGCAAGGCGGAGATCTATGCGAAAGCCGCCGGCGTGACGCTGGGCGATCCCGTGAGCATCAGCGAAGGCGGCGCCATGCCGCCGATGCCGATGGTGCGCAAGGCATCGATGGATTTCGCCGCGGCACCGGTCGCACCCGGCGAGGAAACGCTGCACATCAATGTCAGCGTGTCGTGGGCGATCAAGGCGGCGGCGCAATAGCGCCGCCAGGCGAGCGACGCGCGCCGGTTCAACCGACGCGGCGGAACAGGCAGAACTGAAACGGCTGTACGTTCTGGCGCGGCGTGGCGTGGTCGTCGCGGCGGCTGGCGATCAAGGTGAACCCATCGCCGAGTTCAGCAGCAAGACCATCGGCATCGTAACGCCGCACCGGCAATCCGCTGCACATCTCGGGCCCGTCCTTCGCAAACGTGCCGATAATGACGTGACCGCCGATCGCAACCGCCTGCTTCACGCGCGCCACATAGGCCGCGCGATCCGCCGCCTCGACCAGGAAGTGAAAGGCGGCGCGGTCGTGCCAGAGATCATATGACCGTGTCGGCTGCCACTGCGTGGCATCCGCGACGATCCAACTCACATTTTCAGCAAGCGGCTGCGCTATTCGCTCCCGCGCCAACGATAATGCCGCATCCGAAATATCGAGGACGGTGACGTCGCGATAGCCGCGCGACAGCAGATGATCGACGAGGTGCGACGCGCCGCCGCCGATGTCGATGATCGCCGCATCCGGGCTCACACGTGCCAGATCGATCAGCGCGAGCGACATCGCGGGCGTCTGCTGAAACCAACTCACCTCGGAGTCATCCTTGGTGACATAAACATTATCCCAATGCGCCCGGCTTTGTTCGCTCATGCGCCGATCTCCACCACCTGTCCCGGCTGCAACGCCATGAATGTCTCGGATGCGATGCCGGCGGCCTCGCGCGCGACCCGCAACGCTTGCACCGGCGCATCGATCGCCTCGTCCGTCAATTGAAACGTGCCGTGATGATGCGCCAGCGCGCGCTCGGCGCCGCTATCGAAAAATGCCTTTACCGCCTCCTCGGGGTTCATGTGCTGGTCGCGCATGAACCAGCGCGGCTCGTAAGCGCCGATCGGCAGGATCGCCAGCCGGAACGGCCCGTGCGCGTCGCGCACGCGACGGAAATGGCCGCCGTCGCCGTAACTGGAATCGCAGACGACGTAGAGATTGCCGACCGGCGTCTTCAACACGAAACTCGCCCACAGCGCCTTGTTGCGGTCGAACAGCCCGCGCGCCGACCAGTGCCGCGTCGGCACCAGCGTCACCGTCACGCCATTGCCGAGGTCGACACTGTCATGCCAGTCGAAGGCTTCAACGCGGATCGCGGCGTCGGCCGCGCGCATCGCCAGATCGTTGCCGAGCGGGGTGACGACGCGCGGCGCAAACTCGGCCTGCAACCGCGACAGCGTCGCCACATCGAGATGATCGTAATGGCCGTGCGACACCAGCACGGCATCGATCGGCGGCAGCGCTTCGAAGGCGATGCCGGGATCGTTGTGGCGCTTCGGCCCGGCGAAAGCGAAGGGCGAAGCACGCTCCGACCATACCGGATCGACCAGGATGTTGAGCCCGGCCGCCTGGATCAGCCAACTCACATGCCCGACGAACGCCAGGCGGATACCGTTCAGCACACGGGGCGGCGGCGTGTCGGCGTGAGGGCTCGGCGCCCAGTCCGGCCACTTGTGGCGCTGGCGATCGCCGCCGAACTGCCAGCGCAGCACCTCGGCGAGGCTCTTGGGCGACGCCCCATGCGGATCGAAGAAGCGAAGCCCGTCGAAATGATCCGATACCGGCCCGTTGTGGGTTTTCATAAGGGAGGCCCAGAACGCGGAACCGCCGGGTACGGCGGCAATGCGGCCATGAAAGCAAGAAACCGGCTGCGGGTGATTGTCATCGGCGGATTGGGCCAAAAATCGCGGGATTCGGCAAGACGGCGGCGATACGATTTCAAGCTGTTGATTTTACGAATCTTATTACGATATCGCATCGTGCTTCACGCGCTCCTTGCGTCAACTTTTGTTGACTTTGGCGGGCAACCGGCGTTTAACCGCCCAACTTCTCGGAAAGATGTTCTTTTCGACCCGCCGCCCGGCCCTCGAGACCGGAGGTCAACGCCCGACAGCGCTGTGCGCCCTCGGGCGCAAACGTGTTTTGTCTCTCCCTCGCCCCGCTCTTGCGGGGAGAGGGTTGGGGTGAGGGGCGCTTCGCCGCAGATGATGCGGATGAATTGAGCGCCGTGCCTTGCCCCTCACCCGCCGCGGAGACGCGGCGACCTCTCCCCGTAAAGGACGGGGAGAGGTAAAGAAGGAAAGCTGACGTGTTCGACAATCTGTCGGAAAAGCTTGGTGGCATTCTCGATCGGCTGACGCGCCGCGGCGCGCTGACCGAGGCGGACGTCGATGCGGCGATGCGCGAAGTGCGCCGCGCGCTGCTGGAAGCCGACGTTGCGCTGGAAGTGGTGCGCAGCTTCACCGAGCAGGTGCGCGAGCAGGCGGTCGGCGCCACCGTCGTCAAGTCGGTCACGCCAGGCCAGATGGTGGTCAAGATCGTCCACGACCAGCTGATCGCGACGCTGGGCTCGGACGGCCAGACCATCGATCTCAACGCGCCGGCGCCGGTGCCGATCATGATGGTCGGTCTGCAAGGCTCCGGCAAAACCACCACCACCGCAAAACTCGCCCGCCGCTTGACCCAGCGCGACAAGCGCAAGGTGCTGATGGCCTCGCTCGACATCTATCGCCCGGCGGCGATGGAGCAGCTTGCGGTGCTCGGCCGCGACCTCGAGATCGCGACCCTGCCGATCGTCGAAGGCCAGAAGCCGGAGCAGATCGCGCGGCGCGCTATCGAGGCGGGCAAGCTCGGCGGCTACGACATCGTGCTGCTCGACACCGCCGGCCGCACCACGCTCGACGAAGAGATGATGAGCGAGGCGGCCAACATCAAAGCAGCCGCGCATCCGCATGAGGTGCTGCTGGTCGCGGATGCGCTGACCGGTCAGGACGCCGTCAATCTCGCGCGCTCGTTCGACCAGCGCGTCGGCCTCACCGGCATCGTCCTCACCCGCGTCGACGGCGACGGCCGTGGCGGCGCGGCGCTGTCGATGCGCGCGGTCACCGGCAAGCCGATCAAGCTGATCGGCACCGGCGAAAAGACCGATGCGCTGGAAGACTTCCATCCGGACCGCATCGCCGGTCGCATCCTCGGCATGGGCGATGTGGTGTCGCTGGTGGAAAAGGCCGCCGCGCATATCGACGCCGAGAAGGCCGCGCGCGTCGCCGAGAAGATGCGCAAGGGTCAGTTCGACCTCAACGACATGCGCGACCAGTTGCAGCAGATGGCGAAGATGGGCGGCATCGGCGGCCTGATGGGCATGATGCCCGGCATCGCCAAGATGAAGACCCAGATCGCCAATGCCGGCATCGACGACAACATTCTCAAGCGTCAGGTGGCGATCATCGATTCGATGACGCGGCAGGAGCGCAAGCATCCCGACATTCTGAAAGCCAGCCGCAAGAAGCGCATCGCCGCCGGCGCAGGCCAGAAGGTCGAGGACATCAACAAGCTGCTCAAGATGCACCGGAACATGGCCGACATGATGAAGATGATGGGATCGGGCAAGCGCGGCCCGATGGCCGGCATCGCCCAGGCCATGGGATTCGGTGGCGGCGGGATGCCTTCGCCGGAACAGATGAAGGCGATGGCCGACAAGCTGCCGAAGGGCGCCGACGGCCTGCCGCAACTGCCGAAAGATCTTCCCGCCGGCCTGCGCGGCGGCTTGCCGAACTTGCCGGGCCTCACCGGGCTCAGCGGCAAACCGACACTGCCGGGCCTCGGCGGCTTTCCCGGCTTTGGGAAGAAGAAATAGTCACACCCAACTCAAACGAACCCAACAACAGACTCGAACAGACTTCCAAAGGAGAACTCCATGTCCGTCGTTATCCGCCTCGCTCGTGCCGGCACCAAGAAGCGTCCGGTCTATCACGTCGTCGTCGCCGACTCGCGCTTCCCGCGTGACGGCCGCTTCATCGAGCGTCTCGGCTACTTCAATCCGCTGCTGCCGAAGGACAACGACTTGCGCCTGAAGCTCGACATGGAGAAGGTGAAGTCGTGGCTCGCCAAGGGCGCGCAGCCGTCCGACCGCGTGTCGCGTTTCCTTGACGCTGCCGGCGTCAAGAAGCGCGCGCCGCGCAACAACCCGGAAAAGGCCGTGCCGCGCAAGGAGCGCAAGGCCGCCGAGGCGAAGTAACGTCGCGTCGGGGCGATGACAAAACTCGTTTGCATCGCCCGCATCGGCGCCGCGCATGGTGTGCGCGGCGCGGTGAAGCTATGGACCTTCACCGAAGACCCGTTCGCGGTTCTCGATTACGGACCGCTTTCGACCAAGGACGGCGCGCGTCAGTTCGAAGTGAGCAACGCGCGCGAGGCCAAGGATCATCTGGTCGCGACGCTGCAAGGCGTCACCACGCGCAACGACGCCGAGAAGCTCAACGGCGTCGAGTTGTATGTGCCGCGGGAAAAACTGCCGCCTGCCGAGGACGGTGAATACTATCATGTCGACCTGATCGATCTGGCCGCCGTCTCTCCCGATGGCGCGCCGATCGGTCGCGTCGTCGCGATTCACAATTTCGGCGCCGGCGACGTGATCGAGATCGCGCCACCGAAAGGCGCGACACTGCTGCTGCCGTTCACCGACGCGGTGGTGCCGACCGTCGATCTCGCGGGCCGACGGGTGGTGATCGATCTGCCGGGCGAGGTCGACGGCGATACGCCGAACGACACCTGACAAGACGAGCAACATCTCCGTCATGCCCGGCCTTGTGCCGGGCATCCACGTCTGTCTTTCTCAATCTCAAGGACGTGGATGGCCGGGACAAACCCGGCCATGACAATCCCCCAGTACCGGCTTGGTGCCTATCGATGACTTGGCGCGCGACGATCCTGACCCTGTTTCCGGGCATGTTTCCCGGCCCGCTCGGCGCCAGTCTGGCGGGGCGGGCGCTGGCGACCGGCGTTTGGGAGATGGAGGTGCGGGACATTCGCGAGTCCGCCACCGACAAGCATCGCAGCGTCGATGACACCCCGGCCGGCGGCGGCCCTGGCATGGTGCTGCGCGCCGACGTGCTCGCCGCTGCCATCGATGCCGCCGCCATCGCGGCGGATCGCCCCAAACTGGTGATGAGCCCGCGCGGTCGGCCATTGACCCAGTCGCGCGTGGCCGACCTTGCCGCCGGCCCCGGCCCGCTGATCGTCTGCGGCCGGTTCGAGGGCATCGACCAGCGGGTGATCGACGCGCGCGGCCTCGAAGAGGTCTCGATCGGCGATTATGTGCTTTCAGGCGGCGAAATCGCCGCCATGGTGCTGCTGGACGCCTGCGTCCGGCTGCTGCCGGGTGTCATGGGCAAGCTGGAATCCGGTTCCGACGAGAGTTTTTCCGCCGGACTACTGGAATACCCGCAATACACCCGCCCGCAGAATTTCGAGGGCCGCCCGATCCCGGACGTCCTGCTCTCCGGCGACCACGCCAGAGTGGCCGCCTGGCGGCGGGAACAGGCCAAAAATCTCACCCGGAACCGCCGTCCGGACCTGTGGGCGGCGCATGGCGGCCAACCCGGCAACCAAAAAGGACCAAAAAGCACGACAGACGGGTGACAACGCCTTTGCTTTGCCGTATAGGAGCGCGAAATCCGCGCAGGATAACAAGTTTCACGCAGCCGCCTCGGAAGGGCTGGCGCGCCGTCGATGGAGTTTTGCAATGAATATCATCCAGCAGCTCGAAAAAGAGCAGTTCGACAAGCTGTCGGCCGGCAAGACCATTCCGGAGTTCGGCCCCGGCGACACCGTGATCGTCAACGTCAAGGTGGTCGAAGGCGAGCGCACCCGCGTGCAGGCCTATGAAGGCGTCTGCATCGGCCGGTCCGGCGGCGGGCTCAACGAGAGCTTCACCGTCCGCAAGATTTCCTACGGCGAGGGCGTCGAGCGCGTCTTCCCGCTGATGTCCCCGATGATCGACTCGATCAAGGTCGTGCGTCGCGGCAAGGTGCGTCGCGCCAAGCTGTATTACCTGCGCAACCTGCGCGGCAAGTCGGCCCGCATCGTCGAGAAGAAGCAGGACCGCGCGCAGGCCGCTGCCGTCGGCGAGTAATTTCCCGTCGCATCGCGACGTCGAAAAGCGCGGGGCTCACCCGCGCTTTTTTGTTGCGTGCATTTTCGCGCGGCATGATGGGTTGAAATGCGATCAGCGCAAGCGATCGTGGTCCTCTCTCCCGCTTGCGGGGGAGAGACAGAGAGGGAGCTCTCTGTGAGATTCACCAGGTTCTGTTCCGCCGCTTGCCCCCTTCCCAACCCTCCCCCGCAAGCGGGAGAGGGGGAAGTAAGGGCCCGCGATGCAGTCTTATGTCGCGCCGTAGAACACGGCGCATTGCCGCAATGCGTTCGGCTTTCGTTGTCGGCGTGAGCGCGCCTGTGCTAGGATGTGGAATGGTTCCAGATCGCAAAGAGATCGTTGCCCGGATCGTGCTCGACGACCGCAGCCGGTTGCCGTGGCGCTTCTTCGGCCGCCTGACGACCACCGCGCTCCTCGCGGGCTGACGTTCGGCGCCTGCGCGCCGCCCGCCTGCACCACACCATTTCATTTCCGTTCGAGGCCGACACCATGTCCGATTCAAAATCCGCCACCACGCTATATGACAAGATCTGGAACGATCATCTGGTCCATGAGGCCGATGACGGTACCTGCCTCCTCTATATCGACCGCCATCTGGTGCACGAGGTGACCTCGCCGCAGGCGTTCGAAGGCCTGCGCACTTCGGGCCGCAAGGTTCATGCGCCGGAGAAGACGCTGGCCGTGGTCGATCACAACGTGCCGACCACCGACCGCAGCAAGCCCAATCCCGATCCGGAAAGCGCCGAGCAGATCGCCGCGCTGGCGCAGAACGCCAAGGACTTCGGCATCGAATACTACAACGAGTTCGACAAGCGGCAGGGCATCGTCCACGTCATCGGCCCGGAGCAGGGCTTCACTCTGCCCGGCACCACCATCGTTTGCGGCGACAGCCACACCTCGACGCACGGCGCGTTCGGCGCGCTGGCGCACGGCATCGGCACCTCGGAAGTCGAGCACGTGCTCGCCACGCAGACGCTGATCCAGAAGAAGGCGAAGAACATGCGCGCGATCGTCGACGGCAAGTTGCCGGACGGCGTCACCGCGAAGGACATCATCCTCGCGATCATCGGCGAGATCGGCACCGCGGGCGGCACCGGCTACGTGCTGGAATACGCCGGCGAAGCGATCCGCGCGCTGTCGATGGAAGGCCGCATGACCGTCTGCAACATGTCGATCGAAGGCGGCGCGCGCGCCGGCCTGATCGCGCCGGACGAAGTCGCCTATGAATTCCTCAAGGGCCGCACCAAGGCGCCGAAGGGCGCCGCGTGGGATGCGGCGCGGCGCTATTGGGACACGCTGCGCAGCGACGCGGGCGCGCACTTCGATCACGAAATCCGCCTCGACGCCGCCAAGCTGCCGCCGATCGTCACCTGGGGCACTTCGCCCGAGGACGTCATCTCGATCACCGGCGTGGTGCCCGATCCCGACAAGATCGAGGACGAGGCCAAGCGCATCTCGAAACATCGCGCGCTCGACTATATGGGCCTGAAAGCCGGCACCAAGATCACCGACATCAAGCTCGACCGCGTCTTCATCGGCTCCTGCACCAACGGCCGCATCGAGGATCTGCGCGCGGCGGCGAAGGTCGCCGAGGGCAAAACCGTCAACGGCAACGTCAACGCCATGATCGTGCCGGGCTCGGGCCTGGTGAAAGAGCAGGCCGAAGCCGAGGGCCTCGACAAGATCTTCATCAAGGCTGGCTTCGAATGGCGCGAGCCGGGCTGCTCGATGTGCCTGGCAATGAACCCCGACAAGCTGGCGCCGGAAGAGCGCTGCGCCTCGACCTCGAACCGCAATTTCGAGGGCCGTCAGGGCTTCAAGGGCCGCACTCACTTGGTGTCACCCGCGATGGCGGCGGCGGCGGCGATCGCCGGCCACTTCGTCGACATCCGCGACTGGCACTAATCCAGTTCGCACCTCCATCATCAACGGCGGTCCCCAACGGGGCCGCCGCTTTTCTTTGCGCGAATTCGAATCGCGATGATGGAACCGAAACACCGTGTCGCGACTTGTCATGGGACGCTGGAGGACCACCGCCATGCTGGTTGAACGCGACGTCCAGGTGATCAACATCGATGTGATCGGGCAAGCGTATTCCATCGCCGCCAACTTCCTGCACAAAAGCGGAGTGCTTGCCGATCCCTACCGAACCGACCAATCGCTGCTGGAAATCATCGTCGAGTTGTTCGAGTTCGGCGACCGCAACCGAATCCGCATCGCCAACCGCGCGATCCGCCGCTATCAGGTCCTCCATGGGGACTGAGCAAAGCCCCGCACGACAGGCGCCGGATCGTCCAGACAGCACGGCCACCGTGGAAGCGGCGATCGACCGCGTGATGATGACTTACGATCTGCTCGCGCCACGCAGCAAGAACGAGCACCTCGAGGCCCGCGAGCAACTGATCGAATATCTCGCAAAGCTCCATGCCGCCGGAGAAACCAATCTAGACCGGCTCACGGTCTGCGGGTTGACTTACTTGCGCGAACGCGACGGCAGCATCGATTCCGTCAAGGCCGGCTTCACCGGCCTGTAATCGCGCAAAACAATTAGAGCATCGGGCGCTCATTTGAATCCATATCCAGCGGCATTGAAGTAGTTTGAGCACTCTTGCGGTGTGAAGATGGCGCAGATGTTGCCGATGGCCTTCCAAAGATCGTCGATGGTTCTGACAGCC
>Ga0209963_1000408_pt1 | contig 74190 bp, 67 predicted proteins | sample ThiBio_1000_biof_2_FD_183957 | JGI IMG/M metagenome (GOLD analysis project Ga0209963, IMG submission 183957) | Wastewater bioreactor microbial communities from Cape Town, South Africa - Thiocy_cont_1000_biof (SPAdes) | ecosystem: Engineered > Bioreactor > Thiocyanate-remediating >... | reverse complement strand
ACCCGGCAGGAATCAAGATCACTGACCAGCAGATGAAGACACTGCCGCTGAAACGCCACGACTTCCACGGCAACTGGAACTACACCCTGACACCCAAATAACGTTCATGTAATTTACGCGCAGGCCCTAAAGCACGGGCCCCGTGCTCGCGAGGGGCACCCGGGAGGAGTATCGGCGCGAACAGCGTCATAGGCGGTCCTTCCGGCGGCACGGCTGGGGACCAGGGCGACCGGGCCCAGTACCATGACGGGCGGGGCGAGGCAGCCGGGCGGCCGCGTCGATCGGCTCGGTGACGAGTCGGTCGCCGAGGAAAGTCCGGGCTCCGAAGGGCAGGGTGGTTGCTAACGGCAACCCGGCGTGAGCCGCGGGACAGTGCCACAGAAAGCAAACCGCCGTGGGCCGGCTTCGGCCGTATCGCGGTAAGGGTGAAACGGTGGTGTAAGAGACCACCAGCGCCCCGGGTGACCGGGACGGCTCGGTAAACCCCACCCGGAGCAAGGTCAAGAAGCGCGCAGCGGCACCCCGGTGCCACCGCGCGTGCGCAGATCGTTCGAGGGCGGCCCGCCCGAGGTCTGCGGGTAGACCGCTAGAGCCTGCCGGCGACGGCAGGTCGAGATGGATGGTCGCCGAACGGGATCGCCGCAAGGCACCCGGGAACAGAACCCGGCTTACAGGCTGCCTCGCCCCACCACTGCCCGTCACGTCGTGCGGCCGGCTCCGGTGCGCTCAGCGATTGGCCTGGCGCGCGACGGCTTCGGTGGAGCGGTCCCAGAGGCCGCTCGCGAGAGCGTGGTCGGCGGCTGACGCGTGCGGCTTGGCCGGGCGCCGGTTGGCGTGGTAGCCGCCGCTCTGCCAATCCGTGCCGGGAGTGGTGGTGGCCAGCCAGACCAGGGTGTCCGCCCCCCGCTCGGGCGATCGCATCACTCGCCGGAACGGCGAGGTGGTGAACAGGCGAACGGCGGCGGGCCCGGAGTGCCCCCACTGCGTGCGAACGAGCCCCGGGTGGAATGCGGCGCTGCTCACCCCATCCGGCCCCCAACGCCGAGCCAACTCACGGGTGAACAGGACATTGGCCAGCTTGCTCGCCTGATAGGCGTGCATGGCGTTGTACCGGTCGTTCATGTCCAGGTCGTCGAGCACGATCCTGGCGCTGCGGGAGGTGCCGGCGACGCTGGAGGTGGTGATGACGGCTCCGTGTGCCGCGGCGAGTTGGTCGTGCAGCATCGTGGTGAACAGGAACGGGGCGAGATGGTTCACCTGGAAGGTGAGCTCGTGGCCGTCGTCGGTGACGGTGCGCCGGTTGTCGGCGATCAGTCCGGCGTTGTTTGCCAGCACGTCGATGCGCGGGTACCGGCCGCTCAGTTCGGCGGCGAGTTGCCGGACCTGGCCGAGGTGGGCGAAATCGGCGACGTGCGCATCGCAGTCGAGCTCCGCGGCGATGGCCGCCGTCTTGTCCGGCGAGCGGCCCACGAGCACGACCTGATGCCCCCTGTGCGCGAGTGCTCGGGCGGCGGCCGCGCCGATCCCGTCGCTGCCGCCGGTGATCACAATGACCTTGGGGACCTTCGGGTTCTGCGGATCCGTTTCCATACCGCCCAGTGTGGCCCGTGGCCTCCGGCGGCGTGCGTGCTCAGCCGTCGAAGCATCCGCCGGGGTGTGCGCTCCGCGCCCGCCCCGGAACATGTCGTCCGCCGCGGCGAACGCGTGGCGCCGCGCAGGCCCGTCGCACGTCAATGGCGGTTTTCGGACCTCCTGTTCCGGGCGACTTGCCCGGTTCGCCACATGGCAATCTGCGGCGCCAAGCTCGATTCCTTGCGAGTATGCCGGATTCCGCGCGGATGCACGGCTCGTCATACCCGATCGGCGGGCCACGCCCATACCGCACGCCGCCGCGCATCGATCGCGCTTTTCAGACATTCAGTAATGTCCGCGGTCGCCTGCGCTGGGTAATCTCGTGTCTCGTCACCCCGGTAGGGCCTCCCCGTGAGGGCCCGCGGCACGAAGGGAGGGACCGCCCGTGTTCGCCACCGTTGACGAGTTGGTCTCGTTCATTTCCGACACCGACGTCGAGGCGCTCGACGTCCGCTTCTGCGACCTGCCGGGGGTGATGCAGCATCTCACCGTCCCGGCGTCGACCGTCGACGCCGAGTTCATGACGGCGGGCATCGCCTTCGACGGCTCATCGGTCCGCGGTTTCCAGGGCATCCACGAGTCCGACATGCTGCTGCTGCCGGACCTCAAGACCGCGCGCGTCGACCCGTTCCGGCGGCGTCGGACGCTCACGATGAACTTCTTCGTGCACGACCCGCTCACGATGCAGCCCTATTCGCGCGACCCCCGCAACGTCGCCCGCAAGGCCGAGCAGTACCTGGCCGGCCCGGGCGTCGCGGATACCGTCTACTTCGGCGCCGAGGCGGAGTTCTACATCTTCGATGACGTCCGGTACGACACCGCCGTTAACGGCACCTTCTACCGCGTGGACTCGGAATCCGGGGCCTGGAACTCCGGCCGCGAGGAACCGGGCGGCAATAAGGGCTACAAGGTCCGCGCCAAGGGCGGCTACTTCCCCGTCTCGCCGTACGACCACTACGGCGACCTGCGGGACGACATGGTGGGCAACCTGACAGATTCGGGATTCAGTGTCGAGCGCGCGCACCACGAGGTCGGCACCGGCGGGCAGGCGGAGATCAACTACCGGTTCAACACCCTGCTGGCTGCGGCGGACGACCTGATGTTTTTCAAGTACGTCGTCAAGAACACGGCGTGGGCGGCGGGCAAGTCGGTGACGTTCATGCCGAAGCCCCTCTTCGGCGACAACGGGTCTGGGATGCACTGCCATCAGTCGCTGTGGGCGAACGGCAACCCGCTGTTCTATGACGAGGCCGGGTACGGCGGCCTCTCGGATATGGCGCGGCACTACATCGGCGGGATTCTGCATCATGCGCCGAGCCTGCTCGCGTTCACCAATCCGACCGTCAACTCGTACCGGCGGCTGGTGCCCGGCTACGAGGCGCCGGTGAACCTCGTGTACTCGTCTCGGAACAGGTCGGCGTGCATCCGCATCCCCATCACCGGGAGCAGCCCGAAGGCCAAGCGCATCGAGTTCCGCTGCCCGGACCCGTCCGGGAACCCGTACCTGTCGTTCACGGCACAGTTGATGGCCGGGCTGGACGGCGTCCGCAACCGCATCGAGCCGCCGGAGCCCATCGACAAGGACCTTTACGAGTTGCCGCCCGACGAGGCGTTGACGGTCGCGCAGGTTCCGGCGTCGCTGGACGCGGTGATCGACCATCTCGAAGCGGACCACGACTATCTGCTCGAGGGTGGCGTGTTCACCCCCGATCTCATCGAGACGTGGATCCGGTTGAAGCGCACCGACGAGATCGACCCGGTGCGGCTGCGCCCGCACCCGTACGAATTCGCGCTCTATTACGACCTGTAACGGCATGACGACCCGTCAGGGCACCACGACCTCGACGCGGCCGGCCGGGATGACGACACCGTCCCCCCGGCCGGCCGCTCCCGGGCGCCTCGGCCTCTACGACTCGTCCTTCGAGCACGATGCGTGCGGTGTGGCGGCGATTGTCGACGTCCACGGCCGACGAAGCCACGCCGTCATCGCCGATGCGATGACCGCGCTGGTGAACCTCGCCCACCGCGGCGCCGCCGGATCCGACCCGTGCGTCGGCGACGGCGCCGGCATCCTGCTGCAGATTCCCGACGAGCTGTTCCGCGCGGTGTGTCCCTTCGACCTGCCCGTCCGCGACGAGTCCGGAGACCCCGGGCAGGCGTATGCCGCCGGGCTCGCGTTCCTGCCCGCGGACGGGGCGGAGCGGGCGCGCGCGAAGGCCATGATCCGGGACATCGTCACCGACGAGGATCTGGACCTGATCGGGTGGCGGGCGGTTCCCACCGATCCGGTCGGGTCCGGTATCGGTCAGGCCGCGTTGGATGTGATGCCGGCTATCGAGCAACTGTTCCTGGCGGCACCGGGCCCGGCGGATGGGAGTCCCGGTCCCGATGCGGCGCCCACGCGGAGCGCCGCCCGGCCGCAGGGACTCGCCCTGGATCGGCGCGTCTACGCGGCCCGCAAGCGCATCGAGCACGACACCGCCGCGGCCGGTTGCGCGGTGTACTTCCCGTCGCTGTCGGCGCGCACCATCATCTACAAGGGCATGTTCACCACCGACCAGCTCGCGCCGTTCTATCCGGACCTGACCGACGACCGCACCACGAGCGCGATAGCTGTGGTGCATTCACGCTTCTCGACGAACACGTTCCCGGCGTGGCCGCTGGCCCATCCGTTCCGATACATCGCGCACAACGGCGAGATCAACACCATCCGCGGTAACCGCAACCGCATGCGCGCCCGCGAGTCGCTGCTCGAAACCGACCTGATCCCAGGCGATCTCGCCCGCGCGTTCCCGATCTGCACGCCGGACGCGTCGGATTCCGCTACGTTCGATGAGGTCCTCGAACTTCTGCACCTCGCCGGCCGGTCGCTGCCGCACGCGGTGCTGATGATGATTCCGGAGGCTTGGCAGAGCAAGGGCGACGTGCATGACGATGTTCGCGGCTTCGCCGAGTTCCATGCCTCGCTGATCGAGCCGTGGGACGGCCCCGCGTGTGTCACGTTCACCGACGGAACCCTGCTCGGCGCGGTGCTCGACCGGAACGGGTTGCGGCCGGGGCGGTGGTGGCTGACCGCGGAGGGCCGGGTGATCCTGGCGAGCGAATCCGGGGTGCTGCCGATCCCCCCGTCGTCGGTCGTGCGGCGCGGCCGGTTGGCGCCGGGGCGGATGTTTCTGGTCGACACCGCCGCAGGGCGCATCGTGCCTGACGAGGAGATCAAGTCCGAGCTCGCGCGTGCGCACGCCTACCGGGACTGGGTGCAGGCCGGCCTGTTGCGCCTCGCGGACCTGCCGGGCCGCCCACATGCCGCCCCGAGCCATCTGGACGTGCGTCACCGCCAGCAGCTCTTCGGCTACACCGAGGAGGACCTGCGCGTCCTGGTCGGGCCGATGGCCCAGTCCGGCGCCGAAGCGATCGGGTCGATGGGCGACGACACCCCCCGCGCCGCGCTGTCGGAACGCCCGCGGATGCTCTTCGACTACTTCAGCCAACTCTTCGCCCAGGTGACGAACCCGCCGCTGGACGCCGTGCGCGAAAAGGTCGTCACGAGCATGGCGAGCGTCATCGGCCCGGAGCAGAACCTGCTTGCCGCGACTCCCGCATCCTGCCGGCAGATCTGGCTGCCCACACCGATTCTCGGCAACGCGGACGTCGCGAAGCTGGTGCGCATCAACGACGACGGCGACCTCCCTGCCTATGCGGCCGCGGTGATCTCCGGCCGCTACCGGGTCGCCGGGGGCGGTGCGGCACTGGCGGCCGCCATCGAACGGGCGCGCGCCGAGGTCGACGAGGCGATCGCGTGCGGGGCCGGCATCATCGTGCTGACCGATCGCGACGCGGACGCCGACCATGCGCCGATCCCGTCGCTGCTGCTCACCTCCGCCGTGCACCAGCACCTAGTCCGGACCAAGGCGCGCACCAAGGTGGCGCTGGTGGTCGAGGCGGGCGACGCGCGCGAGGTGCACCACATGGCCCTGCTGCTGGGCTACGGCGCGGGTGCGGTGAACCCGTACCTCGCGCTGGAGACCGCCGCGGACCTGGCCACCGCCGGCATGCTCGGCGAGGTCGACGCGACCACCGCCGAGCACAACATGCTGCACGGGTGGACCAAGGGCGTGCTCAAGGTGATGAGCAAGATGGGCATCTCGACCGTCGGCTCGTACCGGTGCGCGCAGGCGTTCGCCTGTTTCGGGCTCGACCAGGCCGTGCTCGACGAGTACTTCACCGGCACCGTCACCCGGACCGGTGGCACCGGAATCGACCGCATCGCGACCGACGCCGCCGCGCGGCACGCGCTCGCCTTCACCCCGAACCCGACGGCCCTGGAACACCGCGGGCTCGAGGTCGGCGGCCAGTACCAGTGGCGGCGGGAGGGCGAACGGCACCTGTTCAACCCGGAGACGGTGTACCTGTTGCAGCACTCGACGCGGACGAAGCAGGAGTCGGTGTTCCGCCGGTACACCGACGAGGTGGAGGAGGGCTACCGCCGGGGCGGGACGCTGCGCGGCCTGCTCGAGTTGCGGACCGGTGTTCGCCGGGCGGTGCCGTTGGACGAGGTGGAACCGGCAAGCGAGATCGTGAAACGGTTCGCCACCGGCGCGATGTCGTACGGATCGATCTCCGCGGAGGCGCACGAGACCCTCGCGATGGCGATGAACAAGCTCGGCGGCAAGTCGAACACCGGCGAGGGCGGCGAAGACGTGGAGCGCCTGCTCGATCCCCTGCGTCGCTCGTACATCAAGCAGGTGGCCTCCGGGCGGTTCGGCGTCACCAGCGCGTATCTGGTGAACGCCGGCGAAATCCAGATCAAGATGGCCCAGGGCGCGAAACCCGGTGAGGGCGGGCAACTTCCGGGCCACAAGGTCTACCCGTGGATCGCGGCGACCCGGCACGCCACGCCGGGCGTCGGGCTGATCTCGCCGCCACCGCACCACGACATCTACTCCATCGAGGACTTGAAGCAGTTGATCTACGACCTGCGCTGCGCCAATCCCGCCGCGCAGATATCCGTGAAGTTGGTGTCCGAGCCCGGTGTCGGAACCGTCGCGGCCGGAGTGACCAAGGCGCACGCCGACATCGTCGTCGTCGCGGGGCACGACGGCGGGACCGGAGCGGCTCCGCTCACCTCCCTCAAACACGCCGGCCAGCCGTGGGAGCTCGGGCTGGCCGAGGTGCAGCAGACGCTCCGGCTCAATCGGCTGCGTACCCAGGTGCGGGTGCAGGTCGACGGCGGTCTGAAGACCGGGCGCGATGTGGTGATCGCGGCGCTGCTGGGGGCGGAGGAGTTCGGTTTCGCCACGGCGCCGCTGGTGGTGGCCGGCTGCGTCATGATGCGCGTGTGCCATCTGGATACCTGCCCGGTGGGGATCGCCACGCAGAATCCGTTGCTGCGCAAGAGGTTCCCTGGCGCGCCCGAGTTCGTCGAGACCTTCTTCCTGTTCCTGGCGGAGCAGGCGCGGGAGCACCTGGCCGCCCTCGGCTTCCGGTCGATCGACGAGGCCGTGGGCCACGCCGAACTGCTCGACGTGTCTGCGGCGGTCGCGGACGGCCGCGCGCGGGGCGTCGACCTGGCCCCGCTTCTCGCTGTCGCGAACGTGGCGGTGGGCCTGCGTTGCACGACGCGGCCGAAGCACGACCTATCCGGGACACTGGACGCCTTGCTCATCGAGAAGGCGATGCCGGCGCTGACCAGCGGCGCTGTGCCTACCAACAACGCTGTGGTCGCCATCGACGCCGAGGTCCACGGTACGGATCGCGCCACCGGCACCATGCTCGGCTCCGAGGTCACCCGGCGCTGCGGGCCCGACGGACTGCCCGACGGCACCATCGACATCAGGCTCATCGGTACCGCCGGCCAGTCTCTCGGGGCGTTCTTGCCGCGCGGTATCGACATCACGCTCACCGGCGACGCCAACGACTACGTCGGCAAGGGCCTGTCCGGTGGGACGGTCGTGGTGCGGCCGCATCCGGAGGCACCCGCGGGCGGGGACGGCCAGGTGATCGCGGGCAACACCATCGGCTACGGCGCGACCTCCGGCACGCTTTACCTCCGCGGCACCGTAGGGGAACGGTTCGCCGTCCGTAACTCGGGAGCACTGCTGGTGTGCGAAGGCACCGGCGATCATGCGCTCGAGTACATGACGGGCGGCCGGGTGATCGTGCTCGGCAGGACCGGGCGCAACGTCGCGGCAGGCATGAGCGGCGGGCTGGCGTTCCTGCTCGATGCGGCTCCGGCGCTGGTCAACCCCGACATGGTGGAGCTCTCCGGGCCGGACGACGACGACACCAACTGGCTCGAGACAACGTTGTACGACTACGCGACCCGGACGGAAAGCCCGCTGGCGAGGTCGCTGCTGAAGGATTGGCCGACCGCCGCCGCGCGGTTCACACGGATCCTGCCGCAGGACTACGCACGCGTGCTGTGGGTCCGGCGCCGGGCCGAGATCGACGGGCTGACGGACGCCGAGACCGACGCGCTGATCATGGAGAAGAGCCATGGCTGACCCGCACGGCTTCCTGACGTTCCGGCGCGAGACCCCTGCGCGGCGGCCGGTCCCTGAACGCGTCCAGGACTGGCAGGAGATCTATCAGCCGTTCACGGCCGCCCAGACCCGCGAGCAGGCGACGCGGTGCATGGATTGCGGAGTTCCGTTCTGCCACCGCGGATGCCCGGTGGGCAACCTGATCCCGGAGTGGAACGACCTGGTGCGCCAGGACCGATGGGCCGAGGCCTCCGAGCGGCTGCACTCCACGAACAACTTCCCCGAATTCACCGGCCGGCTCTGCCCCGCGCCGTGCGAGGCCGCCTGCGTGGTCGGACTGGACGACGAGCCGGTCACCATCAAGCTGATCGAACAGGAGATCGCCGACCGGGCGATCGCGAGCGGTGGCATCGCACCACGCCCCCCGGAGATCGAGACCGGCCACCGCGTCGCGGTCGTCGGTTCCGGGCCGGCGGGATTGGCGGCGGCGCAACAGCTCCGGCGGGCCGGGCACACCGTCACCGTCTTCGAGCGCGACGGGCGGATCGGGGGGCTGCTGCGCTACGGCATCCCGGAGTACAAGATGGAATCGTCCGTCCTCGACCGCCGACTCGAGCAGCTGATCGGCGAAGGAATCGAATTCGTCACGGACTGCGCGGTCGGCACGGACCTGCCGGTGGCCGAGTTGCGGGCCCGCTTCGATGCGGTGGTGCTGGCCACCGGCGCCACCGTCGCACGCGATCTCGACCTGCCGGGTCGGCACGCCGGCGGGATCCACCTCGCGATGGAGTACCTGGTCACCGCGAACAAGGCGGTGGAGGGCACCATCCCGGCGCCCACCATCTCCGCCGAGGGGAAGCGGGTCGTCGTCATCGGCGGCGGAGACACCGGAACCGACTGCTACGGAACGGCTTTGCGCCAAGGGGCGGTCAGCGTCACGCAGATCGATATCCGGCAACAGCCGCCGGCAACCCGCGATCCGTCGACGCCGTGGCCGACGTATCCCTTGATCCTCCGGGTGGCGGCGGCCCACGAGGAGGGCGGCGAACGCCTCTTCGGCGTCAACTCCACCCTGTTCGAGGAGCGGGACGGTGTGATCCGGGCGATCCACATGCAGGAGGGCAGACGTACCCGCGACGGCTTCATCCCGGATCTGGGGACCGAAACCCGGCTGGAGGCCGACCTGGTGTTGCTCGCGCTCGGCTTCGCCGGGCCCGAGACCGACGGCCTCGTCGCCGATCTCGGGGTCGGCGTGACGCGGCGCGGCACCCTGGCGCGGGACGTGCACTACATGTCCGACGTGCCGGGCGTGTTCGTGGCCGGGGATGCCGGCCGCGGCCAGTCACTCATCGTGTGGGCCATCGCCGAGGGGCGGTCGGCGGCCACCGGGGTCGACGCGTACCTCGCCGGCGCGTCCGCCCTGCCCTCCATCGCCGAGCCCACCGCGAAGCCCCTCGCCTGACGCCGCGGCTCGGCGACCGGGCGTACCGTGGGCGGCACCGGAACCGCCGGCCCCAGAATCTGTGCGGCTCCCTGTATCCGGCGGCGGACGATCCAGGGGACGGTCCAGATGAGCGTTCACGAAGCCTTCCCGGCGATCGACGGATCGGGCCGGCCAGATGCTGCGCGCCGCATCGGTCGGCGGTGGGCGGCCGTGATCGGCATCGTCGCCGCGGGGTTGACCCTCGCGATCGCGCAGCTGTTGGCGGACGTGGCGGCCTGGCTCTCCCTCCTCCCCACCGCCGCGGCACCGTTCGACGCGCTGGGCGCGGTCGCGATCGACCTGACGCCGGGCGCGGTCAAGGAGTTCGCGATCGGGATCTTCGGGCATTTCGACAAGGTCGCGCTCGGCGTCGTCATGATCTGCGTCGTAGCCGGCCTCGGAGCCGCTATCGGACTGCTCGCGCGCGCCGCCTTCTGGGCGGGCGCACTGCTCGGCCTCGCCATGCTGGCCGCGACGGCCGTCGCCGTGGTCACCCGACCCGGTGCCGGGGCGGGCGGCATCGTGCCGCTTCTGATCGGCGGCGCCGTCGGGCTCGGCTATCTGCACCGGGCATGTCGCCCGGCCCACGACCCGTACGGCGACGTTCACCGGGACGTTCACCGCGACCCCCACCACGACATGCCGCAACCGATGCCCGACACCGGCGGCGCCGCACCGACTTTCGACCCGGCGCACGGCTCGCCGCCGATCGACCGCCGCCGGTTCGTCAGGCTCGCTGGGTTCGGTGCGGTGGCAGCCGCCCTCGCCGCGGTGGCGTCCCGCCTGGTGCCCACCGTCGCCGACGTCGAGGCGAACCGCGCGGCCGTCCGACTGCCGCCAGTATCTGGATCCTCGACGGCCCTGTCCCCGACACCACCATCGCTGACGGGAGCATCGTCTACTGCACAGCCGCCCGGCGCCGGGGCGAGTGGATCGGCGTCATCGGCGATTCCCGTCGCGCAGCCGGCAGCCGCGCCCGCGACGGTGCCACCCGCCCTGCCGGCGCATATCGACCCGGACGTGCCGGGACTGACGCCCTACGTGACGCCCGATGCATCGTTCTACCGGGTCGACACGGCGTTCACGCTGCCGCGGGTGACCACCGAGGCGTGGCATCTCAAGGTGCACGGCATGGTGGAACGCCCCTTCACCATCGGCTGGGCGGAACTCATCGCCATGCCGCAGATCGAGCGCTGGATCACGCTCACCTGCGTCTCCAACGAGGTCGGCGGGAACCTCGCCGGCAACGCTGCCTGGCAGGGCGTGCGGATCGCCGACCTGCTCGCCCGCGCCCGGCCGCTCGTCGGTGCGGATTGCGTGTACTCGACCAGCGCCGACGACTTCACGGTCACCACCCCGCTGGAGACGCTGATCGACGGGCGGGACGCGATGCTCGCCATCGGAATGAACGGCCAGCCGCTGCCGATCGACCACGGTTTCCCGGTGCGCATGGTGGTCCCTGGCCTGTACGGCTACGTGTCCGCCACCAAGTGGGTGGTCGACATGGAGGTGACGAGATTCGTTGACGTGACGGCGTTCTGGACAGAGAACGGCTGGGCTCCGCAGGCGCCGATCAAGACTGCGTCGCGTATCGACACGCCCGGATATGACGTCTCTCTGGGGCGGGGCATCGTTCCGGTCGCCGGAGTCGCCTGGGCACAGCATCGCGGCGTCGGCGGCGTGGAGGTGCAGGTCGACGACGGGCCTTGGCGCGCGGCAGATCTCGCCGGCTCTGCGTCGAAAGACACGTGGCGGCAATGGGTCTACCGATGGGACACGACGCATGTGGCCTCGGGCCCCCACGTGCTGCGCTGCCGCGCCATCGATCTGACCGGCGCGGTGCAGACCGCCGCGGTCGCACCGCCTGCACCCGACGGCGCTACCGGGTACCACAGCGTCACAGTGGCGGTCCGGTAGCCGGCTGTCCGCTCCGGTGCGAGCGCGTGGGCGTCACCCGCTGATGGTCGGCCCGATCTCCTCGGGCGTGAGGATGACGATGCATCGCCTGTCCCGCTCCATCGCCGCTCGATACTCGTCCCAGTTCTTATGCTCACCGGCGGCGCGGCGGTAGTACTCGACGAGCAGGTCCATCGCCTCCGGCAGGGACACGATCTCGACCGGCCCGGTGACCTGCATCCATTCGCCGAAGAACGAGTCGCGCAGCACGCACACCGTGGCGCGCGGGGTACGCCGCAGGTTGCGGGTCTTGACGGCGGTCTCGCGCGTGGAGATCAGGATTCGGCCCTGGTCATCGGCCACCACGAGCACCGGCGAGAGTTGCGCGTCGCCGCTCGCACGCCTGGTCGCCAGCACGGCGTGATGGTTGGTCCGGACGAAGTCGGCGACTCGGGAGGCGTCCATCCCTACGGTCTACCAGAGCAGGCGGGGCGGTGGCTCAGCGCACCGAGCCGCCACCAGCGTCAGGCGTCGCGCACCAGGATCGCGCTGCACTCCGGGCAGCGGGCCACCGCGTCGTCCGCCGCCGACCGGATCTCTTCGAGCGATTGCCGGTCGAGGGTCATCTGGCACCCGCCGCACCGGTCCCCCACCAGCGCCGCGGCCGCCACCTTGCCCGCGCCGCGCACCCGGGTGTAGATCGCGAGCACATCGGGGGGAACGTCCGCCACCAGCGCCGCACGCTGCACGGAGAGCCGGGCGATCTCGTCGTCGATGTCCGCCCACCGATCGTCGCGCCGCACGGTCGCGGCCTCGACGTCGGCTGTGACGCCGGCCAGCTCCGATTCGACCGCGGCGAGCGCGGCGGCGGCCACCTCACGCCGCTCCATCAACTCGAGTGCCTCGTCCTCCAGCGTGGCCTGCCGCCGGGCCAGCGACTCGACCTCGCGTTGCAGGCTCTCGAGTTCCTTCGACGCGGCGCCACCCGAGGTGAGCCGCTCGTTGTCGCGCGCCGCCCGCGCCCGCACCGAGTCGATCTCGGCATCGAGTTTCCTTGCCGCGGCATCGATATCGCTCACTTCGGCCTGGGCGAGTGCGATCTTCCCGGCGAGTTCGGCCGCGCGCTTCGATCCATCGGATATGACGCCGATTTCCGGCAACGTGCCACGGTCGTGCGCGGCGGCATCAGCCTGTCGGTCGGTGGCCGCGAGCTTCAGCAGCGCGCGCCTCGCGGCGAGGTCGGCAGTGGGCACGGGGAGCGCTCCTTCGGCAGGGTCATCCAGGTCGTTACGGTCGTTCGGTCGTCACAGTCGTTCAGGTTGTCTCGGTCGTTCAGTTCCTCACTGCCGGCACCTGGATCCGGCGCGGCGGTGGCAGACCCGCCGGCGTCGGGCGGCGGTGCTCACCGCGATGGTATGCGCCGGCCGCCCGTCAGGGCGCGAGCGGCGTCATCACAGCCTCGTCATCGCCGCGCGTCCTGCTCCCCCGCGACGTGGACCGTCCACGCGTCGGTGCGCAGCGTCGAGACGGTCGTCGTCACCGCCGCACCGAACGCCGCCTCGATCACCGCCGCGGCCCGCGCCAGCCACGGCCATTCCCCGGCCCAGTGCGCCACCTCCACCACCGCCGGGCGAGCCTGGTCCACCACATGCTCCGCCACGACGTGGTGCGACAGATCCGACGTGACATAGACATCGGCGCCGGACGCGGTTGCCGACGGAAGTTCGGATCCGCCCGCCCCACCACACACCGCGACCGCCTCGACGACGCGATCGGGGTCGCCGGCCGCGCGCACGCCCCAGGCGGTCGCGGGCAGGGCCGAGGCGACATGGGCGGTGAACGCGGACAACGTCATGGGCGCCGGCAACCGGCCGAGGCGGCCCAGCCCCTCCCGCACCCCGCCCGCGGGCGCCATCGGCGCCATCTCGTACAGGTCGAACGCGGGCTCCTCGTAGGGGTGCGCGGCGCGCAGGGCGGCGACGACGTCGGCGCGGCGCGCGGGCGGCAGCACCATCTCGACGCGCGCCTCTGCGACCCGCTCCGCCACGCCCACGGCTCCGATGGCCGGATGCGCCCCCGGCATGGGCGTGAACCGGCCCTCGCCGGCGGAGACGAAGGCCGCCTCGGCGTAGTCGCCGATGGTCCCGGCCCCCGCGGCGGCCAGCGCAGACACCATGGCGTCGGCGTGGTCGACGGGCACGAACACCACGACCTTGTCCAGCGCGGGCGGGGTCACGGGCACCAGCGGCACCGCATCGACCAGCCCGAGCGCCTCGGCGAAGGCGTCGTTCACCCCACCGCGGGCGCGGTCGGCGTTCGTGTGCGCCGCGACATGCGCGATGCCGGAACGGATCAGCGTGTGCAGCAGCGAGCCCTTCGCCGTCGAGGCCGCGACGGACTGCACCGGCCGGAACAGCAGCGGGTGATGGGTGACGAGCAGCTGCGCGCCCACGTCGCGGGCCTGCCGCACGGTCACCGGGTCGACGTCCACGGCCAGCAGCACGTGCCGGACCTCGTCGTCCGGGTCGCCGCAGGTCAGGCCAATTCCGGTGTCCCACGGCTCGGCAAGCCGAGGCGGGTACGCCGCGTCCAGCGCCGCGAGGACCTCGGCCAGCCGCACGCCCATGACGATCCCCTTCCCGATGCCGCCTCCGAGCCCTCAGTCTGTCAGGCCACAATGGTCGGGTGCAGCATGATCCCGGAACAACGTCATCTTCGTCATCTTCGCGGCGTCCCCCTGTCGAACCACTGAAGGTTCTCGTCGTGTGCAGCGGAAACATCTGCCGCTCCCCCATGGCCGAACAGGTGCTGCGGCGCGCGTTCGCGCAGGCGGGATTCGACGGGCGGGTGACGGTCGCGTCCGCCGGTACGGGCGATTGGCACGTGGGTCAGGGCGCTGCCGAGCCCGCGCGCCGCGTCCTGGCCGGCGCCGGTTATCCGACCGATCACATCGCGCAGCAGGTGACGACGCGGCTGGTCGATGACGCCGCGCTGGTGCTGGCCGCGGACCGCGGTCACTACGCGACGCTGCGCCGGATGGCCGCGGACCCGTCGACCGTGCATCTGCTGCGCACCTTCGATCCGGACGCGGACGGCGACGAGGTCCCCGACCCGTACGGCTCCCCCGATCCCGCGTACCGGGAGGTGCTCGCGATGCTCGAAGCCGCCGCGCCGGGGATTGTGGACGCGGTGGCGGCGCGGTTGACATGAGCCCGAAATGAGCCTGCCATGAGCCGCTTCTCCGAGCAGCAGGCCGCGGCCGGGGCCTCGACGCTGCGGCGGCTGAAGTTCCTGATCACGCCGCGGTGGATCGCGATGATCCTGGCCGTGACGGTGTTCACGCTGTCGGCGTTCCTGTTTCTCGCGCCCTGGCAGTTTTCCCGGAGCCGGCAACAGGCCGAGCAGAACGCGCAGATCGCGGCGGCCATCGCGGCGGCGCCGGTGCCGATCTCGCAGCTGATGTCCCTCGATTCGCAGCCGCCGGCCGACGCCATCTGGCACACGGTGACCGCGACCGGCACGTTCGATGCCAGCAAGCAGGTCTATGTCCGGCTGCGGCAGGACAATTCCGGCAACCCTGCCTCGGAGGTGGTGGTGCCGCTCGTGATGGCCGACGGCACGGCCGTGCTGGTGGACCGCGGCTACGTGTCCTTCACGAGCGTCCAGGCGGCCGCGCCGCTGCCGCCGCTGCCGGCCGGCACCGTGACGGTGACGGGGCGGGTGCAGGCGGACCTGGTCGATCCCAAGCACCGCCCACCTGTCCCCGCACCCGACGGCCGCGAGCAGTACCTGGCCACCAACTCGGAGCTGGCGGGGCCGGGGCGGGCCTACCGCGGATTTATCCAGCTCACCCCCGACTCGCCGGCCGTGATCCAGCCGATCGCCTTGCCGCAGCAGGATTCCGGGCCGTTCTTCTCCTACGCGCTGCAGTGGATCGGGTTCGGCATCATCGCGGTCGTGGGCATCGGGTACTTCATCTACCGGGAGTTCTCCGATCCGGTGAGCGGGGACATCTATATCGGCCCGGGCGGAGACGGACCTGCCGACGTCGCCGGTGATGCCTACCGTGATGCGGCCCGTGGCGGTGCCAACGGTGCCGGTGATACTGCCGATGCAGTCGGTCCGGCTGCCGTTGGCGGCGAAACCGCCGTATATGACGACGTTCTCGCGACAGGCGCGGCTGGCAACCGTGCGGATGATCATGCCCCGGGAGCCAAGCGCGCCAGGCGCGCCCGGTTCGACAAGTCCCAGCTCTACGACGAATGACCCCGACGGAGCGCCTGTGCCGCCCGGCGAACCCGTCCACGTCGCCGCGCTGAATCCCTGGCACGGCGGGTGTGGGTCACTGTTCCCGGAAGCCGTCCAGGCCGCCGCGCGGTGGATCGAACCGTTCCACGACGAGGGTGACTGCTCCCGGCGTGCCGGGGCCGCGCAGCAGTGCCAGGAGCCGTTCGCACGCCGCCCGCGGCCCTTCGGCGATCACCTCGACCCGCCCGTCGGGCTTGTTCGCGGCGCTGCCGGTCAAGCCCAGTTCCAGCGCCCGGGCGCGTGTCCACCAGCGGAATCCGACGCCCTGCACCCGTCCGTGCACCCAGGCGGTGAGCCGCACCGGTTCGTTCGTCATGGACACCCTTCCCCCGGCGGTCCCGTCACCGCGCCGCCATCGACCGTAGCGCCGAGTGGGTCAGGGCACCGTCGTCCGTCCCCGGACACACTTGACTCTGACGTCACGCGAGTGGCAATATGACGTCGCTATGACGTCATATTAGAATTGAGGCGATGCAATATGACACCATCTGATGCTGCTCGGGGCGCAGCGATGATCCGCACACGGGGCCTCGCGAAGACGTACCGCACGCGGCGCCGGACCGTGGAAGCGGTGCGCGGCGTGAGCTTCGACGTCTCCGCCGGCGAGATCGTCGGGTTCCTCGGCCCCAACGGCGCCGGCAAGACGACCACCCTGCAGATGCTGACCACACTGGCCGAGCCGACCGCGGGCGAGGCGACCGTCGCCGGCCACGATCTGCGGGCGGATCCGGTCGGCGTGCGCCGCTCGATCGGTTACGTCGCGCAGGGCGGCAGTGCCGGCAGCGATGCCCGGGTGGGCGAGGAACTGGAGTTTCAGGCGCGGTTCTACGGGCTGCCGGACGACGTCGCGCGCGAGCGCACCGCACTGCTGCTCGGCCAACTCGAACTGGGCGATCTCGGCAGCCGGGAGGTGAAGACCCTCTCCGGTGGGCAGCGACGCCGGCTGGACATCGCATTGGGGCTGGTCCACGGCCCGTCGCTGGTCTTCCTCGACGAGCCCACCACGGGTCTGGACCCGCAGAGTCGCTCGAACATGTGGGGACACATCGCGGGGCTGCGTAACGATTTCGGCACCACAGTTTTCATCACCACGCACTACCTCGAGGAGGCGGACGCGCTCTGCGACCGGATCCTCGTTATCGACGACGGCCGGATCGTCGCGGAAGGCACTCCCGACGCGCTCAAGAGCCAGGTCTCCGGCGATCTGGTGTCCGTGACCGTGGCGGGCGACCCCCGGGCGGCGATCGTGATCGCCGGACGGTGCGCCGCCGGGGCGCCCGTCGAGGCGACCGACCACACCGTGAGTTTCCGCGTGCCGCAGGGCGAGCGGGTCGTCGTCGACCTGCTCCGGCAACTCGACGCGGCCGGGATCGAACTGGACGGGCTGGCCGTGCAGCGGCCGACCCTGGACGACGTGTTCCTCACGCTCACCGGGCGCAGCCTGCGCGACGACTCCACACCGAACCACACGAAAGACGAGGCCGCGTGACATGACCACTCCGAAGACCGCGACCGCGGCCTCTCCCACGACCGCGACTGCGAGCACCATCACCTTCCGGGCGGCGGCGGAGCCCGCAAGACCGTCCATGGTGCGCGACACCGTCCTGGTGTTCCGCCGGGCGCTGCGGCTGAGCCTGCGCAACCCGGTCTGGACCGTGATGGGCCTCGCGCAGCCACTGCTCTACCTCTTCTTCTTCGGCCCGCTGCTCACCAAGCTGACCAACGTGCCAGGCTTCCCGCCCGGCAATCCGTGGCAGATCTTCGTCCCCGCGATCATGGTCATGCTGGGCCTGTTCGGGGCCGCCTTCGTCGGGTTCGGGCTGGTGTCCGAATGGCGCGACGGGGTAATCGACCGGATGCGGGTGACCCCGATGAGCCGGTTCGCGCTGCTCGCCGGGCGGGTGCTGCGCGATGTCGTGGTGCTCACCTCCCAGGCGGTGCTGCTGGTGCTGGCCGGTCTCGCCATGGGGCTGCGGGCACCCGTCGGCGGGATCGTGGTCGGGATCGCGTTGGTCGCCGTCATGGGCGCCACCATGTCCGCCACGTCCTACGCGGTGGCGCTGATCCTGAAGAGCGAGGATGCGCTGGCGCCGCTGTTGAACGGCGTGCTGCTGCCGGTGATGCTGCTGTCCGGGATCATGCTGCCGATCAGCCGCGGGTTCGCACCCGACTGGCTCTACGACGTCTCCCGGATCAACCCGATGTCCTATGTGGTGGAGGGGGCACGCGCCGCGTTCCTGAGCAACTTCGACGGCCACCAGTTCTGGGTGGGATTGGGCGTCGCCGCGGCGCTCGCCGCCCTCGGCGTGGGGTGGGCAACACGGACCTTCACCCGCCAGTCCAGCTGAGTCCGGTCAGCGGGCCGGCGAACGATCCCGTCACCACCCGCCGTCTGCCGCCGAGACGCAGGGCGAGAGCGCACGAAGGCGCACGCTGATATCATTGTCGTGCGCAGGGAGGTGTGGGATGACGGCAACAACCGAGGTGCTCGCTCGGCACGGGGTCCGCGTCACGGACCAGGAGCTCGCCGCCGAACTGGACCGAGCCCTCAGCGAGCTATCGGGCGCCGACGCCATCAGCGACACGGAAATGGCGTACCTCGCGGCTCACGCGGGTGGTCGGGCCGACCGCCTGTTGGCGTCGTTCGATCCGGTTGCGGCCCACCGCGACCAAGCGCTGGCCAAGGCGGATGCGGCGGCGCAGCTGCTGAGGGGTCTGCTCACCCGTGAAGCCGCGGCAAACCGGCTCGGTATCGACGCCAGCGGGGTCTCTCGCCGCGTCGCCGACGGGCGGCTATGGGCACTGCCACGCACGGGGCGCCGAATTCCGGCCTGGCAGATTCACGACGGCCGGCTCCTCCCGGGCCTCGACGCGATCATCCGGGCGCTTCCCGCCGATGCGAGCCCGCTCGCCATCGCGGGTTTCATGACGACGGCGCAGGAGGAGTTGGGCGATGTGACGCCCATCGACTACGTGCTGGCGGGCGGCAACGCCGAGGCAGTGGCCGAGATGGTCGGAGAACTCGACCGTTGGTGACGGAGCGTCCGAAGAACCCGGTCACGCCGCCGAGGCCGCTCATCCGAGACGACAGAGACCTGTTGCTGGCGCAGCCGACGCTCTGGCGCATCCACGGTACGTTCGGCCCACACGCCTTGGCCTGGAACGAGTTCCGGACGTTCGGACCGTTGTCGACCGCGCGGTTCGACCCGCACCCCCAGCCCCGTGGCGAGCACGATGGGTATGGCGTGAGCTACGCGGCGCTGGACCTGCCCACCGCCGTGGCCGAGGTGTTCCAGCACACCAGGGTCGTGGAATCGACGCCGGCCGTCACGGTGACCTCCTGGTCGCCCGTGCGGCCGCTGCGCCTACTGGACCTGACCGGCGATTGGGCGCTACGCAACGGCGCCTCTCACTCGCTTCAAGCGGCGCCCAGGCGCACGTGCCGGAATTGGTCCCGGACCATCCTGGAAACGTGGCAGGACGTCGACGGGCTGCAATCGGCATCGACCATGACGGGCCGGCCGATCGTCACGCTGTACGAGCGCGCAGCCGATTCCTACCCACACCAGCCCGCGTTCAGCCGACCGCTCAACACCACGGCGGTGTGGGTCCTCGTCGCCGACGCCGCGGCCGCCGTTGGATACCGAACGATCTAGCCATCGCGGCGCTGGCAGCGGGGGCAGAAGAAGGACGACCGATTCATGAACGGCTCCCGCCGGATGGGGGTGCCGCAGCGGCGGCAGGGCGCCCCGGCGCGGCCGTAGGCGTTGAGCGACCGGTCGAAGTAGCCGGATTCGCCGTTGACGTTCACGTAGAGCGCGTCGAACGAGGTGCCGCCTTGGTCGAGTGCGGACCGCATGACGGCGATGGTGGCGTCGATGACGGCGCCGGCCGCTCGGACCGACAGACTGTCGGCGGGCCGGTCGTAGCGCAGCCGCGCGGTCCACAGCGCCTCGTCGGCGTAGATGTTGCCGATGCCGGACACCACGGTCTGATCCAGCAGCACCCGCTTGATGCCGCTGTGCTTGCGGCGGATGGCGGCGACGGTCCGCACCCGGTCGAAGGCCGGATCCAGCGGATCGCGCGCGATATGCGCGATGGGGGCGGGCAATTCGGCGCCACCGGGGACGAACATGAGCCCGCCGAAGGTGCGCTGGTCGACGAAGTCGAGGATCCGGCCCGCGGCCGTGCCTTCGGTGCCCGCGGTGCGTCCCGTGCCTGCCCTGTTGGCGGTGCCGACCGCGCTGCCCGCCAGCCGCAGGCGGAGACGCGTATGCGGACCCAGAGCCACGTTACGAGTACCGCCTGGGGCATGGTGGCTCACGCCGTCGTCGGCACAGCCCACGTCATACACGCGGAACTGCCCGCTCATGCCCAGGTGCGCCAACACGGCGTCACCGCCGTCCAACACCCACCACAGGTACTTGCCGCGCCGCCGGACGTCGATGACGGTGTGTCCGGCCAGGGCCGCCGCGAAATCCGCAGGCCCGGCGAGATGACGGCGCACCGAACGGGGTCCGAGGGCGCCGATGATGTCGACCGAGACCACCGTGCGGCCGATCAGCGCCGCCGCGAGCCCGCGTCGGACGATCTCGACCTCAGGAAGCTCCGGCACGGCGCTCCGCGACGGGGTCGGCTGCGTCAAGGTCGGCTGCGTCAGGGTCGGCACCGCCATCGCCGACCGCGCCACTCGCGGTATCGCCGTCGAGGATCGCCCGATAGGCCTGGGCGGCGGCCAGCTGCTCCGCCTGCTTCTTCGTGTGCCCGGTCCCGGCACCGAGCACCTCGCCGCCCACTGACGCACGCGCGGTGAATGTCTTGTCGTGATCAGGGCCGGACTCATCGACCATATAGACGGGCACGCCGGTCCCGCTGCTGGCCGAGAGTTCCTGCAGCGAGGTCTTCCAATCGAGCCCGGCACCCAGCCGCGGCGCCGCGATCAACAGGTCGTGGAACAGCCGCAGCACCACCGCACGTACCGGCTCCAACCCGTGCTGCAGATACAGCGCACCCAGCAGGGCCTCGACCGCATCGGAGACGATCGACGCCTTCGACCGGCCGCCGGTAAGTTCCTCGCCACGGCCGAGCAGCAGCAGATCGCCGAGACCCAGGCTCGTCCCGACGACGGCGAGGGCATGCATGTTGACGATCGACGCCCGCAGCTTCGCGAGCTGCCCCTCGGGCAGGTCGGGATGGTCACGGTACAGCTGATCGGTGATGACGATGCCCAGGACCGAGTCACCCAGGAACTCGAGCCGCTCGTTCGTTGGCAGACCCCCGTGCTCGTACGCGTACGAGCGATGGGTGAGCGCCAGCTCCAGGGCGTCAGGCTCCAGGTCCAGCCCGACGTGCCGGAGCAGCGCCGACCGCTGGGTGCCGTCGGCGCACGGTGCCGCAGACGTACCTGGGACCGAATCAATCCCGGGGTCGGTCATGGAGTGAGGCTCAGACCTCGACAACAACCCGACCGTCGTACTGACCGCAATTCGGGCAGGCGACATGCGGGGGCTTGAGCTCCCGGCACGCGCGGTTCGAACACGCCACGAGCGTGGGGGCGGTCGCCTTCCACTGCGCCCGGCGCGCGCGCGTCGTTGCGCGGGACTTCTTCCGCTTCGGTACGGCCACGGTTACTTCCCCTTCGTATCCTTCATCATGGCGAGCGCAGCCCACCGAGGGTCCATTGTCTCATGCCGGTGGTCCGGCCCGACGCCATCCATCCGCTCGCCGCAATCGGGGCACAGTCCCGGGCAATCGGGTCGGCATACCGGGATCGCCGGCATCGCCAGCACGAGCTCGTCGTGGACCAGCGGGGCGAGGTCCGCGGCCTCGTCGACCAGATGCGGAACCTCGTCCGGGTCGGTCGTCTCGGCGGTGACGGAATCGGGGTACGCGAACATCTCTCGAAAGGTCGCGACGACAGGTACCTCGATATCGCGAAGGCACCGTGAGCACGAGCCCACCGCGAGCGCGGACACCTCGCCGGTGACTAGCACTCCTTCGGCCACCGACTCCATCAGGCCGGTGACCGACACCTCGGAGCCGCCCGGCACTTCGAGCACGCCGGACACGGTGTGGTCCGGCGCCGGTCCGCGGATGTCTAGGCGATGCGCGAGGCCCGGACCGTCGTGTTTCGACAGGCCGATCGCCCTGGTGTCGATGACCCAGGGCGATGCGGCGCGTAGGTGGGCGTGAGGCATGGCTCTCTCGTGGTGGAACGGACGGCGCGCCCGGGCTCACCGAACCCGGGGCAACCGTTCCAGAGTAGTCGAAAGTCGTCCACGAGCCCAATCGCCCGGACTCCGCGGTCGGACGCTCACGGCACCAGTCGCAGCATTCCCGTTGACTGGTACGGCACGTAAATGTTCCCGAACACATCGGCGGCGATGCCGCCGTTGGATGCTCCGTTGAACAAGACCCGCACCTGATCCGGTGCGCCACTGGTCAGGCCGACGGAATCGAACGCGAATACCCGACCGCCCGAGTTGCCGTAGATCGTGCTGCCCACTCGAGTCAACGCTGCCGATGTGACGCCGCTCAGGTCGGGGAATACCTGCCGGGAGTAGACCCATTCCAGCGTCTGGGGGTTGAGCCCGAACAGCCACCCCTGCGCGTAGAACCACACGGTCCCGTCGGCACCGGTCTCCGCGGCCCCGACGGCGGCAATGTTGCTGATCGGCAGATCGACGGTAAAGGTGCCGTCCGTCGCCTCGTCATATCCGAGGACGCGTGCCTGGCTCGTCACCGGGGAACCTGTTCCGGTGCCGCCGAAAATGGTGGTGCCGGCGAAGATTCGACTGCCTGAGCCCGCGATCGTCACCACCGATTGCTGGCCCACGATGTCGAAGTTTCGTGCGGTCTTGGCTACGGGATCGAAGACGCCGAAGGCACCCGACCACTTCCCGTAATCCGCCTGGCTGCCGTAGTAGATCCGGCCGTGATAGCCGAGCATTCCGTACGGCCGATCCTGCGGATCCGCGGTCGGCGGCACATTGCATTCGTCGACCGGCCTATCGCCGGGAACGAAGTCGCTGGGGTTGAACGAGCGGATGGTGGCGCCCGGGTACACGCCTTGATAGATCCGATCGCCGAGAACCGTCATCGCTTCGGCCTGTCCGCCCGCCCCGAACGAGACGTGCCGGTCCGAGCGCATGGGGCTCTCTGCGCCGAGGCCGCCGGTCAGGTATCCGTTCGTCCAGATGCGCCCGTCCGGCCCCGCGACCATGGAGTTGATGGTGACGTCCGCCGACGGGAGACCGGAAGCCTGCCAACGCACGAACCTTCCGGTCTGCGGGTCGTACTGCGCGGCGACGCCGTTGGAGTCCATCCCGATGAGCGTCTCACCCGGCCAGGCGGCGTCACCGAGATCGATGAAATCCCATTCTCGCGCAGCAATCTGGGCCGGCGCAGTGTCGATCTTCGTCTCTGTCCCGGTCGCCAGATCGAAGCTGTACAGGACGCTCTGCGTCATCATCGGATCGGTGGTGCACGCGGGTGGCGGCGGCGTCTCGGCCGATTTGATATCCGCCTTGGTGTAGTACACCTTGCCGTCGTACACCGTTGACGATCCGTTGAACACGACGCCCTTGATGTCCCCGACCACACTCGATGTCAGCTGCCCGGCCTCATCCCGGGCGACCTTGAAGATGACCAGGTGATCTCGCCCATCGCTGTATGCCGGCCCGATCCAGGCCATCACATAGCCGGGCGAGGCCGTCATGCCGTAAACCCAATTCGACGCGCGAACCTCCGGACTGGTCAGCCCGATCAGGTCGGTGCACGGCGTGTCTACCAGCGTGCATCCCATCACGTGGGCGCCGACGCCCGTTCCGGCAAACACCGTCTTGGTGGTTGGCTCGTACGCCACGCTACGGGTGTACTGCAGTCCCGGAACGACTCCGTTCGCTGGACCGATGCGGGACACTCCCTCGCCTGGGACGTACTTGAAAACCCGTCCACCTGATCCCGAATGCATTCCGCCGTAAACTGTCCCGTCCGGCGCGATGGAAAGCCCGTAGATGACGTCCTGGCCCCAACTGGGCATCCCGATCTTCGTCATTGTCGGGTCGCCGAAGTGCCACGAATACAGCGACGCACTCCGGTAAGTGCCCACGTAAACGGTGCCGTCCGGTGCCTGCGCGACGGTCCACCCGCCGGCTGCACCGGGTATGGGGATGCTGCGGACCACCGCGTGCGACTGGATATCGATTTGCATCAAGTAGCCCGGCTGGCCTTCGCCGACTCCGAAGATCACCGGGCGGCCGTTCTCGTCGCGCCCGGCCGTCGTGGCGTAGATGACGGTGGGCCTGCGAATCTGGGTGCCCAGGCTGGTAGCGGCGGCGGTGAACAGGACATTGTCGAAGCGCGCGGTCTTGTGGGCGCCCAACTCGATCGCGGCCGTGGCAGCGCGGTTCGGCGCGGAGGCATCGAACCGGGTGACGCCGTGATGGACGGACCGATCGGTCCAGTCGAACCCGATCTGTGTGCCGGACTGGTCGTACCAGCGCACACCCACCGACGTGAGGTCGTTCGAGGTGATCGATACGAACACCGAGTACCGCATCCCGGGGCTCACCGGGACCGGTGTGCTGACCGCACCGGAATTGACGCACGGCGGTTTCCCGGCGAGCAGCAGCGCCGCGGTGCCGTCCGTCACCCCGGAGGTGTCGGTGGTCAGCACGCTCTGGCAATTCTTGCTGGCCGGCTCGTTCTGCCCGTTGGAGGGCCGCCAGCCGTCCACTCCGGATTCGAAGGAATGGTTGACGATCAGGATGTCGCCGTTCTGGACGACGGGGTTGGCTGCGCTCGCCGATGGCGCGATGGTGACCGCCAGTGTCGCGGCCAGGACAGTGCTCGCCGCGATGGCGAGGCGGCGGAAGGATCGAATCATGGACGCTCCCTCGTGCTGAATGCGTTGCGGTGCAGCGCGATGACGGGTTGCCCGAGGCCCACTCACCGCAGTCGGGTGCGAATGCGACCTCGTTCTGGACTAGACCACTGAAATGGTGGCAGCCTGTCGTCGCCGTGTCAACAGATTTCCTCGAACATCGTCTGCGACAACACCAATGGACGAAAAGGCGAGGTCACAAGCGTTCGCTCGCGCTGAATGCGGTGCCACACAGCGCGATAACAGGTTGCCAATGGCCCGCTCGCCGTGGTCCGACTCGAGCCCGGCCTCTCCGTGGACTAGACCAGAAATATAGTCGCAGCCAGGCGTCGTGGTGTCAACAGGTCGGATCAGTCGTGGTAGCTGGCGGACGCACCGGAGCGCAGCGCGCTGCGGCCCCGGCCCACCGTCCGCAGCGTCTTCGTCAGCAGATCTTCGAGTTCGGCGAGTCGCTCGTCGACGTAGCGGTCGCAGTCGTCGCGCAGCTTGTCGGCCTCGTCCTGCGCGGTGTCGAGGATCTTCGCGGATTCGGTGTGCGCAGCGCGCACCACCTCGGTCGACCCGACGAGTCTGGCCTGTTCCGCCTGCCCATCCGCCACGGACTGGTCGTAGCTGGCCCGTCCGGCGGCCATCAGCCGGTCCGCCTCGCCGCGGCCGCGCTCGACGAGCGAATCGTGCTGGTCCTGGCCGGCTTGGATGGTCCGGTCGGCATCGGCCTGGGCGCGGGCGAGTACCGCCTCGGCCTGCGCCGTGGCGTCACGGACCAGTCGATCCGCCTGGGCCTGGGCGGTTGCCATGATGGCGGCCGCCTCGTTCTGGGCGTCGCCGACCATGCGGTGGGCTTCGGTCTGCGCCGCGTCCAGCGTCTGGTCGCGGTGGTCGAGGACGTCCTGCGCGTCGTCCATCTCGGCGGGCACGGCGTCCCGGATGTCGTCGAGCAGGTCCAGCACATCCCCCCGCGGTACGACGCAGGACGCCGTCATGGGCAGACCGCGCGCCTCCTCCACGATCGTGACGAGCTGGTCGAGCGCTTCGAACACCCGGTACACCTGTGACCCTCCTGTCGACGGCCGACCGCGGTGCGGACGCACGCGCACACGCCTATACGTTCAGTCTCGCAAGTCCGCCCGGATTCCTGGTGGAGGCACGCGGGGCGACCGGAATGAGGGCACCGGAAGCCGCGGAGGTTCAGCGTCCGAGCTTGCGCGCCAGCGCCGCCGTCACCTGCGCCGGAAGCAGGGCGGAGACATCGCCGCCGTATCGCGCGACCTGCTTGACGAGCGACGAGGACAGGAACGAGTGCTCGGGGCTGGCCGGAATGAATACCGTGTCGATGCCGGCCAGGCCCGCATTCATCTGCGCCATCTGGAGTTCGTATTCGAAGTCCGACACCGCCCGCAGCCCCTTGACGATCGCGTCGATGCCGTTTCTCCGGCAGTAGTCGACCAGCAGGCCGTCGAACGAGTCGACCGTCACGTTGGCCCACCCGGAACCGGCCACGCGCAGCAGATCCAGCCGCTCGTCGACCGTGAAGAGACCGGACTTATCCGGGTTGATGAGCACGGCGACGGTCACCCGGTCGAACAGCTGCGCGGCGCGCCGCACGATGTCCAGATGCCCCAGGGTCGGCGGATCGAACGAGCCCGGGCACACGACATGCGTCATGGTGCGCGACCGTAGCAGACCACGGTATCGCCGTACCGGCGGGTCTTGACCGAGACGAACGGTTCCGGCCAGTCGAATTCCGGGGAGCGGGCCGATCGCTCGAGGACGATGTCCGCCTGCGGGCGCAGGCGGCCGGCGGTGACCAGGCCGCCGAGCACCGTGCGGATCGCATCCTCCGATTCGGCATAGGGCGGGTCGGCGAGCACGATGTCGAACGACTCCCCCGGCGTCACCGCGTACGACGCCGCATCGCCCGCGAACAACGTCATCCCCGCCAGGTTCGACGCCTCGATATTCGCGCGAATCGCGGCTTGCGCAGCCCGGCCGCGTTCCACCAGCACCACCCGTGCGGCGCCGCGCGAGGCCAGCTCCAGCCCGAGGGCGCCGCTCCCCGCGTACAGGTCAAGCACCGCGGCGCCCTCCACGGCGCCGACGGCGACCAGGCTGTTCGCGACGGCCGCGCGCACCTTCTCGGACGTGGGACGGGTGTCAGCCCCGGCCGGGGTGACGAGCCTCCGGCCGGACAGGCGGCCTCCGACGATCCGGGTCACGGTCCGTCCGATCCGAGTCAGCCGACGACGACCAAAAGGTCGCCGCCCTCGACCTGCTGCACGGACGCGATGGCCGTGCGCTGCACCGTGCCCGCCGACTGCGCGGTGATCGATGCCTCCATCTTCATCGCCTCGATCGTGGCCACGACCTGCCCCGCCTCGACCCGGTCCCCCTCCACCACCATGAGGGTGACGGCGCCGGAGAACGGAGCGGCGATGTGATGCGGGTTGGCCGGATCGGCCCGTTCCGCGACCGGGATGTCGATGGCGACGGATCGATCGCGGATCTGCAGCGGCCGCAACTGGCCGTTGAGCGTGGTGACGACGGTCCGCATGCCGCGCTCATCGACCTCACCGATCGCTTCGATGCCGGCGATGAGCTGGACGCCGCGGTCCAGATCGATGACGTGTTCGGTTCCGGGCTGCAGACCGTAGAGATAGTCCGCAGTCGGCAGCACGCCGATATCCCCGAACTCGGCGCGCACCTCGTCGAAGGACCGGGTCGGCGCCGGGAAAAGCAGCCGGTTGAGGGTGGCGCGCGGCTCGGCCTGCAGAGCGGCCCGATCCTCGTCGGACAGCGTGCCGACAGGTGGATGGTGCACCCGGCCGGCCAGCGCCTTCGTGCGGAACGGCTCGGGCCAGCCGCCCGCGGGTTCGCCCAGTTCGCCGGACAGGAACCCGACGACGGAATCGGGCACGTCGAAACGGCCAGGGTCGGCCTCGAACGCGGCCGGGTCGACGCCGGCGCCGACGAGGTGCAGCGCCAGATCGCCCACCACCTTCGAGGACGGGGTGACCTTCACCAGGCGTCCGAGCATGGCGTCCGCCGCCGCGTAGGTGGCCTCGATCTGTTCGAACTTGTCCGCGAGCCCGAGCGCCTTGGCCTGCTGGCGGAGATTGGACAGTTGCCCGCCGGGAATCTCGTGCCGGTAGACCCGACCGGTCGGCGACCGGAGCCCGGACTCGAACGGCGCATACAGGGCGCGCACGGCGTCCCAGTAGGGTTCGAGGTCCTGCGCCGCGGCCAGCGACAGGCCGGTTTCCCGGCCGGTGTGGTCGGTCGCCGCGATCAGCGCGGAGAGCGGCGGCTGGCTGGTGGTGCCGGCCATCGGCGCGCTGGCGGCGTCGACCGCGTCCACACCCGCGTTGATCGCGGCGAGATACGTGGCCAGTTGCCCGCCGGCGGTGTCGTGCGTGTGCAGGTGCACCGGCAGGTCGAACCGTTCCCGCAGCGCCGTCACCAAGGTTGCCGCGGCGGGAGCCCGCAGCAGCCCGGCCATGTCCTTGACGGCCAGGATGTGCGCGCCGGCCTGGACGATCCGCTCTGCCAGGCGCAGGTAGTAGTCGAGGGTGTAGAGCTTCTCCGCCGGGTTCACCAGATCGGCGGTGTAGCACAGCGCCACCTCGGCGACGGCGGTGCCAGTGTCGCGGACAGCGTCGATGGCCGGGCGCATCTGGTCGACGTCGTTGAGCGCGTCGAAGATGCGGAAGATGCCGATGCCGCTCTCGGTGGCCGCGGTGACGAAGCTGCGGGTGACCTCGATCGGGTACGGCGTGTATCCGACCATGTTCCGGCCGCGCAGCAGCATCTGCAGACACACGTTGGGCAGCGCCTCCGACAGCGCTTCGAGCCTCTCCCACGGGTTCTCGGCGAGGAACCGTAGGGCGACGTCATAGGTGGCGCCGCCCCACGCCTCGATGGACAGCAGCTGCGGCGTGAGCCGCGCGACGGCCGGCGCGATCGCGACGAGGTCACGCGACCGAACGCGGGTGGCGAGCAGCGACTGATGCGCGTCCCGGAACGTGGTGTCCGTCACGGCCAGGGCGGTCTGCTCGCGCAGGGCCTGGGCGAAGCCCTCCGGGCCGAGCTCCGCGAGCAGTTGCCGGGAGCCGGCGGGCGCCTCACCCTCCGGTAGCGGCGGCACCTTATCCCGCGGATCGGCCAAGATCGCCGGGCGAGAACCGTTCGGCTTGTTCACGGTGACGTCGGCGAGGTAGGTGAGCAGGCGGGTGCCGCGGTCCGCGGACTGGCGGGCAGTGAGCAGGTCCGGATGCTGCGCGATGAACGACGTCGTCACCCCGCCGGCGGCGAAGTCTGGGTTGTCCAGCACGGCCCGCAGGAACGGGATGTTGGTGGCGATGCCGCGCACCCGAAACTCGGCCAGCGCCCGCCGGGCCCGGCGCAGGGCCTGATCCCAGTCGGCGCCGCGGCAGGTCAGCTTCACCAGCAGCGAATCGAAATGCGGGCTCACCTCCGCGCCCGCGTGCACCGTGCCGCCGTCCAGCCGCACCCCGGCGCCGCCCGGCGAGCGGTAGGTGATGATCTTGCCGGTGTCCGGGCGGAACCCGTTCGCCGGGTCCTCACTGGTGATCCGGCACTGCAACGCGGCGCCGTGCGACCGGATCCGGTCCTGGGTCAGACCCAGCTCGGCGAGCGTGGCGCCGGCCGCGATGCGGATCTGCGCGGCCACCAGGTCGACGTCCGTGGTCTCCTCGGTGACGGTGTGCTCGACCTGGATGCGCGGATTCATCTCGATGAACGCGACCTGGTTGTCGGCGCCCAGCAGGAATTCGACCGTGCCGGCGCCGCAGTAACGGATATGACGCGCAAAGGCGACGGCATGCGCACAGATCGCGGCGCGGATGGTCGGATCGAGGTTCACCGCGGGGGCAACCTCGATCACCTTCTGGTTCCGCCGCTGCACCGAGCAGTCCCGCTCGTAGAGGTGCACCGTGGCGCCGGTGGCGTCCGCCAGAATCTGCACCTCGATATGCCTCGGATCGACCACGGCCCGCTCCAGGAACACCGTGGCATCGCCGAAGGCCGAGACGGCCTCACGCATGGCGGTGCGGATCGCCTCGGGAAGTTCGGCGGGGTCGTCCACGCGCCGCATACCGCGCCCGCCGCCGCCGGCGACGGCCTTGACGAAGATCGGGAAGCCCACGGCGCCGGCCGCGGCGACCAGTTCGTCGACATCGTCCGAGGGTGGCGTCGACTCCAGCACCGGCAGCCCCGCGTCCCGCGCCGCCGCCACCGCACGCGACTTGTTCCCGGCGAGTTCCAGCACCGCCGCCGACGGGCCGATGAAGGTGATCCCGGCATCGGCGCAAGCCTGGGCCAGCTGCGGGTTCTCGGAGAGGAACCCGTATCCGGGATAGATCGCATCGGCACCGGCCCGCCGGGCCGCGGCGACGATCTCGTCGACGTCGAGGTAGGCGCGGACGGGGTGCCCGACCTCGCCGATCTGGTACGCCTCGTCCGCCTTCTGCCGGTGCGTCGAGTTGCGGTCCTCGTACGGGTAGACGGCGACCGACGAGACGCCCAACTCGTAGGCGGCGCGGAACGCCCGGATGGCGATCTCGCCTCGGTTGGCGACCAGGATCTTGTCGAACATGGGCGGGCGGAACCCCCGTTTCGCGTGCGGGAACCATCTGGACCGTTTCAGTGGCGCGGCGGGTATGACGGTATCGCGGCGGCGGGCGCGGCTGGAGGGCGGCATGCGGCGTCCGGTCCGCGGCCGCGGCGTCGTCAGCCCTTCTGCAGGTAGTCCTGGCCGTCGGCGTCGACAATCGCGTCGGCCATGGCGGCGAGCCCGGGATATGCGGCCATGGTCGGATCGTCCCCGACCAGCTCGGTCGCGTCGGCGCGCGCCACGCCGATCAGATCGCGGTCGCGCTGCAGCGACAGCAGCCTGAGCGAGCTCGCGCGTCCCGCCTGGCTGGCGCCGAGCACGTCGCCCTCACGGCGCAGCGCCAGGTCCGCCTCGGCGAGCTCGAACCCATCCGCCGTCGCGGCCACTGCGTCGAGCCTCGCGCGCCCGGGCCCGGCGCCCGACACCTCGGTGACGAGCAGGCAGACCCCGGGGGTACCGCCCCGGCCGACCCGCCCGCGCAGCTGGTGCAGCTGCGACATCCCGAAGCGATCCGCGTCCATGATGATCATGACGGAGGCATTGGCGACATCGACGCCGACCTCGATCACGGTCGTCGATACCAGCACGTCGATCTCGCCGGACGCGAAACCGCGCATGACGCCGTCCTTCTCGCCGGGCGCCATCCGTCCGTGCAACACGGCGAGGCGCAATCCGGCCAGCGGCCCGCCGCGCAAATGCTCCGCCACGTCGAGCACCGCGAGCGGCGGGCGGCGGGCAGGCTGGCCCTCTGCAGCGGCGCCACCCCCGGAACCGCCCCCGGGATCCCCGAAGAGATCGTCGTCCGGGTCACCGCCGGGATCGTCCTCATACGCCCCGTCGCCGGCGGCATCGCCCGACCCCGGAACATCGTCATCTCCGATCCTCGGGCACACGACATACGCCTGATGTCCTGCCGCGACTTCCTCCCGGACCCGCACCCAGGCGCGCTCCAGCCAGGCGGGCTTGTCCGCCGCCGGCACCACCGTCGTCGCGACGCCCGCGCGGCCGACCGGCAGCTCGGTGAGGGTGGACACGTCGAGATCGCCATACACCGTCATGGCGACCGTGCGCGGGATGGGCGTCGCCGTCATCACCAGCACGTGCGGCGGGTTCGCGCCGGAGTCCTTGGACCGCAACGCGTCTCGCTGCTCCACACCGAACCGGTGCTGCTCGTCGATCACCGCGAGGCCGAGGTTGGGCAGCAGCACGTCCTCGGAGAGTAGCGCGTGCGTGCCGACCACGATCATCGGCTGGCCGGAGGCGATATCGGCCAGCAGCCGCCGCCTATCCCCCGCCGCCGTCGACCCGGTGAGCAGGGCGACGGCGATCGCGTAGGGCGGAGCGCCGAGCTCGCCCCCGCCACCGAGCGGGCCTAGCACTGAACGCAGCGACCGCGCGTGCTGGGTCGCCAGCACCTCGGTGGGCGCCAGCAGGGCCGCCTGCCGCCCGGCATCGAGCACCTGCAGCATGGCCCGCAGCGCGACCACCGTCTTACCCGACCCGACCTCCCCCTGCAGCAGCCGATTCATCGGGTGGATCGTCGCGAGGTCCGCGGCAATCTCCTCGCCGACCGACCGTTGCCCCGCGGTGAGCGTGAAGGGCAGTGCCGCGTCGAACGCCGCGAGATAACCTCCGTCGATCCGCGGGCACGGTTCGGCCGGGAACGCGCGAGCCAGCGCACGCCGCCGCGCCAACACCAGTTGCAGCGCAAGCGCTTCGTCATACCGGAGCCGATCGCGGGCCTGGTCGAGGAGCTCCCGGCCGGTCGGCCGGTGGGCGTTACGCAGCGCGGTGTCCAGATCGGTGAGGCCGCGCGCGGCGAGCAGGGTGTCCGGAACCGGGTCCGCAATCGGCCCCAGCACGGCGAGCACCTGCTTCACCGTCCGCTGCAGCAGCCCGGACGTCAACCCGGCCGTCTGCGGGTAGACGGGGATGATCCCGCCGGCGAAGGACTCGAGCACGTCCAGCGTGCCATCGACGTCGCCGATGCTGCCGTCGGCGGTGGCGAGCTCCGGGCTCGACATCTGCAGTGTGCCGCGAAACTCCGACACCGTGCCGGAGACCAGCGCCTCCATGCCCCGCTGCAGCCGCGTCCCGAGCCAGGGCTGGTTGAACAGCGCGCACTCGAGCCGCCGGTTCCCGTCGGTGACCACGATCTTGGTCAGGTGGCGCGGCCGGCCGGTCCGGCCCGATCTGCCCAACGAACGCGTCTCGATCCTGTCGATGCGCGCCCACACCGTCGCCGCCTCGCCGACCCGCAACGCCGCCAGATCGGTGAGCTTGCCGCGCTCGGTGTACCTGCGCGGATAGTGACGCAAGAGGTCGGCGACGGTCAGCAGCGATGCCTTCGCGAAGCGCGCCGCCGTCCGCCCGCCCACCACGTTCTTGAGCGGCGTCGTCATCGCGGGAACGTCGCTATGCGGCACGCTTCCTCCTCCCTACCGGCCAGCCTGCGCCCATCGTGCCGCACGGACCGGACAGAGCGACCGGGCGCGTCCGGCAGGTCCGGGTATGACGCTGTTCGCACCGTAAACGGTGCCGAGCCCCGTACGCGCCGGCCACGCGGTCGAGGTGTTTTGGCACGAGGGATTGCGACCCGCTATGCTGGTGCGGTTGCCCGGCTTGCGCTGGGCCGTTTCTGACTGCCTTCGACCGGCAGCGCACCAGTTTCGTTCACGCTTCGGGCGGGTCGGTGTCGGTCGCCGAACGATGTGAGAGGGTGCCACCAGTGGCTGCCGTGTGTGATGTGTGTGGCAAGGGTCCCGGCTTCGGCATGAGTGTCTCGCACTCGCATCGTCGGACGAACCGCCGCTGGAACCCGAACATTCAGGCCGTACGCGCCCAGGTGGCGCCGGGCACGGTCCGCAAGATTAACGCATGCACCTCCTGCATCAAGGCCGGCAAGGTCAGCCGCGGCTGATCGCCGCACGGTGCAGCCGCGAACCCCGCGGCCGCACCGATAGCCCCGATATCGACAGCGGCGGCGCACATCTCGGGATGTGCGCCGCCGCTTCGCGTTGTTTCCATCGATCGTTTTTCACCGATCGATGCGGCTGGGCCGGTCAGTCCGGCCGACCGGCCGCCTACACCGCGCCTACGCCCCCGGGACGAGCGTGTGCCTCCAACCGTGCGGGTCCGGCGCCGCGCCCTGCTGGATCGCGACCAGCGCCTCGCGGAGCTTGAGCGTCACCGGGCCGGGCTGCCCTCCGCCGATGGTGAACTCGCCGTCGGCCGAACGGACGGCGGCCACCGGCGTCACCACCGCCGCAGTGCCGCACCCGAACACCTCCGTCATCTCGCCCGCGTCGACGGCCTTGCCCCACTCGTCGGTGGAGATCCGTCGCTCGGTGGCCGTGTAGCCGAGGTCACGCGCCAGTGTGATCAGCGAATCGCGCGTGATCCCGGGCAGCAGGGAGCCGTTGAGCGCGGGCGTCACGATTTCCACGGTTCCGGCATCCTCGGTCCCGTAGACGAAGCACAGGTTGTTCGTGCCCATCTCCTCGACCCAGCGCCGCTCCACCGCGTCGAGCCAGACCACCTGGTCGCAGCCGCGTTGCGCCGCCTCCGCCTGGGCGAGCAGGGACGCCGCGTAGTTGCCGCCCGTCTTCGCCTCACCGGTGCCGCCGGGGGCAGCCCGCACGTATTCGGTGGACAGCCAGACCGTGACCCCGGTCGCGCCGTGCGAGAAGTAGATCCCGGCCGGCGACGCGATCAGGCAGTAGGTGACCTTCTTCGCCGGATGCACGCCGAGCGCGACCTCCGACGCGAACATGAAGGGGCGCAGGTACAGCGACGTATCCGGGGCCGTCGGCACCCAGGCGCGGTCGACGGCGACCAGTTCGGCCAGCGAGTCGATGAACAGTTGCTCGGGCAATTCCGGCAATGCGATGCGGTGCGCGGACCGGGCGAACCTAGCGGCATTGGCCTCCGGCCGGAACGCCGCCACCGATCTGTCGGGCTGCTGGTAGGCCTTGAGACCCTCGAAGATCTCCTGGCCGTAGTGGAACAGCATGGTCGCCGGGTCCAGCGTGAACGGGGCGTAAGGAACCACGCGTTCGTCGTGCCAACCGCGGTCGGCATCCCAGTCGATCAGCACCATGTGGTCGGTGAAGTACTTGCCGAAACCGGGCGCGGCGAGGATCTCGGCGAGCCGGTCGGCCGACGTGGGATGGGTGGTGAGCGTCCGGGAAAACATCGGTGGCGGGCTCCTCGATCTGGCGCGCTGCGCGTCGGTGCGGCCGCCGTGAAGCGGTCGTCCCAATACTAGGACGCCCGACTATCGCAACTCCTGTCAGACCCCGCCGCATCCCGCCCCAGCCCCACGCCGCACTCCGCCCCCACCCCGCCGAGCGGTGCGATATGCACGAGTTTGTGCCCGGAATGTCCGCAATTTCGCACCGCTCGGCGAGAGGATTCGCCGCTCGGCGAGAGGGTTCGCCGCTCGGCGCGGGAGCTCGGCGCAACTGCTCACCGCACGTGCGAGGGAACGAAGGGCGGCTTGACCGCCCGCACCCGAAGGGCGCGCCCGCGCACGTCGACGGTCAGGTCGTCATCGACGTCCACACCGGCCTCGGAATCGATCAGCGCCAGCGCGATTGCGTGGCCCAGCGTCGGCGAGAACGTTCCCGAGGTCGTGTGCCCGATCACCGCCCCGGCGGCCGATTTCACGTCCTGGTGCGGCCGCAGCACGCCCCGATCCACCGCCGCGAGCCCCCACAGCGTGCGCGCCGGCCCGGCCGCCTTCTCCGCGAGCAGCGCCTCCCGCCCGAAGAACGCGTCCTTCTTCCAGCCGACCGCCCAGCTCACCCGGGCCTGCAGCGGCGTGATGTCCGGCGACAGGTCCTGCCCGTGCAGCGGGTAGCCCATCTCGGTGCGCAGCGTGTCCCGCGCGCCCAGCCCGGCCGGTAGCCCGCTGCGGGAACCGGCGGCCGCTAGCAGCGCCTCCCACAGCGGACGGGAACCGTCCCAGGAGGGCAGCAGCTCGTACCCGTGCTCCCCCGTGTACCCGGTCCGGCACACCCGCACCGGCGCGCCGGCGAACTCGGCGTCGCGCCAGGACATGTAGTCGAGCTCCGTCGGCAGGCCCACCTCGGCCAGCACCTCCGCGGACAGCGGCCCCTGCACCGCCAGCACGCCGAACTCGCGGTGCCGGTTCACGACGGAGATCCCGTCGGGCGCCGCGGCCTGCAGCGCCGCCACCACGGCTGCGGTGTTCGCCGCATTGGGCACCAGCAGAACGTCGTCATCCCCGACGAGATAGACGATGAGATCGTCGACCACGCCGCCGGACTCGTTGCAGCACAACGTGTATTGCGCCTGGCCCGGCCCGATCCGGCCCAGATCGGCGGACAGGCAGCGGTTGATGAACGCGGCAGCGCCGGCTCCGGTGATGGACGCCTTGCCCAGATGCGAGACGTCGAACACACCGACCGTGGTGCGCACCGCGGTGTGCTCCGCGACCACCCCGCCGGCGGCGTACGAGATCGGCATATCCCATCCACCGAACGCGCCCATCGTCGCGCCCAACGCTACGTGCGCGTCGTGTAACGGTGAGTGCAGCAGCTGCGGCTGCGATCCTTCCGGGGATGACGATGTGCCCGTGCCGGGGTCGTTCGAGTCGGCCTCGCCGTGGTGCGATTCGCGCATGGTGCCACCGTAGTCGGTCGCCGCCCGGCGCCGTGGTGCGCCTCCGACCGGATACGGTGCTTCGCAGACACCCGCCGCCGTCCATCCCAGGGAGCCCTCGCGATGCCCTCGATCACGCTGACCACCTCCGCCCCGGACCGCGTCCGCGCCGACGCGCTCGTCATCGGCGTCTATGCGCCGGAAGCCGACGGCGGCGAAGTGATGGTGGACAGCCACGCCGCCCACCTTGCGCCGCTGGCACGCCTCGCGACCGCGGCCGGCGCGCGCGGGCGATCGACGGAGATGACGATGTTCGCGGCGCCGGAGGATTTCGCCACCGGAAAGATCATCGCCGTCGGGCTCGGCAAGCGCTCGGAGCTGACAGCGGAGCGGATTCGCCGCGCCGCCGGCGTCGCATCCCGGGCCGCCGCGGGATGCGGGCGCATCGTCTCGACCCTCGGAACGCTCGGCCTGGCCGCCGCCACCGAGGGGCACCTGCTCGGCGCCTACCGGTTCACCGGCTACAAGGCGCCGGTCGAACCGGCGGTGGGCTCGGTGGCGCTCGTCACGAAGCGGGCCGACCGCGCCTCCCGGGACGCGGCGCGGCATGCCACGGTCGCGGCGGAGGCGGTGGCCCTGGCGCGCGATCTGGTGAACACCGCACCGAACGACCTGCCGCCGGCGGTGTTCGCCGAACGGGCGGCCGATGCCGGCCGGGCCGCGGGGCTCACCGTGCAGGTGTTCACCGAGAGGGCGCTCGAACGGGGTGGGTACGGCGGCATTCTGGCCGTGGGCTCGGGCTCGGCCCGGCCGCCGCGGCTGGTGCGCCTCGCCTACCGGCCGGCGCGACCGAAGGCGAGCGTGGCGCTGGTCGGCAAGGGCATCACCTTCGACTCCGGCGGGATCTCGATCAAGCCGGCCGCGGGCATGGACCACATGACCAGCGACATGGCCGGCGCCGCGTCGGTCGTGGCGGCCGTCATCGCTGCGTCCGCGCTGAAGCTGCCGATCGCCGTCACGGCCACCGTGCCGATGGCGGAGAACCTGCCGTCCGGGTCCTCGTACCGGCCCGGGGACGTGTTGACGCACCGCGGCGGGCAGACCGTCCACGTGCTCAACACCGACGCGGAGGGACGGCTGATCCTGGCCGATGCGATCGTGCGCGCCGGCGAGGACAAGCCCGACTACCTGCTGACGGTCGCGACGCTCACCGGCGCGCAGATCGTCGCGCTCGGCAACCGGACCATGGGCGTGATGGGCACCGCGGAGCTGCGCGACCGGGTCGCGGAACTGGCCCGCGAGGTGGGCGAGGGCGGCTGGGCCATGCCGCTGCCGGAGGAGCTGCGGGAGGGCCTGGACTCACCGCTGGCGGATATCGCGAACGTGGCGAGCGACCGGGCGGGCGGGATGCTGGTGGCCGGCCACTACCTGGCGCATTTCGTCCCGGACGGCCTGTGCTGGGCGCACCTCGACGTGGCAGGCCCCGCGTTCAACACGGGCAAGCCCTACGGGTACACGCCGGAGGGCGGCACCGGCGTGCCGGTGCGGACCCTGCTCGCCGTGCTGACCGACCTCGCCGGCCGGTAAGCAAAAAGGGCCGCACCGGCCCAGCTCCGACCAACCCCCGCACCCGCGTGCTTCGCGCCGCGCCCTGTGCGGCAGCAGAACCAGTAGTGGAGGCCGAGTCGTGAGGGTCGGGGTCTACGTCGACGCGTTCAATCTCTACTACGGTGGCCGCAGCCACTTCGGGCGCGGAACCGCAGAGTGGAAGTGGCTGGACATGCGCGGGCTTGCGCAGTCCTTGGCCGGATGGACGGGCAGCGTCGTCTCCCGGATCGTCTACTGCACGGCGCGCGTGGACACGAGCGACAGCCCGAGTGCCGCGACCGACCAGGACATCTACCTCCAGGCTCTTCGCGCGTCCGGGTCCATCGACGTCATGGAGCTGGGCCGCTACGTGGCCCGAGCGAAGAAGCAGGCGTTGGCCGGCTCGACCTCCGGCGGCAAGCCGGTCCTATTCCGGCCGCCGTCGTCGCTTCGCTACGACCGCGCCCTGCCGCTGGAGATCGTCAAGGATGCCGGTGGCTCCCCAATGGTGCTCGCGACGGTACGCAATCGTGAGGAGAAGGGCTCTGACGTGAACGTCGCGACGCATCTGCTCGTGGACGTCCTCAACGGCATCGTCGATGCGGCGATCGTCATCTCCAATGACTCGGATCTGGCGCTCCCCATCCGCGTCGCTCGTGGCACGGTACCCGTCGGCGTCGTCAACCCGAGTAAGAATCAACTCGCAGGCGCACTCCGCGGCCGACCGACCGACGGTGTTGGCCGACACTGGTGGCGCCAGCTCACTCCGGCAGATTTCAGAGCCCACCAGCTGCCGGTTCAGGTCGGGTCGCTGCGCCGGCCGCTCGGATGGTGAGGGAGAGCACGCGATGGTCATTGCCAGCGTATTGACGTTGCCCTCGGACATCCATAAGCTGAATCCACCCACCCGACCCCTTCTGGGGGTCGGGTTTTTTTATCTCCGTCCTGCTGCTGTCAGCGGTCGCCGTCGGCATCGGCGGCGGCGCGTTTGCGCAGCACGGACTGCCGGCGCGAGTAGTCGCGCATGCGCTGCGGGTATCCGACCACGGCCGCCTCGTAGATCGGCAGCGTGTGCGCCCGAGCGAACGCCGCCGCGGCGGCGGGATTCGCCACCTGGCGCCTGGTGAATTCGCCATCGTGCGCCACCAGCAGCATCGTCGTGCCGGTGACGGTGGTCCGCGGCTCGACGAAGATCTCTACCCCGCGGTGCGCGAGCACCCACTCCTCCAGGGCGCGCTGCGCCTCCGCCCGCTCGGTGCGGTCGCCGTGGCCGGGCGCGACACCTCCGCGCCGAGCAGATCGTCGGGAGAACAAACCCACGTGCGTCCCCTTCCCGCTCGCGCCCCGTGGTCCTCCGGTCCTGACCAGTGTGCCTGATCACCCGCCGATCGCCCGAACGGCGCGAACCGTGACACGTCCGACACCGGACGGTCGCGCAGCGGCACCGGGTCAATGCCAAGATGGAGACGGTACCGGCGCGCAGTTGCGTCCGGCGCTCGGTGATACCCGGCGGCAGGCCGGCAGAACCCGTATCCGACACACCTCAAGGAGCACGATGACCGACACCGCCGTCGACCTGGTAGTCCTCGGCGGAGGATCCGCCGGCTACGCCTGCGCGATGCGGGCCGCCGAGCTGGGTTCCTCCGTCGTGCTCATCGAACGGGACAAGCTGGGCGGAACATGCCTGCACCGCGGATGCGTGCCGACGAAGGCCCTACTGCACGCCGCCGAGGTCGCGGACGAGATCAAAGAGGCGTCCGCCGTGGGCCTGCGGGCGAAGTTCGACGGGGTGGACGTCGACGGACTGCACCAGTACAAGAACGCGATCGTCGGCAAGCACTTCAAGGGTCTGACCGGCCTGGTCGCCTCGCGGGGCGTGCAGGTGGTCGCCGGTGACGGAGTCTTCACCGGCGGCCGCAGCGTGAAGGTCGGGGACGATACCTACACCGGCACCAATGTGGTGCTGGCGACCGGCTCGTACTCGAAGAGCCTGCCGGGTCTGGCCATCGAGGGGCGCGTGATCACCTCCGAGCAGGCCCTCGAACTGCAGTGGATCCCGCAGAAGGCACTGGTGCTGGGCGGCGGCGTGATCGGTGTCGAGTTCGCCTCCGTGTGGGCCTCGCTCGGCGCAGAGGTCACCATCATCGAGGCGCTGCCCTCGCTGGTGCCGGCTGAGGACCCGTGGGTCGGCAAGCAACTGGAGCGCGCCTTCAAGAAGCGCAAGATCGCCTTCAAGACGGGGGTGCGGTTCTCCGGCGTCACGCAGGACGAGAGCGGCGTCACCGTCACCCTGGAATCCGGCGAGTCGCTGACCGGCGATCTGTTGTTGGTCGCCGTCGGGCGTGGGCCGGCGACCGAGGGCTGCGGGTTCGCCGAGGCGGGCGTCGAGATGGACCGCGGCTTCGTGCTCACGAACGAACGCCTGGCGACCAACCTCCCGAACGTCTACGCGGTGGGCGACATCGTCCCCGGCCTGCAGCTCGCGCATCGCGGGTTCCAGCAGGGCATCTTCGTCGCCGAGGAGATCGCCGGGCTCAGCCCCATCGTGGTGCCCGATTCCCGGGTTCCGCGGATCACCTACTGCGATCCGCAGATCGCCTCCATCGGGCTCACCGAGCAGCAGGCGACCGACGAATACGGCGAGGTGGAGACGTTGATCTACAACACCGCCGGCAATGCGAAGACCGACATCCTGCGCACCGCGGGCGGCATCAAGGTGGTGCGCGCCAAGGACGGCCCGGTCGTCGGCTTCCACATGGTGGGCGCCCGGATCGGCGAGATTCTCGGCGAGGCCCAGCTCATCGTCAACTGGGAGGCCTACCCCGAGGACGTGGCGCCCTACGTCCATGGTCATCCCACGCAGTACGAGGCCATCGGCGAGACGATGCTGGCGATGGCCGGAAAGCCGCTGCATGTGCACAGCTAACCCCGCCCAGACCGCAACCCGCTCGACGTCGCGCTGATCCGCCACCCAAGGAGCCCGCCCCATGTCCCACTCCGTGAAGATGCCGGCCCTCGGCGAGAGCGTCACCGAAGGCACGGTCACCCGGTGGCTCAAGAAGGAGGGCGACACGGTCGCCGAGGACGAGCCGCTACTCGAGGTGTCCACCGACAAGGTGGACACGGAGGTGCCGGCCCCGTACGCAGGGATCCTCGAGAAGATCCTGGTTCAGGAGGACGAGACCGTCGAGGTCGGGGCGGAGCTCGCCCTCATCGGTGACGGCTCGGGCGGGTCCGCCTCGGATGACGACGTTCGTGCAGAGGCCCCCGCACCGACCGCGGGAGCGGCACCGGTGTCTGCGCAAGCGGCCGCTCCCGGTCCAGGGCAGGCGCCGGAGCCCACTGCGTCGGAATCCGTTGCAGATGAGCCGGTCTCGAGTACGGTTCCGGATGTCGCGGCGCCTCCGGACGCCGCAATCGCGGAACCGGCACCGACGACGCCCGCACTGGCCGGCCCCGGGACGACGGTGGTGATGCCCGCCATGGGCGAGTCTGTCACCGAGGGCACGATCACCCGCTGGCTGAAGGCGGTGGGCGACACCGTCGCCGAGGACGACCCGCTCGTCGAGATCGCCACCGACAAGGTCGACGCCGAGGTGCCGTCACCGGTGGCCGGAACCCTGCTGCAGATCCTCGCGGCCGAGGACGCGACCGTCGAGGTCGGCTCGCCGATCGCCGTCATCGGAAGCGCAGCTGCGGTCGCCGCCGGCGCTACGGAACCGCCGGCCCCGGAACCCTCGGCTGTGTCCCCAGCGGCCCCAGTGGCCCCCGCGGCAACCGCGGCACCCCCTGCCGAGCCCGCCGCGGCGCCGACGCCTATGCCCACGCCGGAACCGGTCGTCGCGGCGGCGCCCGCTGTCCATGCACCGGCCCCTGCACCGGCCAACGGCGTCGGCACGGACCGCGGCATCGGCTACATCACCCCGGTCGTCCGTAAGCTCGCCGCCGATCACGGAGTGGATCTCGCCGCAGTCGCCGGGACCGGCGTGGGCGGGCGCATCCGTCGCGAGGATGTGCTGGCCGCGGCAGAAGCCCAGAAGGTCGCCGCGGAGCACGAGCCGGCCGAACCGCCGTCCGCACCAGCGGTGACGTCTGTACCGCCGGCGCCCGCACCGTCCGCCCCAGCTCCGACGACAGCAGCACCGGCGGCTGCGCCGCAACACAGCGTCATACCCGCCGCCGCAACCCAGGCGCTGGCCGGCACCACGCAGCCGGCGCCCCGCATCCGGCAGGCCATGGCGCGCAGCATGATGGCCGCGGTGACCGGATCCGCGCAGACCACGACCATCATCGAGGTCGACGTCACCCGGGTCGCGGCGCTGCGCGACCGGACGGGCGCCGCATTCCGCGCGCGCGAAGGCGCCGAGCTGACGTACCTGCCGTTCTTCGTGAAGGCGGCGGTCGAGGCGGCGAAGGCCAACCCGATCGTCAACGCGTCGGTGTCCGACGACCTCACCGAGATCACCTACCACCCGACGGTCGACCTCGGCGTCACCGTCGACACGCCCCGCGGCCAGGTCGCGCCGGTCGTCCACCGGGCCGACGATCTCGGCCTCACCGGGCTCGCGCGGCGCATCGCCGACCTGGTGGAGCGCACGGCGAGCGGCGCGCTCGGCCCGGACGAGCTGTCGGGGGCGACGTTCACGGTCACCAGCGCGGGGCCGTCCGGAGCGCTCATCGACACGCCGATCGTGGTGCCCCCGCAGGCGGCCATCCTGGCTGTGGGCTCGGTGAACAAGCGGCCCGTCGTCGTGACGGACGCCGATGGCAACGATGTGATCGCGGTGCGCTCTATCGCGGCCCTCGCGCTGTCCTACGACCAGCGGATCGTCGACGGAGCCGAGGCGACGCGCTACCTCGCCGCCGTCAAACGGCGCATCGAGGACGGAGATTTCGAGCCGGATCTCGGGATCTGACCCCGGAGATTTGGGATCTGAGAGTCCGGTCCTGAGAGGCCCGGCCGGGTCGGTTGCCGGGCGGGCCGGAGAGGAGCCAGCCATGCGCGTGGTGATCGCCGGCGGCAGCGGATTCCTGGGCCGGCACCTCACCCAGGCGCTCCGGCAGTCCGGCGACCGGGTGACAGCGCTCGTGCGGCGTGCCCCGCGTGGGCCGGACGAAGCCGGGTGGGATCCGGTGGCCGGCGTCGTCCCGTTCGCCGCGATCGACGGGGCGGACACCGTCGTCAACTTCTGCGGCGCCGGGATCGGCGATCGCCGGTGGACCGATGCCAGACGCGAGGTGCTGCGCGCCTCCCGCATCGAGCCGACCGAACTGCTCGCCGCCGCCTGCGCGAAGCTGTCGGTGCCGACCCTGGTCAATGCCTCCGCCGTCGGATATTACGGTGACCGCGGGGACGATACGGTCACCGAGGCCGACGGTCCCGGGGCGGGTTTCCTCGCCCGGCTGTGTGCCGACTGGGAGGCGGCGACCGGCGCGGCAACGGCGGCGGGCGTGCGCGTGGTGAATCTGCGCACCGGGCTCGTGCTCGGGCCCGACGGCGGGATGCTTCCCCGCCTGGTGCTGCTCACCAAGGCGCTGCTCGGCGGCCGGCTCGGCTCCGGGCAGCAATGGTGGCCGTGGATCTCGATCGTCGACCACATCGCCGCGGTACGGTTCCTGTTGCGCGGCAGCGATTCTCGAGCGGTGCACGGCCCGGTCAACCTCACCGCGCCGATGCCGGTGACCAACGCCGAGTTCACCCGCGCGCTCGGCGCCGTGCTGCGCCGCCCCACGCCGTGGGCGATCCCGCCGCTGGCGCTGCGGGCCGCGCTCGGCGACTTCGCCGGGGAGATCCTCACCGGCCAGCGCGCGCTGCCGTCGATGCTAGAGAGCTCCGGGTTCACCTTTCTGCAGCCCGAGCTCGCCACCGCGCTCCGATCCTTCGCGCTGGCCACCCGCCTATGACGTTGTTCCGGTCCGGACCTTGCGCGGCCGTCGATGGCCCCGGTGGCGAACTCCTACTGTCGGTACGGGCCGGGATTGGGCCACGGGGTCGGGCCTGGATTCGGACCCGGGTTCGGGCCCGGCCAGGGTTTCGACTGCGCATCCCGTAGCGCGTGCCGCACCGCCAGGCGAATCACCCAGTACAGCACGAAACACGTCACGAACAGGCTGACCAGCCACAGCAAGACCCCGGCACCGCTCAACATCATCCCCCGACCCTATACGGCGCCCTCCGCCGCTCCCCCGAACCGCTGCCGCCGGCGGAGCTTCGGACGTCATCGCCGCCGAGACGACCGCCAAGCGGGCAGCCATGAACGTCGACATCACGCCGGCCTAACTAGTTAAACGCCAACCAGATCCACCGTCGATCGGACATACCCGGACGTCTCACCTACGTGTGATGTGGAAGATTGGCTCCATGACCGTCGTTCATCTCAGCGGACATCTCGTGTGCCGCAGCAGCAACGACGTTGCCATCGTCGTCGAGCATCTTGCCCGCCACGTCGAGCTGACGTATGCCGAAGTCGGCTGTCACCCATTCCGCGTGACCCCGACCGACGATCCCATGGTGTGGCACGTGGATGAACTGTTCCGCGATGCCGCGGCGTTCAGAACTCACCAAGCGCAAGTCGCAAGCAGCGACTGGGGGCGCGTGACTGCGAGGATCGAGCGTCGCTATGAGATCGAGGGTCTCTGACCCCTTCACCTATGCGATATTCCACGAAGGATCGGCGTTCCGACGGAGCGATCCGATGCGGTGACACCCTCTAGCTTCTCAGCTCCGCCGGCCAGCTCGGGCGCCGCACGAGAACGTCCGCGTCTTGTCGCAGGAGGACCTGCTACCGAGGGCAGGCCCGGCCACGGGTTGACTAGGACGATGCCGGTCCCGGTGAAGTCGCTGGTGTTGCGGGTCGTCAAGGTAGCTTCCGGGGCCGCGCAGACCGCGGCGCACCACGTCGTCTGGCGGTCCGCCGGCGACCGCAGCGACACCGGCAACCCTGCAAGTCGCAAATACGACCCCTGCAGAACCCAGTCCCAAGCGGTTAGATGGGCATCATGACTGAAGCACCTACGCTTAAGGAATTCTTGTATGTCGACATCGACCGTGTGCGATCCCTGCTCGCGCAACTCGCAGGAGGAATAATAGAGCAGGTTCGTGCGTCAAGCGCCAACACAATGACTGGTGGCGCACAAGCTTTGATCCTTGGGATCGGGGGCAGGGGCGAACGAGCGAGTTCGTCGCAATACGAGGAATCGCGATCACTCCAGGACCTCACATTCGATGCGTTCGAACGACTCGCGGACGAGAACGCGTATGTAACCGATTTGCCGCCAGAGTCTCGAGATGCGGCGAAGTGGCAGGTCGGGGAAATCCAGTCGGCATTGCTTCCCGGCCAGATCATTCGCGTGAACTGCGAAGTACAGCTCCTTGACGCTGAATTTTTTGAGAGTCGTGTGCAACGCCTCCTCCATCTTTCGAAGTCGATCTATTCCATGCAAGAAGGGGCAGCGAGCCAATACGCCTCACGAAGCTCATCGTCTACTAAGCGCACAGCGGACAATAAAGCCGCAATCCGCGAGAGGGATGCGGGCTTGGCGGCTATGATGGGTGGAATCTCGCACCATCAACTCGAAGCTATCGTTCGCGCCGTGCGCGCCTTCGTCGGCGACAGCGTGTCTATTCGAATATTGCCGTGCGGTTTGGGGCACCTTGAATTTGCGTTCATCGGCAACTTGTTGGGCAGGCGTGAATATATTCAGGAAGAGCGCGAAAATCTCTTCAGCCGATATGGGCAGGCACCAACTAAGTGGACTACAGTGTTTCAAGTTGCCGCGGTTCCCGCGGAACCAGACGCCGGCTCCGAAAGCTATACCGCAGAGGATACGACCGTCGACGGCTCAGACCAGGTACTGCGATCAAAAATGGAGAAGAATGCTGCCGGCCTATTGTCTTATATGGAGTTTCTCGGAATAGTTGAGGGACCGCGGTGGCCATCCGTAAGCGTAACCCCACTCGGCATTTACCGAACAGTGCCACGGACGTCCTCCTTGACTTGAATTAGTAACATAACTCGGGCGGGTTATGGTCCGGTCTGGGGTGTCGTTCCCGTTAGCGGCGCATGTCAGGCGGGGGGAGGCGGTCAAGGGCCTGGAGCGGCGTAGCGGACCCTTAACCGGCGGAGGGGCCGTCCGAAGACTGGCGGTGCGGGGAAGGTGGAGGGGCCGGCGGAGGCTACACCATGGGCGGTTCGGGGCGCGCCTGCGCATCCGCACCCTCGGCCGCTCCCCCGAACCGGCGCCGCCGGCCCGCGTAGATCTCACACGCGTGCCACAGATCGCGGCGGTCGAAGTCGGGGAACAGCGTGTCCAGGAACACCATCTCCGCGTACGCGGACTGCCAGATCAGGAAGTTGCTGGTGCGCTGCTCACCGGAGGACCGCAGGAAGAGATCCACATCCGGCATATCGGGCTCGTCGAGATACCGCGCGAAGACCTTCTCCGTAACCTTCTCCGGGTCGAGCCTCCCGGCCGCCACGTCGCGCGCCATACCTCTTGCGGCGTCGGCGATCTCGGCCCGCCCGCCGTAGTTCACGCACATCGTCAGGGTGAGCACGCGGTTGGCAGAGGTGAGATCCTCGGCGATCTCCAGCTCGCGGATCACGCTGCGCCACAGCTTGGGCCGGCGCCCGGCCCATCGGACGCGGACCCCCATCGCGTGCATCTCGTCGCGGCGCCGACGGATCACATCCCGGTTGAACCCCATCAGGAAGTGCACCTCGTCCGGGGAACGCCGCCAATTCTCTGTGGAGAACGCGTACGCCGACAGGTGTGTGACACCGATCTCGATGGCACCCGCGACGACGTCGAACAGGGCCGCCTCACCGCGCCGATGCCCCTCCGTCCGCGGCAGGCCCCGAGCGTTGGCCCAGCGGCCGTTACCGTCCATGACGAGCGCGACGTGCCTGGGCACCGAACCGGGCGGCAGCACCGGGGGGCGGGCGCCGGACGGATGGGGTTCCGGCGGCCGCGGCGGCCCGGGGCGGGCCGTCACCGCCGCAGCGCGGTCGGCGCGACGAGCGCGCCCGGCGGCTCTCACGGCAGGGCGACCTGGGTCATGCGCTCGGCCCCGATCGCGGGCCTGGCGGGCGCCACGGGGGCGGCGAACTCGGCCGTGAACGCCGTCATACCCGATCCCCGATCGACCAGCGGCAACGACTTCAGCCCGCGCTCCAGGTGGCACTGCATGAGCGCGGCGACCAGCCCGGACGCCTCCCTGCGGTGTTCCGGCGCACTGCGCTCGGCGGCGGCCCAATCCCCGGTGGCGAGCGCATCCATCAGCTCGATGCTCGCGGGGGCGGGACGGCTGAAACCGACGCCCCGGCAGATGGCGCACAGTGCGCCGCCCGACGAGACGTGGAACGCCGCGTGCGGCCCCGGCGCCGAGCAGCGGGCGCAGTCGCGCAGTGCGGGCGCCCAGCCGGCCAGCGCCATCGAGCGGAGCAGGAAGGCGTCCATCACCAGCCCCGGATCGCGTCGACGTGCGTCCGGCCGCCCTCCTTCCAGTTGCTCAGCCAATCGATCGGCGGGGTGACCGTCGCGGTCCGCGCCGACATCCGCGGTGGGTTCGGCAGCGAGCCCGGCGGTGGGTTCGGCAGCGGGCTCGGCGAGCGCGCGCAGGGCGGAGACCACCAGCAGGTAGAGCCGGAGCCACGGCTCTCGATCCTCACCGATCAGCCGGTCGGCCGCCTCCGCGATCACCGTTGCCGCCGTGTAGCGGGCGTAGTCGGCAGCGATCACCGGCCCGAACGGATCCAGCGACACCGCTTGGGTGACGATGTCCAGGCTGCGCCCGGCGTAGAGCTGAACATCGACGTGGCTGAATGGTTCGAGACGCCCCCCGAAGCGGCTCCTGGTCCGGCGAACCCCCTTCGCCACGGCCCGCACCCGCCCGCTGCGGCGGCCGAGCAGCGTCACGATCCGATCGGCCTCGCCGAGTTTGACCACGCGCAGCACAATTGCCGAGTCCCGGTAGACCGCCACACCCCCATCGTGCCATCCGCACTCAGATCGACGATCGGGGCGCGCCACGGGCTGCCCGACCGCGGCGGCGCCCGGTCGGCCTAGCCCGGCAACCATCGCGCACCGTGCACTACTGTGGGGAACACTGCGGGGGGTGCGGGCTCCTGCCATGTTCCCGACTCTTTCGAGCCCGACGCCCCGGTCCGACGAGTTCGAAGTGGGTGTTTCGATGACGGTGCCTGCAGCGGTCCGCGAAGCGCTTCCGCAGGATGCGGAAGCGTTCAACGCCTGCCATGTCGCCTGCTGGCGCGAGGCGTATGCAGCCCTATGGGGTGCGGACCGGCTGGACGGCCTCGACGAAGCGGCGCTGGCGGGGACGCGGCGCGCCGAGATCGAGCGCGGCACCGCCCGGCACATGCTGGCAGAGCGCGACAGCGAAGTGATCGGGGTCGCGATCGCCGGCCCGTCACGCGACGACGACCCGCCCACCGACCTCGAGCTGTACGCGATCTACGTACGCGCGGCCCACTACGGCACCGGCGTCTCGACGAAACTCCTCGATGCCGTGCTCGAAGGGAAGCCGGCGTCGCTCTGGGTCTACCGGGACAATCCGCGCGCGTCGGCGTTCTACGTGAACCAGGGTTTCATCCCGGACGGCGCGGAGCGGAACGACGCGACCGGCATCCTGGAGATCCGGATGGTGCGGAAACAGGCCGTGCCGCGTCGATGAATCCCGCAGCGTCCGGCGGTCCGGCCCTGAGTACATCAACTCTGTGCACATTAACGTCGGTGCACATCAACGCCGCCGGATCTACGTCCAAAAGACTCTCGACCGTCGCGAATCGTGTGTCGTACGATTCCCGCCAACCCTCGGCGCAGTGGCGACGGGGCAAAGCCTAGGAGACCGTCATGCGTACACGATCTGCCCTGCTGTCGCTCGTCTGTGCCGCCGCGTTAGTCACGACTGGATGCGCGTCCCAAGTGACAGGCACTCCGCAGGGAGTGACGGGCGGAGGCGTCGCGAACACGGCCCAGTCGTCAGCGACAGGCGGCTCGGCCGGCACCCCGCAGGACACGACGACCGACGGCGCCAGCCAGCAATCGGGCGAATCCAGCAGCACGGACGGTGCATCGTCGCCGGACCTCACCCTGCCGACCGATCTATCGAACCTGACGAACATCCCCGGGCTCGACCCCGGCTGCCTGGCGGCCGCCGGAATCGCCATGGGATTCGGGATGCTCATGCTCGCACCGATCATGGGCGGCCAGCAGGTGACCGCGGATGACGTGAACAAGGCATTCGCCGACCTCGGCGAGGTGCCGCCGGAGCTCAAGGGTGTGGTCGACGTGCTGCACAAGGCCGCGGTGGCGGCCACGGGGCAATCGCTGGCCAAGGCGGCCGAGATCATGGGGACGCCGGAAGTCACCAAGGCGATGGACGACCTGTCGAAGTACACCGATGCGCACTGCGGAGGCGGGAACTGATTCCACACGTACGTCTGGGGTTTCTCGCGGTCGCGGTGCTACTAGCCTCGGCCTGCTCCGGCACCGTGGCCGCGGGCAACACCTCCGATCCGAGCGCATCAGTCACCCAGACCGCGCCGTCGGTGTGGTCCGCGCCCGATACGACCCCGGCCCCGACCGTCGGTGCCACGGGCGGCACGTCGGCCGGCACCGCGGGCGGCGCGGACTCGACGCTTCCGGGCCTGTCCGCCGCATGCAGCGCGGCGATCCGCGCACAGGCGGCCGTCACCGATCTGTTCGCCGCGGCGTTGAAGGGTTCCACGGCGTCCGTGTCCGGGTCCACTTCGGCGCCCATTTCGACGTCCACATCCGGGTCCGTATCCGGCACCGCGGCAGCATCCGGCACCAAGCCCACGGCGACCGGCCGGACAGCTGCGCCCACAGCAGGGTCATCGGCCGCGCCGCAGTCGGCTGCATCACCGACGCCGACAGCATCACCGGCGCCTTCCACGGGGACGGGAAAGCCGAGCGGCATCACCCAGGCCGATGTCACCGCGACGTTCGACGAGATCGCCAAACATCTGCCGGGGCCGCTGTTGACACCCTTCGGGGTTCTTCGTGATGCGGCGAACAAGATCGCCGGGAAGTCCGCGCACGATGTTCCTGACGTACTCGCCGACGCACAGGTCTCCAACGCATTGAAGGCGATCGCCGACTACATCACGGCATGCCAGCCGCCGACCACAAACTGATCACCGATCGAATGCGGTGAACCGTGCGTACGATTGAGCGCGTCCGTGCCCGACCGGCACTGCCGCCTGCGGGTCAGGCGCTCTTCTCCTGCGGCTCCGCCGGCCGCCGCCGCGGAACGATCGTGGGATAGACGTTGTCCCGCACCGTTTGCGCGGTGACCACGACCCGTTCCACGTCGTCGCGGCTGGGTACGTCGTACATCGCCGGCATCAAGACTTCTTCGATGATCGCCCGCAGCCCACGCGCCCCCGTCCCGCGCAGGATCGCTTCGTCCGCGATCGCCACGAGCGCGTCGGTCTCGAATTCGAGTGTGACGCCGTCCATCTCGAACAGGCGCTGGTATTGCTTGGACAGCGCATCCCGCGGCTCGGTAAGAATCGCGATCAACGACTCCTTGTCAAGGTGTTTCACGTTGGATACGACCGGCAGGCGTCCGATGAATTCGGGGATCAGACCGAATTTGATGAGGTCCTCCGGCATCACTTCCGCGAACACGTCCGAGTTGTCGATATCGAACTTGCTGCGAACCTCCGCGCCGAACCCGAGTCCGCGCTTCCCCACCCGTTCACCGATGATCTTTTCGAGCCCGGCGAAGGCACCCGCGACGATGAACAGCACGTTCGTCGTATCGATCTGGATGAATTCCTGATGCGGATGTTTGCGCCCACCCTGCGGCGGCACCGCGGCCGTCGTCCCCTCGAGGATCTTGAGCAGGGCCTGTTGCACACCCTCGCCCGAGACATCGCGGGTGATCGACGGGTTCTCGGACTTCCGGGCGATCTTGTCGACCTCGTCGATGTAGATGATGCCGGTCTCGGCCCGCTTCACGTCATAATCGGCGGCCTGGATCAGTTTGAGCAGGATGTTCTCGACATCCTCGCCCACGTATCCCGCCTCGGTCAGCGCGGTCGCGTCCACGAGCGCGAACGGCACGTTGAGCATCTTCGCGAGCGTTTGCGCGAGATACGTCTTGCCGCAACCGGTCGGGCCAAGCAGCAGGATGTTCGACTTCGCGATATCCACAGGTTCCGGGCCGCGGTCCGGGCCGGCCTTGATGCGCTTGTAGTGGTTGTACACAGCCACCGACAGGGCCTTCTTCGCGGCGTCCTGACCGATGACGTACTGGTCGAGGTACTCGCGGATCGCCGCCGGTTTGGGGAGCTCGTCGAGGCGGACCTCACTGGTCTCGGCGAGTTCCTCCTCGATGATCTCGTTGCACAGCTCGATGCACTCGTCGCAGATGTACACGCCGGGTCCGGCGATCAGCTTGCGCACCTGCTTCTGGCTCTTCCCACAGAAAGAGCACTTGAGCAGATCGCCCCCTTCACCGATACGTGCCATTGCGCCTCTCGCTCATCACCGTCACGGGCAACCCGCTACTTCACCTTATCGGCCAAGACTAGTCGCCGTGAATGGTTTCCGGGCGGCGATTGCGCGGCGCGCCGCGCGGCCGCCGCACCGGTTCACTCGTCGAGCTTGCGGTACGTCAGGACCTCGTCGACCAACCCGTAGGCCTTCGCCTCTTCGGCCGTCAGGATCTTGTCCCGGTCGACGTCCGCGCGAATCTCTTCCGGCCGTTTGTTGGAGTGGCGGGCGAGGATCTCCTCCATGGCGGTGCGCATGCGCTGGATCTCGGCGGCCTGGATCGCTAGGTCCGACACCTGCCCGTACGCGCCCTCCATCGCCGGCTGGTGGATCAGGATGCGGGAGTTCGGCAGCGCGAGTCGCCGACCCGGGGTCCCGGCCGCCAGCAGCACCGCAGCCGCGGACGCCGCCTGCCCGAGGCAGACCGTCTGAATATGCGGCCGGACGAACTGCATGGTGTCGTAGATCGCCGTCATCGACGTGAACGATCCGCCTGGCGAGTTGATGTACATGGTGATCTCGCGGTCCGGATCCGTCGACTCCAACGTCAGGAGCTGCGCCATCACGTCATTGGCGGAGGCATCGTCGATCTGGACGCCGAGGAAGATGATGCGCTCCTCGAAGAGCTTGTTGTACGGGTTGGACTCCTTCACCCCGTAGCTCGTGCGTTCCACGAAGGACGGCAGGATGTATCGCGCCTGTGGCGACGCCAGGGCCCGGTCGAACGCGTTGCCGTGCGCCTCCAGCCGAACGTCGGGGGCGTGGCCCCTGAATGTCGTCATCGTCGATCCACTCTCCGCTCGGTTGTCCCGGTCACTTGCTCGTCGCAGCTTCGGATGCGGCGCGCGAGATGACCTTGTCGATGAAGCCGTACTCCAACGCCTCCGGCGCCGTGAACCACCGGTCGCGATCGGAATCCGCGATGATCCGCTCAACGGTCTGCCCGGTGTGCTGCGCGATGAGCTCAGCCATCTCGCGCTTCGACCGCTCGAGCATGTCCGCCTGAATGGCGATATCGGCCGCCGTGCCGCCCACGCCGGCGCTCGGCTGGTGCATCAGGATCCGTGCATGCGGGAGCGCCGAACGCTTGCCCGGCGCCCCGGCGGTGAGCAGGAACTGCCCCATCGACGCCGCCAAGCCCATGGCTGTCGTAGCGACATCCGGCTCGATCAGCATCATCGTGTCGTAGATCGCCATCCCCGCCGTGACGCTGCCGCCCGGGGAGTTGATGTACAGCGTGATGTCCTTCTCCGGATCCTCGGCGGCCAGCAGCAGCAGCTGCGCCGTGATCTCGTTCGCGTTGGTGTCCTTCACTTCCGTGCCGAGGATGATGATGCGTTCCCGCAGCAGCCGCTCGGACACGCTGTCGCTGAGCGACATGCCCGGCGTGCCACGCATCACCGCGGGCAGGATCTCGGGCGCGGCCTGTTCGATCGCGGCCAGCGGATGGGCCTTTGTCACGTCGTCTCCTCGCAAGAAAGATGCTGGTAGAAAACCGCAGTTCCAGGTCGCCCACCGCCGGTGAGGGCCGTGCGTGTGACCCCGGCGTCAGGGCGCCCGATGACCTTCTGGGCGCACCCGCCGTGTGCTCATCTCCGACCCTAGCGACGGCCACCGGCGCCGCGCCGCCATCGCGGGGCCATGTTCGCTGTCAGCGTGACGGCGCCCGTGCGGGTGCCGCTCAGTCCGCGGTGAGCGCGGATTGCGGTGATTCACCTTCCGGCGCAGCGTCTGCCTCGGCCGCCGTATCCCCCGCCGCCGTGCTCTCGACATCAACCGAGTCGTCGGACGGCTCTTCGACTGGCTCGTCGACTGGCTCGTCGACCGCCTCGATGCCGAACAGCGTCGCGAAGTCCAGCGTCTCCCCGGACAGGCTGGTGATGGTCGCCTGCTGGACGACCGACATCAGCGCCTTGCCGCGCCGCACCTCGGCGAACACACCGCCGAGCTGCCCGGCCTGCTGCAGCTGCTGGAAGTACTCGTCCGGACGCATCCCGAATCGTTGCGCGTTGTACATCACGCGCTCGGAGAACTCCTGCTGGGTCACGGTCGCGGCGGTCGCGTCGGCGAGCGCATCGAGCAGCAGCTGGGTGCGCACCGCCTCGTCGGCGGACGTCTCGATCTCTGCGTCGAGCTCCTCCCGGGTCTGGCCGATGCTCTCCAGATGGGCGGCGAGCGCATCCTCGTCGTGTCCGAACGAGTGCACCGCCTCGTGCTGACGGCCCTCGATCTCCGCCTTGCGGGCGCCCTCCGGGACCGGGATCTCGGTGACCTCGAGCAGGTGCGAAAGGACCTTGTCGCGCGCGTCGCCGGCCCGCTGCAGATTCTTGACCCGGGTGATCTTCTCCTTCAAGTCGTCCCGCAGGGCGGCGACGGTATCGAATTCGCTGGCCAGTTGGGCGAAGTCGTCATCGATCTCGGGAAGGGTGCGCTCGGCGACGGCCGTGACGGACACCTCTATATCGGCGTCCTCGCCCGCGTGCTCACCGGCGACCAATGGGCTCGTGAACGAGGCCGAGTCGCCGGCGGACAACCCGGTCACCGCTTCGTCGATGCCGTCGATCAACTCGCCGCTGCCGACGCGGTAGGTGAGCCCGTCCGCGGTGGCGTCGGCCAGCGGCTCACCACCGATCGAGGCGCGCAGATTCACCGTCACCTGGTCGCCGTCGGCCGCCGGCCGATCGACCGTGACCGTCGTCGCGAAGCGATCGCGCAGCGCCTCGACCTGCTCGTCGATATCCGACTCGGTGACCTCGAGGTCGTCGACGGTGACGCTGATGCTCGACAGCTCGGGCAGGGTGATCTCCGGCCGGACGTCGACCTCGGCGGTGAACTCGAGGACCTCGCCGTCCTCGATCTTGCTGATCTCGATGTCCGGCTGCCCGAGCACGCTGAGCTCTTCCTTGCCGACCGCCTCGCCGTACTTCGCCGGGACCGCGTCGTTGACGACCTCCGTCAGGATGCTGCCGCGGCCGAGCCGCGCCTCCAGGATCTTCGCGGGCACCTTCCCCGGGCGGAACCCGGGAATCTTCACCTGACCGGCAAGAGCCTTGTACGCCTTGTCGAAATGCGGCTTCAACTCGTCGAACCCGACCTCGACGGTGAGCTTGACCCGGGTCGGGTTCAGGTGCTCGACGGTGCTTTTCACGGACAGGACTCCTCGCCGGGGTTGATCATGCGATGCACACGGGGCGCCGCCGGGCGCGTACCGACGGGCCCGGTCGATTCTAGGGCAGGTCGACGCAGTGCATCGCCGGTCGGGGTGTGGGCCTCATCAACCGCGCAATCAACCGCGCAGCTCATCGTCCGGCGCCCCCTCGCGCAGCGGCGAACATCGTCATACTCGCTCCGTCGGCAGACCGCGGGCCGCACCTGACCCATCGCGGGCCGCACCGTGAACCGGCGGCAGGCCGCACCGTAGGCTTGAGGCCGTGGCCGAATCCGATGACGCAACTCCCCCGGCAACCGCATTCCCGCAGGCATCGACGGTAACGGACTTCGCCGCGAACCTGGCCGCGGTCCAGGCGACGATCGACGCGACTGCCCTGCACGCGGGCCGCAACCCCGGCGATGTCCGGCTGCTGGCGGTGAGTAAGACGGTGCCCGAGGAGCGCCTGCGGCTGGCCGTGCAGGCGGGCTGCCACGAACTCGGCGAGAACAAGGTGCAGGAGGCCAAGCGGAAGTCCGAAGCGATGGCCGACCTCGACATCTCCTGGGCGATCATTGGCCATTTGCAGACGAACAAGGTGAAGGACATGGTCCCGTTCGCCGCGGAGTTCCATGCCCTCGACCGGCTCAAACTCGCCGAGACGCTTGATCGCCGGCTGCAGGCGGCGGGCCGCTCCCTCGACGTGTACGTCCAGGTCAACACGTCCGGCGAGGATTCCAAATACGGGTTGCCGCCGGCCGCCGCGTTGCCGTTCCTGCGGGAGTTGCGGGCGTACCCGTCTCTGACGGTGCAGGGGCTGATGACGCTGGCTATGTCCACGACCGACACGGAGCGCGTCCGCGGCTGTTTCCGGCTGCTCAGGGACCTGCGCGACCGCGCGCGCGACGAGGATCCCGATCTCGTCGGCCCCGGGGGCTTGTCCATGGGCATGTCCGGCGACTACCCGGTGGCGATCGAGGAGGGCGCGACGGTGGTGCGGGTGGGCCAGGCCATCTTCGGCGCGCGCCCGCTGCCGGACAGCTACTACTGGCCGAGCGCCGCGCACTGACCGTTCGGACCGCGGTTCGGGCCGCGATTCGGGGATCAAGCGATTGCAACGTCAGCGCTCTGTGGGGTCGTGTCGTGTGACGGTGCCCGCACATCGCCGAATCTCCGTGTATGACGCTGTTCGCGCCTGCGGCGGTAACGTGACGGCGTGCATCCCGGTGCCTTCGGCGACCCGACCGTGGCGGGCGCCTTCGCCGACGACGCCTATGCCACGGCCAAGGGCTTCGTGCGCACGCGGGTGCTGCACCGGCAGCTCGTCGAGCACCTGCCCGCTCCCCCGGCGGCGGTGCTGGACGTGGGCGGCGGCGCCGGGCACCAATCGCTCCAGCTGGCCGAGATCGGTTACCATGTCACGCTTCTCGATCCCTCGCCGGCGATGCTGGACAAGGCACGGGAACGGTTGGCGCGACTCGATCCGGCCGCGCGCGAGCGGGTCGCGCTGATCGAGGCGCCGGGTGAATCCGCCGGCGCTGCCACCGGGGGCCGGGTATTCGACGGGGTGCTGTGCCATGGCGTACTCGGCTACCTGGACCGGCCCGATCCGATGGTCGCCGAACTGTGCCGGCTCGCCGCGCCGGGCGGCATCGTGTCGATCATGACCGGCAACGCGGCGACCATGGCGCTCCGGCCGGCACTCGAGGGGCGGTGGGGTGACGCACTCGCCGCGTTCGACTCCGATCGCGAGATCGGCGTGCTCGGCGTGCCAGCCCGTGCGGACACCGTGGAATCGCTGAGCAATTTGCTGCGCGCCGGCGGCGTGGAACCTGTTGCGCGGTACGGCGTCTGGCTGTTCGTGGACCTGCTGGAGTTCGGCGCCAGCCGCGCGCTGGACGACAGCGCCCTCAACGACCCAGCGCAGTGGCCGGCCATCGCCGAGGTCGAGTTCGAGGCGAGCCGCCGCGACCCCTACCGGCAGCTCAGCCGCGTCTTCCACCTCGTCGGCCGCAAGGCATAGCGAGCCGCCAAGCGCGTCGCCAACCACGGCGGCCGCACCGCCCCGCTCCGGGCGGATCTGCCGTGAGCAGCGTGGGCCGTGCGGTCGCCCGCGTCCGGGGCACGCTCGATACATGAACGAGAAACAGCGACGACCGGGGTACCGGTTGGACGAAGAGATCTACCGCCGCTTGTTCGAGCACCGCACGCTGCTGCTCGGCGAAGTGCTCGAGGATTGGAACAGCAACCGGCTGTGCAGCGGCCTGGTGCTACTTTCCACCGAGAACCCGGTCGCGGATATCCGGCTGCTCATCAACTCGCCGGGCGGGTCGGTGCCCGGCATGCTGGCCATCCGCGACTGCATGCGGGCGATTCCGAACGACGTTGCGACGATCAATCTCGGCATGGCCTACAGCGCCGGGCAGTTCCTGCTGAGCGCGGGCGCGAAAGGGAAGCGTTACACGCTGCCGAACGCAAAAGTCCTGCTGCACCAGGGATCTGGCGGTTTCGGCGGCACCGCGATGGACATCGCCATCCAGGCGGACGATCTACGGCACACCCGAGACACCGTGCTGGCATTGATCGCCGAGGACACCGGCCAGGACATCGCCACCATCGAGCGAGACTCCCGGCGCGACCGGTGGTTCAGCGCCGCCGAAGCGCGGGACTACGGCTTCGTCGACGAGATCGTCGAATCGGCCTGGCAGATCCTGCCGCGACCGGCACACACCGTCGGGCTGGGGGTCCGGCCATGAGCAGCTACACCATCCCCTACGTGACCACCCGCACACCGCAGGGTGAGCGGACCGTCGACGTCTACAGCCGGCTGCTGGCCGAACGCGTCATCTACCTCGGCACCGCCATCGACGACGGTGTCGCGAACGCCGTCATCGCGCAGCTGATCCACCTGGAGTCGGAGAGCGCGGATCAGCCGATCCACCTGTATATCAACTCGTCCGGCGGATCTATCCCGGCCACGCTGGCGATCTACGACGCGATGCAGTACATCCGCCCTCGGGTCGAGACGACCTGTGTCGGCGAGGCGGCCGCGACGGCGGCGGTGCTGCTCGCGGGCGGCGCGCCGGGGCGGCGACACATGTTGCCGCACGGACGAGTTGTCATCCACGCCCCGGCGGCGCAGAGTCACGGCGCGATCCCGGACCTGGTGCTCGAAGCCGACGAGGTCGAGCGGGTGCGCATCATGCTGGAGGAGATCCTGGCCACGCACACCCACCGCACGCCAGCGCAGGTGCGTGAGGACACCGACCGCGACCTCATCCTCACGCCGCAGGCCGCGCTGGAGTACGGCGTGATCGATTCCATCCTGACGAACCGCGAGACGTGACGCTCACGCCGCAAGGCAGAGCGGCCCGGTCGGCTGAACTCCACGCGGTCGCACCGACGGTGAGACGGCGATGACGTCGTAACGTCGCGCGACGCGACGCGACAACTCGCGCAGAGTCAGGCCCAGCGCACCCGCGACGGCCGCCAGCATCTCCGACGACGGATCCTTGCGGCCCCGTTCGATCTCGGACAGGTACTGCGGCGACATGCCGGCGCGTTCCGCGACATCGGCGATGCGCTCACCACGATCGTTTCGCTCCGCACGCAATTGCTCGCCGACAACCTTGCGCCACAACGGTTCTGGCCCGGCCAGCTGCCGCTGGTGTCCCGCCTGCTCCGGCTCCTTCGGCTGCGACCGCGGTGCGGCAGGCTGTGACACTGCTTGTGACGACACTGCCTGTGACGCGCGCTGCTCGGGCCGTGGCGCGGGGAACATGATCACTTCGCCCATAGTCGTGACGGTAGACGTGTCGGAGCCGATCCCGACAACGATTCGCTGCAGGCTGAACGCCGCCGCCGGTGGGTCGCGCCGCCGGAATATCCGACCCGGCACGGAACATCGTCATACTCGATCATTCTTGGTGACGACGGCGGCGATAGCGCACCAATCCCCGTGCGACCAGCAGCGCGATCGCGACAACCACGCCGATCCCGACGTAGACCTCATACCGCCGGAACACGTCATAAAAGGCACTGATGTGATCGCCGGCCAGGTAGCCGAGGGTGATCCACAGACCGCACCACAGGGCGGCGCCGAGCAGGTTGAACGCGAGGAACTTGACCCAGGCCATCTTCGAGATGCCGGCGGCGATGCCGTTGAGCTGACGTAGTCCCTCCACGAAGCGCGCGAACGTGACGACCGCGCCGCCGTACCGCGCGAAGAAGCCTTCGACCCTGGTGAGCCGAGATTCGGTGAGAAACACGTACTTTCCGTATTTCAGCGCGAGCGGGCGCCCGCCGGCGTGGCCGATCAGGTATCCCACGTTGTCCCCGGCGATCGCGGCGACCCAGGCCACCAGACCGAGGATGATGACGTTCAGGCCACCGGCCCCGGCGTCCACCGCGGCGGCGATGAGGATCGTCTCGCCGGGAACCGGAATCCCGAAGTCTTCCAGGAATATCGCCGCCGCGACCGCGATATAGCCGTACCGATCGAGCAGTGCAGTGAAGGCGCCGAATGCGCCCGGCAGCTGCCCGACATCGATCATTGCCTCACACTGCCACCGTGCGGGCGTGGCGCAACCACCCCAGCACATGGATGCCCGCAATCACGACCCACACGACGAGCGTCTCGACGGCAGCGATCCGCGCGAGCACCAGCACCGGTGACGAGCGGAACGTCGCCGCCACCTCGGCGCAGCCGAGCGCGTAGACGCCGGTGGAGAACGCCGGTGGCCACGGCGCGCGGCCGAGGCGTCGCGGCAGGCGAACGAGGCGCCGCCGCAGGCGAATGAGGAAACGGACGCTGCCGACCGCGACCGGAACCAGCGCGATCGTCGCCACGATCCCGCAGGTCAGGCTCGCCGCGTCGAGGAGGTGCGGGATCCCGGGCTCAGCCACGTCGGAGATGCCCGCTGCCGCGATGGATTTGATGGCCTCGACGGCTTCGGCGACGCGGCCGAGGGCCAGGGCTGCCAGACCACCGCAGCCGACCACGATCCACCACGCCGCCCGCGGCGCTCCGGAAAGCCCGTGCGCCCACGCGCGCGCCACGCACACCGCGAGCAACGCACCGTAGCCGGCGGTGCCCAGCGTGACGGCGGCGAGACCGATCCATACGAACCACGCTTCCGGGCGCGGGCCGAAGCGTGCCGCGAGTGCGGCCGCCGCCACGGCATCCGCGAGGAACGCGGCCGGCGCGATGAACCACACCCCGTTGACCGCGCTCAGGGCGGGGCGGTCTTTCGCGATAGCCACGCACACCGCAGCCGTGAGGAGGACCGTTGTCACACCGGCGATCGCCCCGACGACGAACGCAGCCCCGGACCTTCCGGCGAACCCGGACCCGGACCTAGCGGCGAGCCCGACCGCGATGACCGCCAGGCCGACCGGAACGGTGAAGAGTCCGAACCGTGCGACCAGCGTCGGCCGCGGACGGCGACCACGCACCAAGCGGGCGATCCCGGGGCCGGTGACCACCACCGCGATGACGATCGTCAGCACGAGCAACGGCTCCTGCAGGGCCGGAAGCCCGGCCAGCCCGCTCAGCTGCGACACGGCGCCGGTGGCCATGACCGCGCCGAAAGGCAGCGTGCCGCCCGCCCGGCCGACATCCCTGGCCGGGGACTGATCAGCAGTACCGGCGGCCACACCCGCCATCATCCCCTCGCCGCATGAGCATTCCGGCGCGGCGGCACTGCGGGTGGTGACGATCGGCTCGGATGGCGTGTCGTCGTCGATCTTCGACGCGGCGCGCTGGTGCGACCGGCTGGTGCGACCTGTGTGACCGCCTTGTTCCGAGGCACTCTCGTGCTGCTCGTGGTGTTGGCGTCGAAGCGCGGTGCGGATGCAACCTGGCGGTGGGTGGGAAGCGTCTGAAGGGCATGAGCACGATGTTCGTCCGGGCTGCGGCAGGGCCGCGCGAGTCGCGTCACCGTGCGCCGTTTCGACATCGCCGATCGTCGCTGATCGCGGTCCTCGCGGCGGGCGCGGTGATACTTGCTGGCTGCGGTGGGGTTCGACCGGCTACCGGCGGCGGGCCGGCCTCATCCGTCCAGATCGTCGTGCCGTCCGGCTCGACTCGCACTGCCGCGCCTCCGGCGGGCCCGCGGGATACCGTGGCGTCGGAATCGTCCGGACATTCGCGGCCCGGCGGCGGTTTTTCGGGGGTGGCCGCACCGCCGTATGCCGCCCGGATCGCCACGGTCCGCCTGCCGTCAGCGGTGCACAGTCTGGCGTTCGACCCGTTCCGCGACGCGCTGTGGTACGTGCCGATGTCGCTGAACGGACCGACGGCGCTGTACGAGGCGAGCGCAACAACCGGGGCGGTCCTTGATCGCTTTCCACTTCCCGCACCGGCCTCCGACGGCCTGGACGGCCAGATCGGCGCCCTGGAGTCGTTCGTCGCCGTCGCGCCCGACAAGTCGATCTGGTACGGCAGCGACTACGCCCTGATTGGCGTCGACCCGGCGACCGGGGCGATACGGACCCGCACCCTGCCGCTGGCGGTCGCCGGCGCCCCGTCCTCGGAGAGCGAGGGATCGTGGATCTCCGCACTCACCTTCACCGCGACGTCCGCCATCGTCGGCCGGGCGAATGTGCCTTTCCTGCAGCAGTTCTCGCTGGACATGAAGCCGCTTGCGGAGATTCCACTTCCGGCGGGCGCCTCCGGGCCGGTCGCGCTGACCGTGGCCGGCACCAGCCTGGATGTCGCCACCCGGACGCACCAATCCCGAATCGAGCAACTGCCGATCCCGCTACCGGCCGGGCTGTCCGCGCCGCTCACGCCAGCCGGCACAGCGATCGATCCGGCCACGCTTCTGGTCCCCGGAAACACCCAGGTCGAATTGATCACCACCTCCGGCCGCACAGTCCTGGTTCCCGACGTGAGCGCGAGAACTCTGACCTGGCACCCCACGGCGGACGTCACACTGCCGCTGCCCTGGCCGGTGCACTCCGGCGAGGTCGCCAACCCGCTGGGGCAGATGGTTTCCGTCGTCTTCCAACCGGATCTCATGGCCGCCGCGCAGACCCCGAACGGCACGCTGTGGCTGGTGCAGAGCATCGGCTCCACCACCTCCCTCGCCGGGTACGCGGCGATCGGCTGATCGGGCACCTGATCGGACAACGCCCGACCCACCACACTCCGCGAGGTTTTCCGGCCGATCGCGGTGCCTCTGCCGAAACCGTTCTGCGGCGTCATGAACGTGGATCGGTTTCCTGATCGTGACTCCGCGGACTCACGACGACGATCGTCACCGATACGCGGGCCAGCCACCACGCGGCAAACTCCGTAGTGGTCGCCGATGGGGTGCCAACGGGGTGACAACACTGCCTGCCTAGGTTCATGCTCGGACGATGCGAACGTTGACGGACGATGAGGCGGTGCTTCGCAGGCCTGGAAATCGACGCCGCGGCACGCTGCCGCCGGATTCGCCGCGGCGCCGGTCACGCTCGGTTCGGCCCCGCTGACACTCATCGCGGAGGTGATCTATTAATACAGCAGATGACGCATTGAGCGGGGACGCTCGCGCAGCGAGACGGGCCGCCACGCCGAGCCCCGACAGCGCCGACCAGCACAGCAGGCCGGTCGTGGTGGCGCGCCTGATCACCGGCAGTGCGCTCATGCTGTTCTGCGAGCTGGCGCTGATCCGTTGGCTCGGCGCGAACGTGGTGCACCTGTCGTACTTCTCGAACTTCGTGCTGCTCGGCTCCTTCCTCGGCATCGGAATCGGGTTCCTGATCTCACGTCGACGGTGGTCGTGGCTGCCCTACGCACCGGTGGTGCTGGCGGTACTGGTGATCGCGGTACGGATCTGGCCGGTCACCATCAACCGATCGGGCAACGAGGTCATCTACTTCACCTCCCTGAACACGACCGGCCCGCCGGCCTGGCTGGTGCTGCCGGTGATCTTCATCCTGGTCGCGGCGGTCCTGGCCGGACCGGCGGAGGTGGTGGGACGCTGCTTCGCCAGGCTGCGTCCGCTGACCGCATATCGGTACGACCTGATCGGGTCGCTGATCGGTATCGCATCGTTCACCGCGCTGTCGTTCCTGCGGGCGCCGTCGGTGGTTTGGGGTGCGGTGGCGGCCATCGCGTTCATCGCGCTGATCGGAGGATGGCGTCGCGTTCTGCCGCTGATCGCCGGTGCCGGCATGACGGTGGCGCTGCTGATCGAGACGCTCACTCCCAGCGTCACCTGGTCGCCGTATTACAAGGTGACCACGCAGGCATCCACCGACAATGGCGTCCCATTGCTGAACATCTCTGTCAATGGCGTTCCACACCAGCTCATGGCGCCGGCGTCCTGGAAACTGACCGACGAGCCCGCGCACCGCTTGTATTCCGCACCGTACGACCGGGCACCGGGCAATCCGTTGGACAACGTGCTCATCGTGGGCGCAGGTTCCGGATCGGACGTGGCCATCGCACTGTCGAAGGGCGCCAAGCATATCGACGCGGTGGATATCGACCCACGGATGCTGCAGATCGGTGAGGAACGCGACCCGGATCGCGCGTATCAGGACCCGCGGGTCGCTGTGCATGTCAACGACGGGCGGGCGTTCCTGCAGGACACCTCGACGAAATACGACCTGATCCTTTTCGCGCTCCCCGACTCGCTCACCCTGGTCAGCGGCGCGTCGCAGATCCGGTTGGAATCGTTCCTGTTCACCGAGCAGGCAATGCAAACGGCGCGGCGTCACCTCCAGCCCGACGGCGTATTCGCCATGTACAACTACTATCGGGACGATTGGCTGATCGATCGGCTGGCGGGCACCGTGCAACGCGCATTCGGGCACACGCCGTGCGTGGATGAGTTCGGTGGCGCCACCGCCACGATCACGGCTGCACTCAATGCGTCGGATCAGTCCTGCGTCTCGGACTATCACCCCTCCGGGGCCGTCATCGCTCCCGCCACTGACGACCGACCGTTCCTGTATTTCAAGGGCGGCTTCATCCCGCCGCTGTACCTGTGGACGCTCGGTGGGATCCTGTTGCTCTCGCTGATCGCGGTGCGAGGGCTCGGCGGTCCACTGCGCTCGATGAAACCGTTCGTCGACTTGTTTTTCATGGGAGCGGCTTTCCTCCTGCTGGAGACGAAGAACATCGGATCGTTCGCGCTGCTCTTCGGTACCACCTGGCTGGTGAACGCCGTGGCCTTCGGCGGTGTGCTGATCGTGGTGCTTGCCGCCGTGGAGACCACCCGCTGGGTGCGCACCCCGCCCCTACCGGTGGTGTTCGGCGGCATAGCGCTGGCGCTGGCGCTCGCCTGGGTAGTCAAGGCCGAGTGGCTGCTGTCGCTGCCGTTCGCGCCTCGGCTCATCCTGGCGATACTGATCGCCTTCTTGCCCATCTACCTCGCGAATGTGGCGTTCTCCAAACGGTTCGCTGCCTCCGATGACTCACGGTCAGCGTTCGCGGCGAATCTCCTCGGCGCGATCGTCGGCGGTTGCCTCGAGTACGCCGTCCTCATCACGGGGTACCGCAACCTCCTCATCGTCGTGGCCGTGCTGTACCTGCTCGCGTTTGTGCTCACACCCAAGGCAGCAATGGCCGCCGCCGGATGACGCCGGCCGCGTAGCGCCGGGTCGCCTGCCGCGAGCAAGGGCGCGATGGGGTTGGCGCGAAGGCGGCGCGCTCAGGCGGGCGTGAGATTTTCTTGTACCCGCGTACTGTGTAACTCGCGCAGTGCGTCGGCGCCGACCCATCGAGCGGCGCGGCTGGTCCGGCCGCGCAGCTCAAGCGCGATGTCGATCGCGAGCGCGTTGAGGTGGCGGTCGCGTTTACCGATCTGGCGCAATGCCCAACTCACCCCTTTGCGCACGATCTGCCGCTCGTCGTCGGCCTCGCGTGCGATCAGCGGCAGAAACCCCGCGAAGCGTTCGTCGGGCGCGTGTTTGTCTGCCACGGTCAAGCCGGCGATCAGCGCAAACCCGGCACGCTTGACGAATGGTTCGCGGCGGCCCGTCCATTCGCGCACCTCTGCGTTGGCAAGCGGAGTCCGGCGAAACAGGTTGGCGCATACCTGATCACATAGGTCCCACGAGTCGAAGTCCTCCGCCCACCGGTCCATCTGCTCCGCGTCAACCAACGAGGGATCATCGATCATGCCTGCCAGGACCCGCGCCTCGTGCACGCCCGAGCCCCACAGCGCGTGGGCCAGGACGTGGTTACGGCCGAGTTCGCGCGCCAGCATGCGCAACTCGGCGACGGTCACGCCGTAGGCGTGCTCGGTCGCAATTCCGTAGCGCGCCATGCCAGCAAGTCGGCTTCGGTCCGCGAGCGCGCGCAGCCGCTGCAGAACCTGCGGTGCGCTTGGCGCCGGCGTCCGCGCGCGTCGGTCGGTGACGAGCGGCTCAGGCATCGGGCCGCCTCACCGGTGCGAACGTCTGGCCGGTCGCGATCCTTGCGGCGGCCAAGGGGCGGGTGGCGGTGCGGGCGTTCATTGTCAGCGAATCGGCTGGCGCAGGATCGTCCTGAGTTTGTCGGGGGCGGAGCGGGCCGGGTCGCCGAGATAGATCTCGTGGTGCTTCCCGGAGAGCTGCGCTCCCTGCTCGGCGATGTAGGCGTGCAGCGCCGCGATCGTCGGACCCTCCGCGCTGTAGGGGCCGACATGAAGCACTTGCGCGGCCCGGTTCTCGGCGAAGCGTTCCAACCGCAGCCGCCCCAGCACCTCGGCGGGTGCCTTACCGGCGGCCTTGGCTTTGGCGTCGCCGATCACGGCCTCGGTGACCTGATCCGGCTGGAGGATCATCATCGTCCAGTCCCAGGCGGACTTGTCCGCGGTCGAGAACGCGGTCATGTCCGGCACCCACCACAACCCCTCCAGGGGCATCACACCGTAGTCGAGCACGCCGGCGCGTTTGAGCGCGAACCGGGCGGCGTAGGCGACCGAGAACAACGCCGAGACCGCGTCGCGGTACCCGGTCGACGTATTCGGGTCGCCATGCCCGTCGATCATCAGGAACGTCAGCTCGGGCACCTCGACCAACGTCGGGGTCCGGGTTGCGCTGTACAACCCGCGCAGGTCCCGCTTCAGGTCAACCTTTGTCGTCGTCATGTGCGTCTCCTTGATCGGACCTTCATGGTCCCTTCCGCCGGATGCCATCGGCAGGGCCGTTCGGCACTACCTCGGCACCGGTCGGTGGAGAGTCCCGTTGCTGCCGAATGCTCCCGGCCCGGAACGCGTACCGGCCGTCATACTCGCTGCCCACCGCGACGCAACCGGAAACACAACCGGTGACGCCGACGCGGCCACGACGACGGGTACCGTGGCCGGGCTAATTCCCGGTGAGTTCGCGGCGCCGCTGCCCGACGTTGGTGATGGCTCAGCCGGTCTGGATGTCCCTGCGGGCGAACCGGTCGATTCCGATCCAGATCAGCGCGACGGCGATGAGGATCATGACGACCAGCGGCGTCCAGGCCATCGGCTTGAGCGGTTGGTACGGCGTTGCGGACAGCGGCAGGTTGCCCAGGAGCCAGTGCGGCAGTCGGAACACCTCGCCGAACATCGTGATGAACCACATCGCGGCCATGACGCCCCAGGTGATCGGTGTCGCCAGCCGAGGCAGGTAGCCCCAGAGCAGGACGGCAAGCCCGACGAAGACCATGACGGCGGGCCAGTACGCCAGTGCCGCCATCGCGAGTCGGCCGCCCTGCGAGGAATCGTGGAGCGCGGCGCCGTCGACCGCACCGATCAGGTAGCCGCCGAGGGCGAGCAACACCGTCGACCACACGGTCGGGATGGTCAGCCGCTGCAGGCTCCACCGCCAGCGGGAGATCGCGCCGGCCAGCTGCGGCTCGATGATTCCGGACGCTTCGTCGGACCGCAGCGACACTGTGGTCTGCAGGGCGAAGATGATGGTGACGAGCGCGATCATGCTCACCAGCAGGGACAACAGGGCGTTGACGCCCGTGCCGCGCAACAGTTTCTCGGCGCCCGAACCGGCGTCGGACAGCAGATTGGTCATCGCCTGCACGACCGATCCCAAGAGCATCCCGCCGAGCACGATCGCGATGGTCCAGCCGATGATCGGGTTGCGCTGCAGCCGCAGCGCCAGGCCGATCGGCGTGGCATAGCGGGTCGGCGCCCCGGCCTTCCCGGGGCGTTCCGGCACGAGCCCCGCACCGAAGTCGCGTCGGGCCTCGAGTCGGCTCGCCACCGTAAGTAGCACCGCGGTGAGCGCGAGGAGCAGCAGGAACGGCCACCACCGGTTGTCCGAGTATGGGCGCATCTGCTGGGCCCATCCGATCGGCGACACCCATGAGAGTCTGCCGTCGCCGAGGTCACCGATCATGCGGAGTACGTAGAACACGATGATGACGGTCGAGCCGAGCGAGTTGGCGCCGCGGGAGGTCGACGACATCTGCCCGGCGACTGCCCCGACTCCGAGGCCGACGAGTCCGACGCCCGCCACCGACGCCCCGAGGATCAGCGACCCGGCTGCACCCGTCCCTGCCGGGTCGAGCGATCCGCCGATCGACACCAGCGCGATGAACACGCCGACAGCCACGCACAGACCGCCGTTGACCAGCCATGACGCCACCGAGTATGCGTGCACCCCCAGCACCCGCGAGCGCAGCAGCTCGGTGCGGCCGGCCTCCTCATCGGCCCTCCCGCTGCGCGTGACCAGGAACATCACGCCGATTGCGAGGGCGAGGACCACCGTCATCCAGCCCTTGGTCCAGACGGCACCACCCATGGTGTTCGCCGCGGGTGACAGGCCGGTGAGCGCCCTGATGCCGGGAGTATTGGACAGCTTGGCGAAGTCGTCGAGCGACTGCTGGGTGGGGAAGACGGATTTGTAGTAGCTGACGATGTACTGATACATGCCGACGAGCACGACGAGCCAGACGATCAGCCGCACGCGGTTTCGCCGGAGCACCAGTCGCACCATCGTGCCGAGGCCCGCGAACCTGTCGGCCGGTGAGCGTTGGTCGGCCGATCGAGCGATGTGGGTGGTTCGCGGCGCCGCTATGGGTGCCCGCCCGGCGGTCGTCATTTCTTGCTCCCTGCCGACAGGGCCGCCATCTCGTCGCCGTAGTGGCGCAGGAACAGCTCCTCGAGCGACGGCGGGTTCGCGACGAGCGAGCGCGGGCCGCGCGCGGCAACGGCCGTGAGCACCGTCGGCAGCTCTGCCTCGTCTACCGCGAAGGTGATATGCCCGTCGGAGGTAGCGAAGTCGTGGACACCCGGCATGGTGGCAAGGCCGTCCGCACCTTGATCAAGCACCACCGTGACCCGCGTGCGGGTCAGGTGGCGCAGCTCCGCCATGGTGCCCGTCTCGACGGTGGCACCCTCCCGGATGATGGTGATCCGGTCGGCGAGCTTCTCCACCTCGGCGAAGATGTGGCTCGACAGCAGGACCGACCGCCCTTGCGCCTTCACCTCCCGGATCGATTCGGTGAAGGCGGCCTCCATGATCGGATCGAGGCCGCTCGTCGGCTCGTCGAGCAACAGCAGCTGCGCATTCGAGGCCAACGCAGCGACGAGCGCGACCTTCTGGCGGTTGCCCTTGGAGTACGCGCGGGCCTTCTTCGTCGGGTCGAGTTCGAAGCGTTCGAGCATCGTCTGCTTGCGCTTGACGTCGAGCGGACCGGACAGCCGGCACAGGATGTCGATCGCCTCGCCGCCAGTAAGGTTCGGCCAGAGCATGACGTCGCCAGGCACGTACGCGATGTTCTTGTGCAGGCGCACCGCGTCCGACCACGGATCACCGCCGAGCATCGAGGCGCGTCCGCCATCGGCCTTCAACAGGCCGAGCAGGATGCGGATCGTCGTCGTCTTACCTGCCCCGTTAGGGCCGAGGAACCCGGTGACCTGCCCAGCGGGAACCCGCAGGTCCAGGCCACGTAATGCGTGGACACGCCCGAAGGACTTCGTCAGCCCCTCGACGTCGACGGCCATGTCGTCAGTGGTCATGTTGGCTTCCTTGAACGTGTTGGTGAGGGCGCCGTGGGCGGCTGCCGTGAGGCGCTCTGGGAATGGGGACTGGCGGCGGAGTCCGGCGAGTGTTCGAGGTGCCGCAGGTAGTCGTCGAGCATGGAGCGATCGGCGAGGAAGCCCTCGGTGAACAACTCGAGGCTGGGCAGGATCTGGTTCTGCCGGGTGTCGCGCATCGATTCGATGAACGCATCGGGGGAACGATCCGGCATCGTAAGGAACTGGATGAGCATCGCCCCCATGGTCTGATAGGCCATGTACCGCGTGCGGGCTTCCTCGTCGCGCGATGGGCGCACGAGACCTGACTCCACGCTGGTCTTCATGATCTCGCGGGCGTTGTCGACCAGGTGCTCGAGGAACTCCCGCGCCGGGTTTCCACCGGCGTGGATCGCCCGGAGCATGTACACGATCAGCTGCGCCGCGGGGCCCGGTTCGGCCAGATGCTTGAAGAGGTAGCCGCTCGGATCAGCGACACTGCTGGACTTGAGTGCCTGGTACCGGCGCAGCACCTCGGCGTCACATTCGACACGAAGTGCCTCCTTCGAGCCGAAGTGGTGCGTAATCAGACCAGGTGAGACGCCCGCGCGCGAAGCGATCGCGCGGAACGAGGCATCGAAGCCATGCTCCGCGAAACACGCGATCGCAGCATTGCGGATCCGGGCCCGCGTGGTGAGGTCCGACACCGGTGGATCGTGCTGCGCACCTGTTATACGCACGACCTAGATGCTATACACGTGACCAATTCGGCGCAAGCGTCTCTCGGACAACGTGATTCGATGCACTACTGAACCCCTGCCGCCGAAATCGCGATGCACGCGTAGCGCCGACTTGACTTCGGCGACCAACATGATGCCCGGCATTCGGGATCGAAGGCGAACAGGATGCGAAGCTCTGATCTGCCGGGCGAACCAGGTCGAAGTTCCTCCATGTTCTTGGGTCTCGACGCGGGCGCCGCGCGGCCGCACCGGCGCGTCGAGGCCGGCGACCGCGATCAGCCAATAAACGTCCGGGGCGGCCTCGCCCGATCGGCCGGCAACATTGGGGCAACCCGCTTGCCCGACACGAAGAGGCGAACGACGTCGGCGAGGCCGAGCGCCACGAGTGCCATCGAGACGTTGCGGAGCATTGTCGCCCCTGCAGGCGTGAGCGGCTTGGGCGGTGGAAACCCGGCCCGGGCAATGGTGGCCGACGTCCAGCCCATCCACCACCCGCCGCAGACCAGCCGAAGTGCCCGCCAGGTCGGCGCGTCCAGCCGGCGGCGCCCGAGGACGAGGATCGCGCCCCACACCCCGGCGCAGCCGATGCTGTACACCGTGTACGTGCCACGCAGTTCGCTCATCGATCACCGCACTATCGGGGCAGATCCGTGCGACGCATCGCGCCAGGGTTGCCGCCTACTCGATTCTGGCACCGCCCGCGCGGGAGCGGCCAGACCGACGGTCGTCGAGCGCTTCGTCGGTCAAGCACCGCTGTCGCGGGCACGCCGTCGCGCTCGGGCGCCGATCCGCCGCGCCTGCGGCGAACACGGAATCCGACCGGCCGCGCTTTGCACACGTCCAGTCGCAAGGCGACACGATGCGCCCCCGAGCCTTGCGGTTCTGCTGTCGGCGCTGTGATGCCACGGGCTATTCAGGGAGCAAGCAGCGCATTAGACAAGGTAGCGTCCATCCACCGCTCGTACTGGTCGAAGGTGTATTCCGCCGTGTGGACCAGCAGCTCGTGGGTCTCCGCGTTGGCGCTGCTGTTCCCGAACACCTGCGATGGGTTGCGTATTGCAATCCCACGAATGCGTCATACAATGTATGCGATCGAGCGGATCGAATGGACCGACGAGGTCGCAATGCATATACGCACCCGCTCCGTGCGTTACCCAGGAGCATTTGACATCGACCCGGAATGGACAATCGAAGCGATCAACGACCCGGGCCGACTCGTCGACGAGCCAGACCCGAACTCGGCACACGGAAACAGCGTGCGCACCGTCGGGTACTCGCCAAGCGCACGCACCGTCATCACCGTGGTGGCGTGCGCCGGCGAGACGGGGTGCAGCAAGGCGCTTCGGCCTGGAAGACCACGGGCGCGCCGCTCCGCCAATACCGTGAGAGGCAGCCATGACCGAAATCAGCGACCACGACCTTCGCAGCTACCGCGACGAGGCCGAGGCGACAATGGACCGACCGCTCTCCCCCAGCGCAACCCGCCCAGGAGGACAGCGCGCCAAAGTGCTGTCCGTCCGGCTCAATCCCAGCGAGTTCGAAGAACTTGCTGAGTATGCGGCCGCTCTGGACATTCCAGCTTCAGCCCTGGTTCGCGGCTGGATCCTCGACCAACTCCGCTCCGGGTCGGAATCCGCCCGCGAGACCGTCGACAGAATCGCCCGAGATCTACAGCACCTCCGCCACCAGATCGTCGCGTGACGTCCCACTTTGCACGGATGGCATGACGGATGACGACCGTTGCATTGCCGCGAACGGCGGGCGCGCGGCCTGGCATACTGCTCGTCGAATAACGCCTGGTGCGCACCCCCGAGAGAAATAATGGTCTTGGACCTGTCAATTCGGTTCATGAGCGGCAATCCAGTCCGGCCAAAGCACGAGACGGAATGCTGTCGGCGACCGTCGAGATGTTGGGGGTGCCCTTGCAGATGGCCGAACGGTCTGATCTCTTCGCTGCGCCGCGGCACGCCAATATGGCTTTGCGGCGTCGAGAGATCCCAGCCGGACCCGGTGTCTATACCTGGTTCAAGAATGCTGAGTGCGTCTACATTGGCGTCGCAACAAGTTTGAGAAGCCGGCTCAGCACACATCGAAGGCAGACGGCAGACCTGTCCCGCAGCACACTGCGAGCCTCCGTCGCCGTCATGCTCTTCGGCGTCACCCGAGCCCGCGCGCGCTCGCGCCCTTCAGTGATGACGCCCGGCGAGATCGCCGCCGTGAATGCGTGGTTCACCGACACGGAAGTGGCCTGGATCGAGAGTGCGACCGCCGACGACGCTCGTGTCTTGGAGCGCAGTCTCCTCGAGAACAGGCTGCCACCGCTCAACCTGAAGTAAACCGATGGCGAATCGGTCAGCGGAAACATGCTGCTAGCATTGCTTGCAGGAGGTGTCGCGTCATGGCTGCGATCAGCGTGCGAGACCTAGACGACGATGTTGCCGGGCGCCTCAAGGTGCGGGCCGCGCAGCATGGACGATCCATGGAGGCCGAGGTCCGAGCGATCCTTACCGACGCCGTCACCGCCGATGACGATGACCGGGTCAACCTCGCCCAGGCCATCCGGCAACGCTTCGCCTCCATCGGCGGCGTCGAGTTGAACCTTCCCCCTCGCCGGGACCGGCCTCCCGCCGCCGAGCTGCCCGCCCCGTCATGATCGTCGTAAACACCAACGTCATCTTCGAGATGATGCGCGAAGACCCCGACCCGGCGGTTCTTGCCTGGGCCGCGACCGCCGGGCGGTTACATACGACATCCATCACGCTGGCCGAAGTCGAGTACGGGATCGCTCGGCTACCCGCAGGTCGTCGAAGGGATCTGCTCGCCGCGACGGCGGCCGAGGTTTTCGGCGACTTTCAGGACGTGATCCTGCCGTTCGAGACCCGGGCCGCGCGTCGCTACGGGACGATCGTTGCCGACAGCGAGGCGTCCGGACACCCCATCGCCATGGCCGACGCGCAGATCGCCGCGGTCTGCGCGGCCCGGGAAGCCATCTTGGCCACCCGCAACACCAGCGACTTCACTGGGACCGGCATCGAGCTGGTCAACCCGTGGCAGGCTCCGCCCCGGTAGCGGATTCGGCTACTGGACGTCGTTGGCCGGGGTCATGGCGCGTCCTTCTGCGGAGCCAGTGGACACCGCCCAGCGGCCTAGCCATGACCCGGCGTCCCGCCACATCGCGGCGGTAACAGCAACAAGCAGTACGCGAATGGCGCAGGGCGCCCGAGGCCAGGTTGCGCTGGTCAGGCGGCGCTGCGGCGGAATACCGCGTGTTCGAGCCGGGCGAGCCGGTCGGTCACGGTGCCGCCGGTGCGTTCCGCGTGCAGCCGATCGAGTGTCCAGAGCCGGATAATCGTGGACACCGGAAGATTCGCGGTGTTCGCAGCGAGTTGGATCTGTTCGTCAACCAGTTCGTGGCCGAACGACGCACGACGACTCCGAGTCACCGCTTCATCGGCGTGGCTGCGGTAGTGAACGTGCTGCTGTGGCCGATTTACGGTACTGGCCGTCGAGCCGCCGCGCTGTTCGTCCCACTTCAAATATTCCGTTCCCTGCGGTCAAGGGCTATCGATCTGGGGGGCGCTCGCTGCCGCTGTGGTTGCCGGAGTCGTCGTCAACGTCGTCGTCAGACGGGTGACAAGTCGCGTGCCGTCGCTGACCCTCGCCACGCTCGGCAGCACGCTCATCAAGGCGTACGCGATCCAGGCGACGACGCTCGCGGTCTGGCACCGTTGTTCGCAGCTTCGACAGCGAAGCGGCCTGCCACTCGGCGCGATGTCGTGTTCGTTGACACCTATGACGTCGTGGGTCGCCACCGCAGGACGCGGGCCAGGAGCTCGAGCTCGCGGGCCGAGCAGGCCACTCCGAGGATCACCTCACTGTTGCTGACCGTGGCGCGTGCATTGCCGAGCCGGGTGACCGGGCACGAGAAGATCTCCATTGAGCATTCATCGCTGGTGAACGTGATCGTGGAGGTTTTGCCGGTGACGGATACCTCGCCGTCGGACACCGCCCACTGTGCGGTCGTACGGCCGGCCCGGTCAGGGAACCACGTCCGCAGGTGCAACGTCCGCGTCTGCCCGGCAGAGATCCGACGATGTTCGCGACGGACGGAATAGCCAAGATCGCTCCATGACACACCAAGCCCGTCCGAGATGTACACCAAACCGAGCCACAGCGCGACGGCCGGCACTGCTATGAGGATTGTCAGCACCCACCCGGCGGCGCTCGTACGAGAGTAGCCGTGCGCGTTCGCCCGCCGAACGGCGCGGCCAGATGCAGGCCGCCAGGAACTCACGTCATTCGGAGGCTTCACGCGTCACCCCCTCCCCGACTGTGGCCCGGCTGCGACTAAGACTCCTGGCAAGTCTGTCTAGGACCGTCACGCAACGCGGATCCGCTCATCGCCGAGTACGTATTCGATGGCAAGGTCACCGCCGACGGCCATCAGGTACCCACGGATGGTCCCGATCTTCGCGTTGTCGAGGTCGCCCCGTTCGATCTTCGATACCTGACGCTGCCCAACGCCGATGCGCTCGGCTAGCTGGGCCTGGGTCAGCCCAGCACGTTCGCGTAGCTCGCGGAGCCGGTATGCGCGAACCTCCACGAGCATCTGCGCCTTATGCGCATCGATGTCCCGACGATCCGTGGGGCTCACCGAGCGCTCCGCCATGTAGTCCTTGAAATCCAAGGCCATCGTCGTCACTCCCCTCTCAGATCCCCGATATGACGATCAAACAAGTCGTCAGCCAGCGGGATATTCTTCCCATACCAGCGTTCCCAATCGCCGGCCTTGTCGCCTGCGATCAGCATGATCGCGCGACGCTCCGGATCGAATGCGAACAGGATGCGCAGTTCCGACGCGCCTGACGATCCGGGCCGCAATTCCTTCATGTTCCGGTGCCTCGATGCGACGACCGTGTCGACCAGCGGTCACCCCAGCTGCGGGCCTCGATCCGCCAGTATCTCGATCGCGGCGATCACCTGCCCCCAGGAGCCCCTATCGAGCGAGTCGAGGCAACCGCTGATCAGCTCGACGTCCACGCTCCACATTCATCGAGCTTAGACCCTGTGAGTTCTGCAATCAATCGTCATCACCACTCGCTGCGCTGAAAAGCGGCGGGCCGAAGGACGTCGAGCCACTCGGTGATGGTGGCGCACCGGCTGTCAAGCATCAAGACGACGCGTTGACTCATCAAAAATGCGCGCGTAGCCCTGTTCGTTGACTCATGTGGGCATGCGCGCGTTGGGCGCGCCTGCCGGTCCGGGTTGTCTGGTTTCGGTAGGTCCTGGTGATGGGACTTTCGCCC
>Ga0209963_1000406_pt1 | contig 74436 bp, 77 predicted proteins | sample ThiBio_1000_biof_2_FD_183957 | JGI IMG/M metagenome (GOLD analysis project Ga0209963, IMG submission 183957) | Wastewater bioreactor microbial communities from Cape Town, South Africa - Thiocy_cont_1000_biof (SPAdes) | ecosystem: Engineered > Bioreactor > Thiocyanate-remediating >... | reverse complement strand
ATCGACAGCGCCCGGACGAACACGCTCGGTCGACGCCCCATACCCACCTCCCGCACTTGACGTGCGGGCAGCCTGGCCGGGTCAAGGACCGAGATCAATTACCCGGCCAACGTTGCGTGTCGAGCCACTAGTCTGGCCCGACCTCGCACCTGTTCCGAGACACGTTGATGCCGTCGTCGAACTGGGTGGGCCCGGGGACCGCGACGCCGCCGCGTTGGCGTTGGCGTCGGCGGGCCGCACGACATACGTGGTCCAGTCGACGGTCCCGGTCGAGGCGGGGACGAATCGCTGCCTCCCGGCGACGCCGGGCGTGACGGTCATGTGCTTCCACCCCGACCCCGGTACGACCCGTGGGGAAGCGGAGTACATCGGCCGGACGGCCGAGCAGCTCCACTGGCGTTCGGTCGTGCTAATCACCACACCGGACCAGGCCCTGCGTGCCCGGTTGCGAACGACCAGGTGCTTCCCCGGGCCGGTGTACGTCGCCACGACACCGCTACCGCTCGCGGAGTGGCCCGTCGCGGTCGTCTACCAGTGGAGTGCCTTCGTCAAGGCGATCTTCTTCGAGACCGACTGCTGAACTGTGACCGCCCGTACGCCGTGTAACGCTCAAAAGGGTTGATACGACCGAAACGGAAACCCCTACCCTTGGGAGCGTCAGATGGCTCCGGTGATGCCTTGGTCGGCGGCGGACCCACGTCCGCCCCTCGGTCCCCGCCGCTCGTGGTGGCCCGGAGACCTTCGTGGCCGCCGCGTGATCGTCACCGGTGCGTCCGGATTCATTGGCTCGCACCTGGTCCGACGGCTGCTCAGCGAGGGCGCCGAGGTCCACGCCGTGTCCAGGGAGCCGCGGACCGATGGTGTCGGAGCTGGCCGCGCCTGGCAGTGCGACCTGGGCGATGCGACCGCGATACACACGCTTGTCGGCTCCTTAAAGCCTGAGGTGATCTTCCACCTCGCGAGTCAGGTATCCGGTCAGAGAGATGCTCACCTGGTCGTACCCATCTTCGTCGGCAACCTCCAGAGCTCGGTCAATCTCCTGAGGGCAGCGGCGGCGCACGGCGCGCCACGGGTTGTGTTGGCCGGGTCCATGGAGGAGCCGGGCGTGGGTGACGACTCACCGGTCCCGTCCTCGCCGTACGCGGCCAGCAAGTGGGCCACGACTGCCTACGCACGTATGTACCACGCTCTGTGGGAGCTACCAACCGTTGTTTTGCGGATCGCGATGGTCTACGGCCCCCAACAGCGGGACGACCGGAAGCTGATTCCTTATGTGATCACATCCCTCCTTGCCGGGCAGGCCCCACACCTGGGCAGCGGCAACCGCGAGATCGACTGGGTGTACGTGGACGATGTTGTGGAGGCCTTCGTCGCGGCGGCACTGGTCGCCGCTGCCCCAGGGGGTGTTTTCGACATCGGGTCGGGGGTGCCGATGCGCATTCGCGACACCGTCGAGATGCTGCGGGGCATCACCGGCTCGACCGTCGGCGTTCATTTCGGCGCCGTGGCAGACCGTCGGTTTGACGCATCCAGGATCGCGAGTACCCAAGCCTCGACAGATGTGCTCGGCTGGCGGAGCCGAGTGGCTCTCGAGGACGGATTGGCCCGCACGGTCGACTGGTACGCACGGCATTCCACCTCCGAGGTCAGCAGTTCATCGGGAGATGGCCCGGTCGTAGGCGGCCAGCAGCGCATCCCGGGAGTGGGACCATGACAGCGGCCCCCGCACCCGTGCCGCCCCCAGCTGACCCATCCGGTGGCGTTCCTGCGGATCGTCCAGGAGGCCCGCGACGAGTTTGGCGAACGCCGACTCGTCGTTCGGAGGGGCGTAGACGGCCGCCGCGCCGGCCGACACCCGCGCCTCGCGCAGGTCGAAGGACACGATGGGGCATTCCATCGCCATGTACTCCATGATCTTGTTCATGGTCGACACGTCGTTGAGCGGGTTGAGCGGATCGGGCGCGAGACACACGTCGGCCGTCGAGAGGTAGTCGAGCAGCTCGGCGTCGGGGATCCGGCCGGTGAACGTCACCCGGTCGGTGAGGCCGAGATCGTGCGACAGCGCCACGACATCGTCGAACGCGTCGCCGCTGCCCACGAAGGCCGCGTGCCAGTCGGTGCGATGCAATTCGTCGCGCAGAGCGGCGAGCGCACGCAGGGCGTAGTCAACCCCGTCCTGGGGGCCCATCACGCCCAGATAGCACAGCAGGTGCGGCTGCCCGCGTCGGAGCTCGGGCTTCGGTTCGACCCTGTGGAACCGGTCGACCACGGGCGCGCTCCGCACCACGAACACGTCCTGGGGATCAAGACCGCCCCGCTCCAGCGCCGTGGTCCTGTAGCTCTCGTTGGTCGCGATCACGACGGTGGCGGCGCGGTAGGTGAGCCGTTCCAGGAAGCACACCGCGCGATAGAGCGCGTCCCGGCCTCGTCCGAAGCGTGACAGGTAGAGCTCGGGCACGAGATCGTGCTGGTCGAATACGATCCTCGGTCTGCCCCGAAGGGCCCAGGCGACGAGGAACAGCAGGTCGGGAGGGTTGCAGATGTGGACGACGTCGACCGGGCCGACTCTCCGCGCGAGCCGCAGGGAGTGCCACAAGGCCGTCCCGTACTCGCGGGCGAAGCCCAACGGTCCGCCGATCGCCGGGCTCAACGGGTACCGGTGGACCCGGATGCCGTCGATCACTGCCTCTGGCTCGACATCGCGGTTGCGCCCCTGTGGGCAGACCACGTCGACCCGCCAGCCGGCGTCACGGAGCGCGACGGCCTCCTGCCACACCCTGCGGTCGAACGGCACAGAGAGGTTCTCGACGAGGATGAGTGCGCTACCAGCCAAGGCCGACATAACCTTCGTGCAGCCGCCGGCGCTCGGCGTCCGGCAGACGGACCAGATCGACCACGACACGGTCTCCGGGGTCGTCGAGAAGGGCGAGGACCGCCTCGTCCTTGCAGCCCACGATGCAGATCTCGGCATGCCGGAGCACGGCCTCGGCCGAGTCGGCGAGCAGGTCACCGAGGTGCGGCAGTCGCTGCTCCATGTACTCGCGGTTGGCGCCCATGAGCCGCGAGATACTCACGTTGGCGTCGTAGATGCGCAGGTCGTAACCCTTGCCGACGAGGAGCTCCGCGAGCTCGACGAGCGGGCTCTCCCGCAGGTCGTCAGTACCGGGCTTGAACGACAGGCCGAACAGGCCGATCTTTCGTCGCCCGCTCGCGACGACGGCGTCGAAGGCTCGTCGTAGATGCGCCTGGTTGGATGGCAGTACGTGCGACAGGATGGGAGCGTCGACGTCGGCTCGCCGCGCGGCGTGCACCAGCCCACGCACGTCCTTAGGCAGACACGACCCGCCGAAGGCGAAGCCGGGCCGCAGGTAGGCCGGGCTGATGTTGAGCTTGCGATCGGCCAGGAAGACGTCCATGACGCGGTGCGAGTCCAGCCCGTACGCCTGGCAGATGGCACCGATCTCGTTCGCGAACCCGATCTTCAGCGCGTGGAACGCGTTGTCGACGTACTTCGTCATCTCGGCCACGCGGACCTCCACCCGGAAGACCTCGCCCGGAAGATCCTCGTAGAGGGAGGCGACAGCGTCGCCACTCGCGCGGTCGAGCTGGCCGATCACCGTCTTCGGCGGGTGGTGGAAGTCGCTGACGCTCGTGCCCTCGCGCAGGTACTCGGGATTGACCGCCACACCGAAGTCGGTCCCCGCGCGGCGGCCGCTCGCTCGTTCCAGGATCGGGATCAGCAGGTCCTCACACGTGCCAGGCAGCATCGTGCTTCTGAAGACCACGGTATGCCGACGGGCGACCCGCCCGATCTGCGCACCGATCTGTTCGGCGACCCGCTCGAGGTGGGTGGTCGACAGGCTCCCGTTGGACGCGGACGGCGTGCCCACGCACACCAGAGACACGTCCGTGGAGTCGACCGCGGAGGCCACGTCGTCGGTTGCTTCGAGCAGACCGTCCAGCACGACCTGCCGGGTGAGCTCGCCGATGCGCTCCTCTACGACCGGAGGCATTCCGTTCCTGATCAGTTCGACCTTCACGGGGTTGATGTCGACTCCGACCACCCTGTGACCCATCCCGGCGAGGCATGCAGCCGAGACACAGCCGACGTAGCCGAGGCCGAATACGCTGACCTTCATCGATGAGTGCCCCTTCGAGCGGAATCGGCACGCTGACCTCGTCTGTTCCCAACACCAGGCAATTGGATGCCCGCTGGGAGGTCGTCGCGCTGGTGGAGTCGGGGATCGGAGATCCTGCGTTACCCGTGACCCGGCGCGACCGCGTCACCGGGCAGCTCCCGCAACCGGCGGGACGGGCACAGCAACGCGGCGAGCGCGGCCTGCGCGGTACGACGTCCCCCCACGGCTCGGAGCGCCTCGCCGAGCGTCACGGCGCCGTAGTGCACGGCCCCGGCAACCGGGTTGTGGCGTCGGCGATAGAGCCGCACGCGGTTGACGGTCAGCAGCGCATGGAGGCTGGGGTTGGTGACGGTCTGCTCGCCGCCGACGTGATCCATGACCGATTCCGGCTCGTACCACAGTTCCCAGCCACGGTCGGCTGCGCGGAGGGCGAACTCGGTCTCCTCGCCGTACAGGAGGAACGACTCGTCCCAAGGACCGATGTCCCTTGTGGCCTGCATCGACACCAGCATGGCCGCCCCCGTCGCCCATACCGTCGGCCCAGCCGAGTGGTAGTGCTCGGACTCCATGATGAGCTCCCCCAGGCCACCGAGCCTGCTGGCGAGCCCGCCACCGACCAGAGCCTCCGCGACCGTCCTCGGCAGGGTCGTCTTCCGCCGCAGTGACGGTTGCAGCGTCCCGTCGGGGTTGCGCAACTGGGGGAATACGATCGCGCGCGCCCCCTGGCCGAGGGCGTGTGCGAGGGGCACGGCAGACCTCGGGTGCATGGTGATGTCCGGGTTGAGGAGCAGGTACGCGTCCACGTGAGCGGTGAGGGACGCGACCGCCGCGTTCACTCCTGCCGCGTAGCCGGCATTGCGACCGAGCTGCACCACGCGGACCGGAATGTCGCGGGGCTGTTTCGCGACGTCGACCGTGTCGTCGGTCGAGAGGTTGTCGGCGACGACGACGTCGACGAGATCGACGCCGTCGCAACCCGCGGACAACGAATCCAGAACAGTGCCGAGTTGACCTGCGCTGTTGTAGGTAACGATCACCACAGCAATGGCGGACGTGGACCGGTTCACGCTCGAACTACTCGTTCGATCGCGCAGGGTCGTTACTCCCGCGCAAATCCACCCATCCCGGAAGTCGGCCGGTTTCGCTTGGCCCACATGACGGCCGCCCGGCGCATCCGCTCCCGCGGGGCGGGCCGGTGCGCCAGCATGGCCCGAATATCCTCCGCCGTGGTGTCCCTACGCACGCTGAAGCGGCTCTGAAGCCACTGCTGCGGATCGGTCCGGCCGCCGTCGCTCGTGTAGACGCGGCGCACGTCCTGGTCACGCAGGCGGCCGATCACGTCCCGGTCGTAGGACCCGAACGGAATGGCGACGATGTCGATCCGCTGGTCGGTGATGCGCCCGAGCTCCTCGGGGGCGCGCTCGTACTCGTCCTTCACCTCCACCGGCCGCAGGCGCCGCCAGTCGCGGTGGGCCCATCCGTGAGAGCCGATGGTCATGCCGGTGCCGGTCAGTTTCCGGATCCCGGACTCGTCGAGCCTGCCAGGCTCCCCGATGAGCCCGGCCGGCAGGAAGAACTGTGCCGACAGGTTGCGCTCCAGCAACAGCGGCAGAGCGATTTCGACGTCGGAGACGTTGCCGTCGTCGAATGTGATCATGACGTCGGATCGGTCCGCGACCGCATCGAGGACGCTCTCGAACGATGCCGTCGGCACCCAGGTCCGTGCTTCGCCCGGATCCAGATCCCGCGGAGGATCGCCGATGCCGTGCCAGTTCAGCACCAGCACCGTTCCCTCGTTCATGCCTACCTTGCCTCCCACCTGCCTTGTCTGTGATTCGCCAGTACCGATTCGGTCGTTACGTCGTTCTCTTCTCATATGGAGCGATAGTCTCGCCGGGTCGGTACCGAGTGAGGAGTCAAATGGTCCGGAACGATTGCCGGGCCCCGGAGCGGGCGGAGGTCTGCCCACCGGTCGAGCGGAGCTGGCGCAGAAGTCGGATGCCCTGTCGCAACGCCGGGGCCGCGGGGGAGTTCCGCACACCGGTGATCGCCGCCGACCGGACCCGCTGCACCGCGCGTGACGTCGCACCGACGGTGACCGTGCCCTGAGCCACGTCGGTGGCACCGGTCATGGCACGCCGCTTGTACTCGTCGGTGCCGCGGCCGAGGTCGATCCGCACCAGCCCGAGTTCCGGTGCTGCGGTCACCAGCTCTCGTAGCAGTATCCAGCCCGGGGCGAATGCCGAGAGGTCCGGCTCGTAGACGGGGAACCACCAATGCAGGACGCCTGCACTACGCAGCCCGAAATGAGCGGCCACCAGCTGCCCGCCGGCGAACACGGCCGAGAGCGATCCGCGGAACCCCTCCTCGCGGGTGCTCAGGAGTTCGTGCAGAAGGCGGACGTGACGGGGGTCGGTGAAGTAGTCCTTGGCTCCGGTGGCGGCGTACTGGCCGCGCTTGAGGTCGATCACACGGTCGAGGAGAGCGGGGTCGTCGGAGTCGGCGTGGAACTCCACCGCGCCCAGGTCACGTTCCGCCTTGCGGGTTCGCCGTCGCGCCTGGCCCATGTTGTCCCGACCGCTGCGGGACGCTCGCGAGAGGTACCCGTCCATCCCGCCGCTGACGTCCATGAACGGTGAGGGGCACGTGGTCCGGGTCCAGGGTGCGAACCCGTTCGCGGTGGCCGGGACGTGATCGAAGGCGAGTCGTTGCACCCGCAGCGCCACCATGAGCCCTGTCAACGCGACTGTGGCGTCCGACGCGCGGACCGGGCCCTGGAAGTCGGCGGCGGGTGATCCGACCGGCGTGGCCAGGGAACCTCGCCGGTGCACCGGGAGGAACGCCCGCCCGCGCCCGCCAGCGTCCACCTCGACCGCCACCTGGACCTCGTGCCCCGTGCGGTGCACCGCAGTGGCGAAGCCCGGGTGGAAGTACGGGCTGTCGAACGCCGGGTCGGCGTCGCGGCACGCGATCCAGTCGTCCAGATGGGCGGTGGACAGGCGGTCGATCGGCGAGACGATCACGGTGCCCGTAGAGCTGTCCGTAGAGCGAGGTGTCCTCACCCCTGCGGAGTCGGTCCTGCTCCGACGACCGTTAGCCGAACGTCGGAGACCGCCTGTCTCGTACGTCAGGGTTCACGTGCCGAGCCGGTTCAGCTGGGCGTGAACACCTTGACGCCCTGCGCGCCCGCGGTGTCGTAGGGGGCGACGTCGTCCTCGCTGAACTCCGCGCCGTCACTGAGCCTGCGGAAGTCCCGCAGTGCCGTGCCGACGCATTCGACGTCGGCCCGCGGCGCCGCGCGACCCTCGCGCACGTCGGTCACGTTCACCGTCCGGAAGTCGATGCTGTAACGCGTGGCCGGGGTGCGGTTCGGGATCGACGCGTGGAGCTGGTCGCCGGAGAACAGCATGATGCCGCCGACCGGCGGCACCAGGCACAGCCGTGGCTCGTCGGCGGGCAGTCCGTGAACAGGAGCGGGATGGACCCGGACGTCGCTGGCGCCGCTGAAGTCCTTGATCCGACTCCGCCAGGTGTTGGCCACGTAATAGTTGTAGTCCGAGCTGTTGTTCTCGATCGCCGTGCCGAACCAGCGCGGATAGAACTCCATGACGTTCTCGGCGGCGGCTGGCCAGACCGGCATCCACCAGTTGATCTGCTGTGGTGGTGCCCCGTACCAGGTATCGCGATGAGCCTGGAACGCGTAGGCAATGCCGGTGTTGAGCCCACCGTCCGGAAACGCCGTCCGCAGCTTGGGCACATCGGCATGGATGCTGCCGGGGTCGGCGCCCAACGCCGTCGTGATGCGCCGGACATGGGCGATCGACTCCGGATGGTGGATGAACCGGGGCTTGAACTCGATCAGGTCGTCGGCCAGCTGTCTGGGTGTCCGGGAGCGGTGGATGGTGACCGGGTCCTCGGGTGCGAAGAGCTCACTGATCAGCGATCGGGTGAAGTTCGCGAAGTCGGCCACAGCGGGGACGCCGGTGTAGACGATCACATCACCGGAGAAGATCCGGTGCCGGCGTTCCTCATCGTCGAACACCGGATCGACGTGGACGTTGACCATGATCCCCTCCCGAGAACCAGATGGGGCGCGGCCGCAGCGCCGAACCCGCTACACGGGTCGGACTCGGCACTGGTGGCCGCCCTGTTACCCCTGGTCATTCGTGAGGGCCGCGGATCGACCTTGGAGTGGCGGCTGTCAGCTTGGCTGGCGCCGTCCTGAAGGTGGGGATGGTGACGCCGTCGGCGTGCTGGTTCTGGCGGTAGCTTCCGCCGCTTGTCGGGTCGGGTTGAGGATCAACCAGCTGGACGGCGGCGCCGCGACCCGGTTGAACGCCTCGGCGAGGTCGCTGGTCAACCGAGAACTCGGGCTACAGCAGGCCCGGTAGCTCCGATGACCCGGCCGACTGTGATCCATGTCCGCCGACCTGCCGCCTGCTGTGACGTTCCGGTCGGATAGGTTCTCCGTCGTGAGCGTGCTCCAGACGATTCTGGTCTTCGTGGTGCCGACGGTCGGGTTGTACCTGATCATCGCGTTCCTCGCCGCCGCCCCGCGCCTGGCGCGCAGGCCGCGGTACCGGGTGGGACAGCCCTGGACCTTCGAGCCCCTGTGGTGGACGGCCAACCCCGAGGGCGCGCATCTGGCGGCCGTGGACAGCCACCCGGTGTCCGGTGAACGAGGAGGTGCCCGTGGCAGCTGGTGAGCACGGTTCCGAGGTAGCGACCATCGACCCCGCCGACCTGCCCGACGGCGCGGTCGTCACGGCGTCGGGGCGGGTGTCGGCGGCGGAGGTCTACAAGGACCCCACCCACGCCGACCACCCGTTCAGCCCGGTGCAGCTCAGCCGCCTCGACGAGGCGCTGACCATGGCAAGCCGGGAGACCGGGCTGCGCTTCAGCGTGTACCTGGGTGACCTGGGTGCGGACGCGACCGCCCGTGCGGCGGAGCTGCACGGCGAGCTGGAGGGCACCACCGAGGCGGTGCTGGTGGCGGTCAGCCCCGAGCAACGCGTGGTCGAGGTGGTCACCGGGCCCGAGGCGCGGCTGCGGCTGCCCGACCGCGGCGCGAAGCTCGCGGTGATGAGCATGGTCGCCTCCTTCAAGGAGAGCGACATCCTGGGCGGGCTGCTCAGCGGCCTGCGGATGCTGGCCGACCAGGCCGGCGGGCGGCGTCGCCTGCACTGAGGAGCTCCTCCGTGAGCCCGGCCCAGGAGCCCGCGGCCCGGTCCCTCGCGCTCACCAGGGTGACCGGCTGCGGCCACGCGATGGCCAGGTCGGGGTCGTCGTACCGCACCGACAGGTCCTCGCCGGGGGCGTGCTCACGGTCGATCCGGTAGCAGACGTCGGCCTCATCGGTGAGCGCCTGGAAACCGTGCAGGACGCCCGGCGGCACGAACAGGTGGGCGAACGACTCGTCGTCGAGCGTGATGCTCATCTGCCGCCCGAACGTGGGAGACGACGGGCGCGCGTCCACCAGCACGTCGTGGACGGCACCGCGGGCGCAGCGCACCAGCTTCGACTCGCCCCGCCCGCCGCGGCCGTGCATCCCCCGGACCGTGCCGCGGTGGGACCGGGACTGACTGTCCTGCACGAACTCCTCCGGGCGCAGCCCGTGCTCGCGCGCGATCACGGCGTCGAACGTGCGGGTGAAGAAGCCCCGCTCGTCGTGGTGGGCCTGCGGGAGGAACACCAGGACCCCGGCCAGCGACATCGTGCGTGCTTCCATGTCCGGGTTATCGACCATCCGAGGGGATTCGTTATGGCGCAGCTGCGGTGCCGGTGGTGCCGGTCCACCTCCGGCGAGATCGTGCTCGACCTGGGGGAGCAGCCGGCGTGCGAGTACTTCCCGCCGCTGCACGACCCGGCGCCCGACCCCGTGTTCCCGCTACGGCTGTGGCTCTGCGCCGGGTGCGGCCTCGCCCAGCTCGCCGACGACGCCGACCTGCCCGACCAGCCCGAGGGGCTCGAACCGGCTGCGCTCACCGAGCAGCGGCACGACGCCGTCGTGGCCGCGCACGCCGCCGGGTTCCTGCCGGTCGGCGCCACCGTCACCGAGGGGCACACCCCGCACGGGGGCTCGTGGTGGTCGGAGCTCGAGGCGCTCGGGCTGCGGCGGGCTGAGCCGGGCACACCCGCCGACGTGGTCGTCGACGGGTCCTTCGGCCTCATGCACGCCACCGACCAGGCCGCGGCCCTCGCCGCGCTCGTCGACGCGCTGGCTCCCGGGGGAACGCTGCTGTTCCAGTTCCACAGCCTCGCCGCGATCCTGCGTGAGCAGCAGTGGAACGCCGTGCGCCTCGGCCACTACGCCTATTATTCGGTGCCCGCGCTGCAGACGATGCTCGCGCGGCACGGGTTCACCGTCACCCACGCATGGAGCTTCCCGCTCTACGGCGGCACCGTGCTGGTCGCGGCCCGCCGCGGCGGTCTCCCCGACACGTCCGTCACGGAGCTGGTGGCCTCGGAGACCGCCGATGGCGTGCTCGACGCCGGGGTGGTGGCGACGCTCCAGGAGTGCGTGGACGTCTCCAGCGCCGCACTGCGCACCCTCACCGCCGACGCCCGTGCCCGCGGTGCCCGCGTGTACGGGTACTCCGCGGCGTCCCGTGCGGTGGCGCTGCTCTACCTCGCCGGGCTGCAGGACGGCCTGCTGCTCGGCGTCGCCGACGCCTCGCCCGCCAAGCAGGGCTGTCGCATGCCCGGCACGACCATCCCCGTGATCGCCCCGGTGGATCTCGTCGACGCCCGCCCCGACGTCGTTCTGCTCTTCGTGTCCGACCTGTTGTCAGAGGTCAGGCGACAACTACCGCAGATCGAGGTAACGGGGGGTAGTTGGATCGACGCTGGATTAGGCCTGAAGGGGTAACCCATCAGCCCGACGTCCGCCCGGTGTCGGGCGTCCGGTCCGCCTCCCGTCACCTTCGCGTTGCTCCACCAGCAGGCGGAGGTCGCCGACTTCCTCGTCACGGCCCTGGTCGGCATCGCGCTCGTGATGCGGTGGAGAACCTCGACACACCACCACGACCGCCGCGCCGACGACGACGGTGGCGCCGACGACCACGGCCTCCACGAGCCCGCAGGCCGCGTCGATCGGCCCCACGGTCACCCCCACGCCGACGCCCACGCCGGCCGCGAGCCCCTGACGTCGAACCGCACCGGCTGCGGAGCCGAATCGTTGGGTGAGACAGTGACGACGACGGCACCACCGACAGTCCGGATGCGGATGACCATCTCCACTCACGACCACGTCCTGATCATCGACGACCACGAGCTCGTCGGGACCTCGCTGATGCTGAGCCTGCGCTCCGAGGGGCTGCGGGCCGACTGGCGCGGTAACGCGGGTGGTGAGGAGGGCATCCTCGCCGACGTCCGCCGCCTCGACCCCGGCCTCGTCCTGCTCGACCTCGACCTGGGCCGCGACCGCGACGGCCGGATGCTCGACGGTGTGCACCTCGTCGCCCCGCTGATCGACGCGGGCTGGCGGGTGCTGGTGCTGTCCGGCAGCTCCGACCGGGTCCGCATCGGGGGAGCCCTCGCCGACGGGGCGCTGGCCTGGGTGCCCAAGAACGCGCCGCTGCCGGCCCTGCTGCGCTCGGTGCGGGCGGCGGCGCAGGGGCGCCCGGTGATGGCGCCGGAGCGCCGGCAGCAGCTCATCGACACCTACCACGAGCAGACAACGGCCCGTTCCGAGCTGAGGGCCCGGCTCGACAAGCTCACCCAGCGCGAGCGGGAGGTGCTCGCGGAGCTGGCCCAGGGGCACCGCGCGCAGGCGGTGGCGGAGCGGTTCGTGGTCTCGCTCGCCACCGTGCGCACCCAGATCCGGGCGATCCTCGTGAAGCTGGAGGTCAGCTCGCAGCTCGAGGCGGTGGCGCTGTACCGCCGGGCAAGCGGACGCTGACAGAGGACGCATCCGGCCGATCGGGCCACTGCGGGCGCGAATGTCACCGTCCGGGCACTACGATGCACGTCTCCCGGCCGGACGATATCCACGCGGAGGTGTGACGAGGTGACCGACAGTGTCGTACACCGGCGCGCGCTGCGCTGGTCGTCCCGGCTCCTCGTCGACATCCTGATCGTCGCTGCGCTCTGCCTGGTGGTCGGTGTCCTCCTGAAGGCCGACACGGTGCTCGCCGCGCTGCCCGGCCAGGCCACCTTCGAGATCCTGACGCTCACCGCCGCCGCGGTGGGGGCGGGGTCGGCGATCCTCGCGCTCGTCGCGTCCCGGCTGATCGACGAACCCCGGCTCGCCTGGATCTCCTCGGCCCTGGTCCTCTACTGCGTGATCGTGCTGCCGTGGACGACGATGGCCGCCACCGACATGGACATCGCCCACCGCGCGTCGCGCCTCGTCGCCTACGTCACCGCGCTCGTGCTGCTGCTGGCCTCGATCCGGCCGCCGCGGTCCACGGGCTCGTGGGGCGGGTGGGTCGTGATGGTCGTGGGCGGGCTCGCGGCGTTCGCCGCGCTGGACCTGCCCGACACACCGGGTCTGCGGGGGCTCGTCGAGGGGCCGCTGCTCACCGTCGTGGTGCTGGTCGGCTGGAGCGCGGTGGCCGTCGCCTACGTCGTGGAGGGCGTCCGCCGCCAGTGCAACCCGTGGCTGCGGCTCGGCCTGGGCCTCATCGTGCTGGCCGTCGCGCAGCTCTACCGGGTCTCCACCGGCGCGCCCAGCTCCACCACCAACCTGGTCTTCGCGGCGCTGCGGCTGGTGGGGCTCGCCATCGTGCTGATCGGCGTCGCGCAGATCGTCCAGCGCTCGATGGCCACGCAGCGCTCGGAGTTCTGGCAGCAGCAGGAGGAGCTCGCCACCGCGGCCCTGCACATGGAACGCGCCGGCGAGCTCGCCGCCGAGCGCAGCCACGAGCTCCGCAACGGCCTCGCCGGGCTGGCCGGCATCACGCACCTGCTCAGCGCCGACGGCGGCCAGGACCACGAGCGGCTCAAGCACGCCGTGCTGGCCGAGCTCAGCCGCCTGCACCGCATCCTCGACGGCGACGAGACCGCGCAGGCGGTCGACGACTACCTGGTGGGCCCCGTGCTGGAGGGCCTCGCGGCGCTCCGGGACACCGCGCTCACCCTGGAGATCGAGCCGGGGCTGCGCGCCCGGGGCGACCCGGCCGTGCTCGCCCAGGTGGTCACCAACCTGCTCGCCAACTGCGACCGGCACGCCCCCGGGGCGCAGGTGCACGTCACCGCCCGTCACGACGAGGCCGACGTGGTGGTCGAGGTGCGCGACGAGGGGCCGGGCCTGCCGCCGGACCTGGAGCCGGGTGCCGTGCTCGGCCGCGGGGTGCGCGACGAGTCGGCGGGCGGGTCGGGGCTCGGGCTCTACATCTCCGGCGAGCTGCTGGCCCGTGAGGGCGGCTCGTTGCGGCTCTCCACCGTCACCGATCCCCGCGGATGCGTGGCCGCCGTGCGGGTGCCGGCCGCCGCGCCACTCACCGCCCCCGCCAGTCGGTGACGGAACGTCGCCGTCCTGTCGACTTTCATCAAGGTTGGTGATTCCCAGGCGGGGATCTTGTCGCATAGTGTGCACCATCGGCTCCCGGGAGCCACCGGATGGATCGAACGGCAAGGAGACCCACATGGGGGAGTCGGTTCCAGGCACGCCCCGGAGGGGCAGGCCGACCTCGCCGGGTTCGGCCGTCCTGACCCCGCCCACCGGCCTGCCGGCCCTCCCGGACGTCGACGCGCTCGTCCCGGCCCAGCGCCGACCCGACGACCACCGCCCGTCCACGCCGCCGCCCACCGTCGTCGAGCCGTGCACGTGCGGGCACCCCCGCGCCGCCCACGACCACTACCGGCCCGGCCACGACTGCGGCGCCTGTGGCGCCGAGGGCTGCGCCGACTTCAGGCCCGTGGGCGGTCCGCTCCGCCGCGCCGCACGCCGGATCGGCCTCGCCAGCTGAGGGCGTCCAGCACCAGCGCACCGCCCAGCACGACCACCACGGCGGTGCAGTAGCCGCCGACGATGTCGGTGGGGTAGTGGGCGTCGGCGGCCACCATGGCCGCGCCCACGCATCCGCCGGCCACCGATGCGCCGACGGCCAGCATCGTCAGCCCGCCCGCGCGGCCCGGCCGCACCAGGCTGACCAGCAGCAACGCGGCCACCAGTCCGAGCGCCGTGGCGCCGCCGGTGTGGCCGCTGGGGAACGCGTAGCCCTGACCGATGGTGCGCCCGAGCGCGGGCTTGAGCAGCGTGGTGGCCACGCCCGTGACCCCGGGCCCCACGATCGCCAGTACCGCGAGCCGGCGCCGGGCAGCGTCGTCGATCGGCGATCGTCACAACTGATGGCGGCGCCCGTTCTGTCCGTTCTGTCGGTAACGCGCCGGAGACCCTTCCCGAAGGCTCGGGTACGGCGCCCGGATGACGGAGCGCGCCGCGACCATTCGGACCTGACGATGGAGTCCACGCGATGATGCGCGCCCGGCCGGGACGACGGCGGCCCCCCGCACGTCCCGGTGCCCTCGTGGCGGCGCTGGGGCTCCTGATCTCGGCGGGCTGCGCCGGGCGGCCGGGCGGGGACGCGACCGCTCCCGCTGCCGCCCCGTCCACCACGGCGGTCGTGCCGTACGTCGACGTCTCGCTGGGGCCCACCCCGCTCGTCGAGATGGCCCGGGCCACCGGTGTCACCGACGTGGTCCTGGCCTTCGCTCTCGCCACCGACGGGGCCTGCACGCCGTCGTGGGGAGGGACGCGGTCGCTGACGGATCCCGGGCTGCTCGCGGAGATCGACGCGCTGCGCGGCCGCGGCGGCCGGGTCGCCGTGGCCACCGGCGGAGCGGACGGTCCCTACCTGGAGACCACCTGCGCGACGTCCGGGGAGCCGGCGGCCGCGTACGGGGCGCTGCTCGACGCCACCGGCTCGACCCACCTCGACGTGGACGTCGAGGCGAGCATCCCCACCGGCACCGTCGTGCAGTCGCTGCGGCGGCTGCAGGACGCACGCGGCACCGACATCACGCTGACGCTGCGGGTCACGGGGCCGCAGGCCGGGCTGGAGGCACCGGCGCTGGACCTCGTGCGCGCCGCCGACGCCGCCGGGCTGCGGTTCGGCGTCAACGCGATGGTCATGAACTTCCCGTTCCGCGACAGCTGGGCCCGGGCGATGACCGACGCCGTCGACGCCACGTCGGGCCAGCTCCGTGCCCTCCGGCCCGCGCCGGGCCCGTCCGGGGTCGCCCCGTCGCTCGGCATCACCCTGATGATCGGGCGCACCGACACCGGCCCGGTCACGACGCTCGCCGACGCCCGCGCCGTGGCGGCCGCGGCGTCCGCACGCGGGCTGCGCGACGTCCGCTTCTGGTCCCTGGCGCGCGACAACGGGAACTGCCCCGGCGCCGCCGCCGCGACCTTCGACTGCAGCGGGGTCGAGCAGGCCCCGTTCGCCTTCACCGAGACCGTCCGGGACGCCGTCCGCGCCCCGGCTGCGCACCAGCACACACAGGATGGATCATGAACGACGTCGCAACGAGCCCGGTCTTCGTCGACGGGACGCGTCGTCGGAGCAGAAGGGTGCGTCGCCTCGCCTACGTCGCCACCTCGGCCTGTGCCGTCTACATGGTGGTGGTGGGGGCCAGCCTGGCCGCCGGCCAGCGCACGCCGATGCTGGAACTGCCCTTCGCCGACCCTTCGGGAACCCGGTGTCGTCGATGACGTAGGCGCGCGGGTCGATGAACTCCTGCGCCCACCGGGCCACCCGCCCGCGGACCTCGCCGTAGTCCCAGGTCGAGGACGTGACGAACTGCTGCAACTGCTGGTGCTCGACACCAGCCGCGCGGCCATCGGCTGCTCGACTTCCGCTTGCCATCCAGCAACAGCCCACGCAGGTACAACGCGCCCTTCGCCCGCTGATCCGACCGGGCCAGCCCGCCGAGCATCTCCGCGGCAAACGCCTCCAACCGCAGCCTGACCTGGCTCATCTCCTCCGGCGTCACGACCCAAACAAGATCACACGAGCCACCGGATCAGCGGGAGCGACACACCTAACAAAGTACTGCTAGGAACACCGGGAGCGGGGTGGTGGCACCCACCCCGCTCCACGGTCAGGAGCGGTCGAACTCCCGGGCCGCGAGGGCCCGGACGATCCCGGCCCGGCCCTCGGTGACCAGCCGGCGCAGCGCCGGCGGGTGCGACTCGTCGGCCAGCCAGGCGTCGGCGGCGTCGACGGTGGACTTCTCCACCGCGTGCGACGGGAACAGCCCGATCACCACGGACTGCGCCCGCTCGCTCGTGCGCCGCTCCCACACCTCGGCCACCTCGGCGAAGTAGCGCTCGACGTAGCCGCCGAGCAGGCCGCGCTGCGCCGGGTGGGCGAAGCCGGAGATGATCGACTCCTGCACGGCGTTGGGGATGTCGTCGTCGTGCACGGCGCGCATCCAGGCCGTCTCCTTGGCCTCGGCGGTGGGGATGAGCGCGCGGGCGCGCTCGGCCATCCGCTGGCCGGTGGAGGTGGGGTCGCGCTGGAGCTCCTCGTCGATCTGGGTCTCCGACGCGGCGCCGTGTGCGACGAGCGCGTGCAGCAGCCGCCAGCGCAGGTCGGTGTCGATCGTCAGCCCCTCCGGGACCTCCCCGCCACCGAGACCGGGGTCGAGCAGCCAGACCTTGAACCGCTCCAGCACCGGCGTCGGCAGCACGCTGCCCGTCAGCGAGTTGACCACCGCGAGCTGCGCGTCGGAGCCGGCAGGAGCCGTGTCGAGGCGGAAGCGGAGCTGGTCGGTCAGCAGCGGCCAGCCCTTCTCCGCGGCCCACTGGTCGTCGGCGTAGGAGGCGATGGCCGTCTGGGCCTGCAGCAGCAGCCGCTGCACGACGCCGATCTCGGACTCGGCGCCGAAGCCGCCGGCCACGAGCGTGGCGAAGTCCCGGGCCTTGAGCTCGGCCTCGCGCGTCATCTCCCAGGCCGCCGACCAGCACAGCGTGCGCGGCAGCGGCTCGGCGATGTCGCCGATGCGGTCGATGAGCGTGGTGAGCGAGCCGGCGTCCAGGCGCAGCGCGCAGTAGGTGAGGTCGTCGTCGTTGACCAGCACGAGCGTGCCCTGCGGCACGCCGACCAGCTCCGGGACGGCCGTGCGCTCGCCCTCGACGTCGACCTCGACGCGGTGCGTCCGCACGATCTTGCCGTCCACGTCGTCGTAGACGCCGACCGCGATGCGGTGCGTGCGCAGCTCACCGGCACCGGGCCGCGCGCCGCCCTGCACGACGTCGAAGCGGGTGAAGGCGCCGTTCGCGTCCACCTCGAACGACGGGCGCAGCAGGTTGAGGCCGGTGGTCTTGAGCCACTGCGCGCCCCAGCCCGACAGGTCGCGGCCCGAGGACTTCTCCAGCGCCCCGAGCAGGTCGGAGAACGTGGCGTTGCCCCAGGCGTGCGCGGTGAAGTAGCTGCGCAGCCCGGCCAGGAACGCGTCCAGCCCCACGTAGGCCACGAGCTGCTTGAGCACGCTCGCGCCCTTGGCGTAGGTGATGCCGTCGAAGTTGACCTCCACGGCCTGCAGGTCCGGGATGTCGGCCGCGATCGGGTGCGTGGACGGGAGCTGGTCCTGGCGGTATGCCCAGCTCTTCTCGACGTTCGCGAACGTCGTCCAGGCTTCCTTGTACTCCGTGGCCTCGGCCTGGCAGATGACGCTGGCCCACGTCGCGAACGACTCGTTGAGCCACAGGTCGTCCCACCACCGCATGGTGACGAGGTCGCCGAACCACATGTGCGCCATCTCGTGCAGCACGGTCTCGGCGCGGCGCTCGTAGAGCGAGCGGGTGACGCGGGAGCGGAAGACGTAGTCCTCGAGGAACGTCACGGCGCCGACGTTCTCCATCGCGCCCGCGTTGAACTCGGGAACGAAGAGCTGGTCGTACTTGCCGAACGGGTACCGCACGCCGAAGTTGCGGTGGTAGAAGCCGAAGCCCTGCTTGGTCTCGGTGAACAGCCGCTCGTGGTCCATGTGCGGGGCCAGCGAGGCGCGGCAGAAGATCCCGAGCGGGATGGTGCCGCCCTCGTCGGTGTACTCGTCCTGCCACGAGGCGTACGGGCCCGCGACCAGCGCCACGAGGTAGGTGGAGAAGACCTCGCTGGTGGCGAAGTGGTGGGTCTGCGAGCCGCCCGGACCCTCGGTGCTGTTCTCGATGGCGGCGTTGGACACGACGGTCCAGTCGGCCGGGGCGGTGACCGTCAGCCGGTAGCGGGCCTTGAGGTCGGGCTGGTCGAAGCACGCGAAGAGGCGCTTGGCGTCGGCCGTCTCGAACTGGGAGTACAGGTACACGGCGCCGTCGACCGGGTCGACGAAGCGGTGCAGGCCCTCACCGGTGTTCATGTAGCGGCCGGTGGCCACCACGCGCAGCTCGTTCTCCGCGGCGAGCGAGGGCAGCGCGATGCCGTCGTCCTCGCGGTAGCCGGAGACGCCGAGCTCGACGCCGTTGAGCGTGGCGGAGGCGACCTGGGCCCCGACGAAGTCGATCCAGCTGTCGCTGCCCGGGGCGTTGCACGTGAAGGTGACGACCGCGGTGGAGGCGAACGTGGCCTCCCCCGGCTTGCCCCCACCGTCGGTGAGGTCGAGGTCCACGACGTAGTCGGAGACCTGCAGCAGCGAGGCCCGCTTCTCGGCGTCGGTGCGGGTCAGGTTGGGCGGGGCCATGCGAGAGAAACCCTTCGTCGTAGAGGTTCCCGATCCAACCACGATGGGATGCACGGTGCGCGTGAGAAGGGAACACGTCGGGGGGCCGCTCGGTTCTCAGTGTCATGACGAGCTCCGAGAAGACCCACGTCGACTTCTGGTTCGACCCGCTGTGTCCCTTCGCCTGGATCACCTCCCGCTGGATGCTCGAGGTCGAGAAGGTGCGCGACGTCGACGTCGACTGGCACGTGATGAGCCTCGCTGTCCTCAACGAGGGCCGCGACCTCCCCGCCGAGTACGCCGAGCTGATGAAGAAGGCCTGGGGCCCGGTCCGCGTGGCCATCGCCGCGGCGAAGGAGAAGGGCCCGGACGTGCTGCTGCCGCTCTACACGGCGATGGGCACCCGGATCCACAACCAGGGCAACAAGGACTTCGACGTGGTGGTCAAGGAGTCGCTGGCCGAGGTGGGGCTGCCCGAGTCGCTGGCCGACGCCGCCACCAGCACCGACTTCGACGAGGAGCTCAAGGCCAGCCACCACCGCGGCATGGACCCGGTCGGGATGGACGTGGGCACCCCCACCATCCACATCGACGGCGTCGCGTTCTTCGGCCCGGTGCTGAGCACCATCCCCAAGGGGGAGGACGCCGGGAAGGTCTTCGACGGCAGTCGCCTGCTCGCCGGCTACCCCGACTTCTTCGAGCTCAAGCGCACCCGCACCGGGGACCTGAAGTTCGACTGAGCCGCCGGCTCAGGAGCGCGCGATGGCCAGGTCGCGCAGCATGCCCGTCTCCAGCTCCATCTCGTGGAGGCGGTGCTTGACCAGGTCGCCGATGCTCACGAGCCCGACGAGCTCACCGCGGTCGAGCACGGGCAGGTGGCGGTAGCGGCCCACCGTCATCTGCGCCATCGCGTGGGCCACGCTCTCGTCGGGCCGGCACGTGCGCACGTGCCGGGTCATGACCTTCGTGACGTCCATGGTGAGCACCGCTGCGCCGTGGACGCGCAGGGCCAGCACCACGTCACGCTCGGAGACGATGCCGCAGATGGCGCCGTCGAGGTCCCGGACCAGGAGGGCTCCGACGCCCTCCTGGCCGAGCCGGTCCACGACGGCGGCGACGGTGGTCCACGGGCGCACGGAGTGCACCGTGGACCCCTTTCCGGCCAGGATGTCGGCGATCTTCATTGGTGACGCCTCTCTGCGTGGTGGGCTCTCGTCCCCCGATGGTGCGCCTGCCGGTTGCCCGCCGTCGCGGGTCTCACCCGGTGGTCGTACCGATGCGGCGTGATCGTCCGGATCGGTGCGCCCAACGGTCGGTGCGCAGGCGCAGGCCCCGCTCAGCCGATCACCCGCATGCTGCCGTCCAGCTCGCCCTCGGCCTGGCGGCGGTTCAGGACGGCCAGCCGGGTGAAGCGGTTGTCGAACGCCTCCTGCGTCAGCCCCCGAGCCCGGTACTCCCGGGCGAGCTGCGCCGCCCCGTCGGCGATCGTCCAGCCGGCCTCGAAGTCGAGCTCCTTGCGGGCCCGCGAGAAGTCCACGCGGTAGGACCGCGGGTCGTTGCCGGCCTCGCCCGTGATCTCGAGGACCGATCCCGGGACGGCCTGGACCACGGCCTCGGCGATCTCGGCCACGGTCCGGTTGTTCTTCTCGGTGCCGACGTTGAAGGCCCGCGCCCGAACCACGTCGCCGGGCGCGGCCAGACCGGCGATAACGGCCCCGGCGATGTCCTCGGCGTGGGCGAGGGGACGCCACGGCGTGCCGTCGGACAGGACCGTGACCCGCCCGGTGAGCAGGGCCCGGCCGACGAGGTTGTTGAGCACGATGTCGGCCCGCAGCCGCGGTGAGAACCCGAACGCGGTGGCGTTGCGCAGCGAGAACGGGACGAAGTCGGCGTCGGCGAGGTCGGCGAGGTCGTCCTCCACCCGGACCTTGGAGATCGCGTACGGCGTGACGGGCTTGAGCGGCGCGTCCTCGGCCACGAGGTCGTCGCCGGACTGGGCGCCGTACACCGAGCACGTCGACGCGTAGGCGAAGCGGGCGACGCCCGCCTCCTTGGCCAGCCGCGCGAGCCGGGTGGACGCGTGGTGGTTGATGTCGAAGGTGATCTCCGGGGCCAGCGAGCCCAGCGGGTCGTTCGACAGCGCGGCCATGTGGACCACGGCGTCGAACCCGCGGAGCTGGTCGACCGTGACGTCACGCAGGTCCGTGGTCAGGCCGGGCACGTCGGGGGCGTCGAGCCCGCCGAGGACGCAGTCGGCGAACAGGCCGCTGTCGAGGCCGGTGACCTCGTGTCCGGCCGCGGCGAGCAGGGGGGCCATGACGGTGCCCAGGTAGCCCTGGTGGCCGGTCAGCAGTACGCGCACGATGAGGTCCTTCTCAGCCGACGATCTCGAGGGTGGGGATGGGCAGGACGAGCTTCCCGCCCCAGTCGTGCACGTAGGCCAGCTGCTCCAGCAGCTCGTCACGCAGGTTCCACGGCAGGATCAGCACGTAGTCGGGACGGTCGGCGGCGATCTGCTCCGGGGGCAGGACGGGGATGCGGGTGCCCGGGGTGAACCGGCCGTGCTTGTAGGGGTTGCGGTCCACGGTGTAGGCGAGCAGGTCGGGGCGGATGCCGCAGTAGTTGAGCAGCGTGTTGCCCTTGCCCGGCGCCCCGTAGCCGACCACCGTCTTCCCCGCCCGTCGCGCCTCGATGAGGAAGGCGACCAGGTCGTCGCGGACGCGGGAGACCGCCTCCGCGAAGCCGTCGTGGCCCGCGGCCGTGTGCAGCCCGGCGGCCTCCTCGGCCGCGAGCACCTCGCGCACCCGCGCGGAGGGATCGCCGGCGACCTCCGACGGCCGGGCCCACATGCGCAGCGAGCCGCCGTGGGTGTCGAGCAGCTCGACGTCGACCAGCGTCAGGCCGCCGGACGCGAGCGCCCGCTGCCCGGTGAGCAGCGTGTAGTACTGGAAGTGCTCGTGGTAGACGGTGTCGAACTGGGTGCGCTCCACGAGCGTCAGCAGGTGCTGCACCTCGATGGACACCCACCCGTCGTCGGCCACCATCGCCCGCAGGCCCTTCGTGAACCCGACCACGTCCGGGATGTGGGCGTAGACGTTGTTGAGGCAGACGAGGTCGGCGGCGCCGTGCTCGGCGCGCACCTGCGCGCCCGTCTCCGGGGTGAGGAACGCGGTGAGCGTCGGCACGCCCTTCTCCCGGGCGGCCTCACCCACGTTGACCGACGGTTCGACCCCCAGGCAGCGGATGCCGCGCTCGACCACGTGCTGGAGCAGGTAGCCGTCGTTGCTGGCCACCTCGACGACGAACGAGTCGGCGCCGAGCCCGAGCCGCTCCACGGACGCGTCGACGAACCGCCGCGCGTGCCCGACCCACGACGTGGAGAACGAGGAGAAGTAGGCGTATTCGGTGAACGTCTCCTCCGGTGTGATCAGCGGAGGGAGCTGCACGAGCAGGCAGGTGTCGCACACGCGGACGTGCAGCGGGAACGTCGCCTCGGGCCCCTCCGCCGCCTCGGCGGTGAGGAACAGCTCGCACGGCGGGGTGGCGCCGAGGTCGAGGAAGCTCCGCAGCTCCGACGATCCGCAGAGGCGGCACTGCAGGGTCGGCGCGGGCGTCGACAGATCGTGGCTGCTGATGGCTGTACCTGCCGTCACCTGGGCTCCCCCGTTCGCGGGCGGCACCCGGACGGGTGCACTCCATGACCTGTACTCGCTCCCGGGCGTCGCAACGTCACGTCCGGGCTGTGATCTGCTCCCGCGCCGTGCGCGGTGTCGCCGCCGCGAACACCGCGTTCCCCGCCAGGTCGACCGAGGTCGGCACCGGCACCACCGCGCTCTCCGGGAACGCGTGCCAGGCGTAGGTGAGCAGGGCGGCGGCGCCGGGGGTGAGGGTATGGCGGGGGCCAGGCCGGGGTCAGGCCACGCGGGCGGCCCAGCGGCGCACCGCCAGCGCGAGCGCGGCGCCCGTCACCAGCACGATCACGACGCAGGCCCAGCCGGGCACGACCTGGTCGGCGAGGAAGAAAACGGCGCCGGTGGTGGCCACGATGCCCAGGACGAACAGCACCGCCGTCACCACCAGGCCGGGCCGCGCCGGCGCTGCGCCCTCGGCCGGACGATCGAACCCGCCCATGAGGATGTCGTGTGTTGGGATGGGGTCATGGCCGCACCCACGCAGAACGTCCCCGCAGAGAATGTCGCAGCACACTGGATCGCCGGAGCCTCCGTCGCGGGCGGCGGCGAGCACATCGACGTCGTCAACCCCGCCACCGGCGAGGTGATCGCCGCCGTTCCCGCCGGCACCGCCGCCGACGTCGACCGGGCCGTCACCGCCGCCCGGGCCGCGTTCCCGGAGTGGTCCGCCACCCCCGTCGCCGAGCGCGCCGCCGTCGTGAAGCGGATCTCCGAGGGGCTCAAGGAACGGGGCGCGGAGATCGCCGCCGCCGTCACCTCCGAGATGGGGTCGCCCATCTCGTTCTCCCGTTCGGTGCAGGCCGGGCTGCCCGTGTTCACCTCGGGCGGGGTGGCCGGGCTGGCCGAGTCGTTCCCGTGGACCGAGGAGATCGGCAACTCGCTCGTCGTCCGCGAGCCCGTGGGCGTGGTCGGCGCGATCACGCCGTGGAACTACCCGCTGCACCAGGTGGTCGCGAAGGTCGCCCCGGCGCTGCTCGCGGGCTGCACGGTGGTGCTCAAGCCGTCGGAGGTGGCGCCGCTCTCGGCCGCGATCCTCGCCGCGATCGTCGCCGAGGCGGGCCTGCCCGCGGGCGCGTTCAACATCGTCTACGGCACCGGGCCCGTCGTCGGCGAGGCCATCGCCGGGCATCCGGGCGTCGACATGGTGTCGTTCACCGGCTCCACCGCCGCGGGCAAGCGCGTGTCCGTGGTCGCGTCGGAGACGGTCAAGCGGGTGGCGCTGGAGCTGGGCGGCAAGTCCGCCAACGTGATCCTCGACGACGCCGACCTCGCCAAGGCCGTGAAGGTCGGGTTGGGCAACGCCTGGATCAACGGCGGCCAGACCTGCACCGCCTGGACCCGCATGCTCGTGCCCGCGGCGAAGCACGACGAGATCGTGGAGATGGTCGCCGCCGCGGCCGCCCGCTACAGCGTCGGCGACCCGACGGAGGACACCACGCGCATCGGGCCGATGTCCTCGGCCACCCAGCAGGGGCGCGTCAACGGCTACATCGAGCGCGGGGCCGCCGACGGCGCCACCGTGGCCTACAGCGGTGCCACCCCGGACGGTCCCGGTGCCTACATCGCCCCGACGGTCTTCGCCGGGGTGGCGCCCGACGCCGTCATCGCGCAGGAGGAGATCTTCGGCCCGGTGCTCTCGGTGATCCCCTACGCCGACGAGGAGCAGGCCGTCGCGATCGCGAACAACTCGATCTACGGGCTGGCCGGGGCGGTGTTCGGTGAGCCCGACCACGCGCTGGCCGTCGCGAAGCGGCTGCGGACGGGCCAGGTGGACGTCAACGGGGGTGCGTTCAACCCGATGGCGCCGTTCGGCGGCTACAAGCAGAGCGGCAACGGCCGCGAGCTCGGCCGGTTCGGCCTCGAGGAGTTCCTGGAGATCAAGTCGATCCAGCGGTAACGGGTGCGAACGGTCCCGCGCCCCCGCTGAGCTGCGACGGGGGCGCGGGACCGGGCGTTCCGCCTCGTCGCGGGGGTGCGGCTTCCTAGCGTCCGGCACGTGGACGAGACGTGCGGAGGTGTCTCCCGGCACCGGTGGTGGGCGCCGGTCGGGGCCGCGGCCGGCGTCGTGGTCGTCGTGCTCCTCGTCACGACGGGGGCCCACCTGAGGGCGACGGCCCGCACCGTGGCGGCCGCCACCGTGGACGGCTGCTACCTCACCGGTGCCGCCACCCGGTCGCAGAGCGGCCGGTCCGGGGTGGTGGACGGCGGCATGGTCGGCGCGGCGCAGGGGGGTTGCCGGGCCGGCCCCACCGCGACGCCGCGGGCCCCGGCCGACCCGAACCTCACCGGCGCGTCCGGGCAGGATCTCGACGCCCCCGACCCCTCGGCCGGGTCGACCGCCGCACCACAGCCGGACGCCGGGTCGGGGGCCGGATCCGGGTCCGACGCCGGGGCCGACGCCGGCTCCGGGCCTGGTCGGGGGAGTGCCGAGCCGGCTCCCACCTCGATCCCGGCTCCGGCACCGAAACCGGCCCCCGCACCCGCGCCGCCCCCGCCCGCGCCGCCCCAGCCCCCGCCGCCCCAGCCCGCGCCACCCAAGGCCGCGCCACCGGCCCCCGCCGACGGGGTCTGGGACGAGCTCGCGCAGTGCGAGTCCACCGGGAACTGGGCGATCAACACCGGCAACGGCTACTACGGCGGCCTGCAGTTCGACCTCTCGACCTGGAAGGCCTACGGCGGGGCCGCCTACACACCGCGGCCCGACCAGGCCACCCGGGAGCAGCAGATCGCCGTGGCGACGAAGGTCCGCGACGACCGCGGCGGCTACGGATCCTGGCCCGCCTGCGCGGCGAAGCTCGGGCTGCCGCGGTGAGGGGGACCGCGTTCGGGCGGCACTCCCCCCGGGTCGCTACCCTCTCGGGTGACGAGTGCGCGCTGCAGTGCACGTGTGCAGCGAGGGAGGACGATGACTGCGCCCGAGGGCAACCCGACCCGGATCGGTGACCGCTACCGCATCCAGGAACGCATCGGAGCCGGGGCGATGGGTGCGGTGTGGCGGGCCACCGACGAGCTGCTCAACCGCACGGTCGCGGTGAAGGAGCTCCTGGCCGTCACGCCGGGCACCAGCGCGGAGGCGATCGAGGAGTCGCGCCAGCGGATCCTGCGCGAGGGCCGCATCGGCGCCCGGCTGCAGCACGCCCACGTCATCAGCATGTTCGACGTGGTGGTGCACGAGGACCGCCCGTGGCTGGTCATGGAGTACCTGCCGTCCGACTCGCTGGCCACCGTCCTCAAGCTGAAGGGCCCGCTGCCCCCGCTGGAGGTGGCCGACATCGGCCGCCAGGTGGCCGACGGCCTCGCCGCCGCCCACCTCGCGGGCGTCGTGCACCGCGACGTCAAGCCCGGCAACGTCCTGATCGCCCCCGACGGCCGCGTCAAGATCACCGACTTCGGGGTCTCCCGCGCCGTCGACGACGTGCAGCTCACCCGCACCGGCCTCATCGCCGGCACGCCCGCGTTCCTCTCCCCGGAGGTGGCGCAGGGCCGGGAGCCGCTGGCCGCGTCCGACATCTTCGCGCTCGGCGCCACGCTCTACGCCGCTGTCGAGGGCGTGCCGCCGTTCGGGCTCGACGACAACGCCTACGCGCTGCTGCACAAGGTCGCCACCGCGCAGCCGGAGCCGCCCGAGCACGCCGGCCCGCTCACCGGCGTGATCATGCGGCTGCTGGCCGTCGATCCCGACGACCGGCCGTCGGCGTCCGAGGCCCGCGAGCTGCTGGCGGCCGTCGCGGACGGGCAGGCCGTCGCCGGCCCGACCGCCACCCTCGCGGCGATGCCCACCGTCGCCGTCGCGCGGAAGGCCGATCCGGGCCCGGGCACCGTCACCGACGCGCAGCCCGTGGCGGCGCCACCGCGCCGGCGTCGCCGCGTGCCGGTGATCCTGGCCGCCGTGCTCGCGTTGCTGCTGGTGGGCGGCGGCGTCGCCGCCGCACTGCTGGCGAGCAACAACGGGTCGGGCGCGGCCACGCCGGTGGCCCAGCCGCCCGCCACCTCGGCGGCGCCCGCTCCCACGACCGCGGCGGCCCCCACCACCACCCCCGCCCCGACCACGAGGCCGGCGCCGACCACCACAGCGGCGCCGACGTCCGCGCCGGCGGCGGCCGTGGGTGATCCGGTGGCGTTCGTGCAGAACTACTACGGGCTGCTGCCCGGCAACCCCGACGCCGCGTTCGCGCTGCTCAGCCCCCAGGCGCAGGCCGCGTCCGGTGGACGGGACGGTTTCGACAGGTTCTACAGCGGCATGCGGTCGGTGAGCGTCGAGAACCCGACGCAGACGGGCGAGAACACCGTCGACGCCACGATCCGGTTCGTCCGCACCGACGGCACCACCACCAACGAGCCCTACACGTTCGTGATGGGCACGGCCGGCGACGGCAGCACGATCATGCAGTCGTTCAGCAAGCGTTCCTAGCCGTCACGCCGTCTGCTCGCCCAGCTCCACGAGGTGGGCGCTGACCCAGCTCACCACCTCGCGCACGAACACCGCCCGGTTCTCGGTGCCGTGCACCTCGTGGCCCTCGTCGGGGAACAGCAGGAACCCCGGCGACGACCCGCGCTCGCGCAGCGCGTCCACGATCTGCTCGGCCTCCACGAGCGGCACGTTGGTGTCGTTGCCACCGTGCACCACGAGCAAGGGGGCGACGATGCGGTCCGCCTGGTAGAGCGGCGAGAGCTCGTGCAGCAGGCCGGCGTCGGCGTGGGGGTCGCCGTACTTCGTGGTGGCGGCCTCGGCGATCCACGGCTCGGTGTGGGCGTAGAACGTGGAGAAGTCCGAGATCCCGCAGACGTCGACGCCCACGGCGAACAGCTCGGGGAACCACGCCAGCGCCACCAGCGTCAGGTAACCGCCGTAGGAGCGGCCCGAGACGCCGATCCGCGCCGGGTCGGCCAGCCCGGACGAGGTGAGGAACTCCACCGCCGCCCGCACGTCGGTGATGGCGACGAACCGGCGCTCGTGGTCGTCGGCCGCGGCGAACTCGCGGCCGTAACCGCCCGAGCCGCGCACGTTCGGCGCGAACACGGCCACGCCGGCGGCGAGCAGGGCCTGGAACAGCGGCTGGAACGTCGGGCGCTCCTGCGCCTCCGGGCCGCCGTGCAGCCACAGCAGCGTCGGCAGCGCGCCCAGCGCCCCGCGCGGCCGGAACAGCCAGCCCGACAGGCGCAGGCCGTCCTCGGCGCGGAAGTCGTGCAGCGTGGGCGCGACGAGCTGCTCCCCGCCGTCGGGCTCGGCGGGCAGCAGCGGGGTGGGGTCGGCGTAGCCGTCGAGCTCCAGGCGGCTGATCCGCGGCGTGACGGTGGGGCCCTCGCCCGCGATGAGCAGCGCGCGGCCGTCGCGGGTGAATGCCGTGCCCGTCACGACCTCGCCCTCGGGCTGCACGAGCGGCTCCAGCAGGCCGGAGCGCAGGTCGAGCAGCTCGGTCTCGCTGCGCCCGTCGACGTTCCAGACGAGCACCGCGCGGGCGCCGGCGGGGTCGAGCGTGACCGCGTCGAGGTCGTCGTCGGGGCGCTCGGCGATGGTGAACACCGTGGACACCGACGACGTGCCCCGCAGCGTGACGGCGAGCAGCGCCGGGCGGTCGCGACCGGCGTCGGTGTGGACGTAGAGCTGGCGGCCGGTGACACCGAACCGGGCATCGGCCACGGTCGACTCCCCACCGGGGATCAGTTCGGTGCGCCGGCCCGAGCGCAGGTCCACGAGCTCCAGGCTGCGGGCGCCGCGGCGGCCGAGCCGGACCACCGCGCGCCGCCCGTCCCCGCTCACGGCGCAGACCCGGGCGGCGGGCCCGGCGGCGAGCACGGTGGACGTGCCGTCGCGGAGGTCGAACAGGCAGGCCTGGCCGTCGCCCGCGCCCTCGGGGAACACGGTGAGGCCGATCAGGTGGCCGCTCGGGGACCAGACGCCGAGCGTGGCGGCCGCGGCGCCGGGGGCGAGGTCGCGCACGCCGGCGCCGTCCGGGCTGACCAGCCGCACCTCGGTGCGCTCGCCACCGCCCGGGGCGAGCTGCAGCGCGAGCCACTGGCCGTCCGGCGACCAGCTGATGGCCTGCACGTCGGCGTCGTCGACCAGCGGCGTGTCGGGCTCGACGACGGGGGAGCCGTCGGCGGGCAGCGGCGCGATCCACGCGCGGGGGCGGCCGTCGCGGTCGGAGATCCAGGCGAGCAGGGAGTTGTCGGGCGACGGCCCGGGGTTGCTGTAGGCGGGGGCGAACAGTTCCGGCGAGCCCATCCGGGCCAGGCGTCGTTCGGTGAAGTCCTCCATCTACACACCCCTCTCCTGCAACCACATCTCCAACAGTGCCACCTGCCACAACGCGTTCGAGCCCAGGTTGGTGCGCTTGGTGTTCGGATCCGCCAGCATGGCGTCCAGCCAGTCGCGCCGGACCAGTCCCCGGGCCTTGGCGACCGGGTCGGTGACCGCGTCGCGCACCCGGTCGAGGAACGGGCCCTCGAGGTGCCGGATGGCCGGCACCGGGAAGTAGCCCTTCGGCCGGTCGATGATCGCATCCGGGACCACGCCGCGCGCAGCCTCCTTCAGTATCCCCTTGCCGCCGTGGGCGAGCTTCAGCTCGGGCGGGCAGGCGGCGGCGAGCTCCACGAACTCGTGGTCCAGGAACGGGACGCGCGCCTCCAGGCCCCAGGCCATGGTCATGTTGTCGACGCGCTTCACCGGGTCGTCGACCAGCATGACCGTCGAGTCGATGCGCAGCGCCGCGTCCAACGTCGTGTCGGCGCCGGGCATGGCGAAGTGCTCGGCGACGAACGCGCGGCTGGGGTCGTGGTCGAGCAGCCACTCCGGTTCGAGGATGCTCGCGAGGTCGGAGTGGGGCCGGTCGGTGAAGACGTCGGCGTAGGCCGCCACGCCGCGCACCCGCGGCACCCTGGCCAGCGGCGGGTACCAGCTGTAGCCGGCGAGCACCTCGTCGGCGCCCTGCCCGGACTGCACGACCGTCACCGACCTGGCCACCTCCTCGCTGAGCAGGTGGAACGCCACGCAGTCGTGGCTGACCATCGGCTCGGCCATGGCGGCGATCGTGTGGTCGACGGCGGGCAGCATGCGCACGGGGTCGACGAGGATCTGCTGGTGGTCGGTGGCGAAGTGCTCGGCCACGATGTCGGAGTACTGGAACTCGTCGCCCGACTCGCCCGCCGCGGCGTGGAAACCGACGCTGAACGTCTTGAGGCCCGCCTGGCCCTCGGCGGCGAGCAGGGCCACCACCAGCGACGAGTCCAGCCCGCCGGACAGCAGCACACCCACGGGCACGTCGGCGACCATGCGGCGGCGCACGGCCACCCGCAGCGACTCCAGCGTCGCGTCGCGCCAGTCCTGCGCGCTCATGCCGGCGTACTCGGGCGTGCGGACGTGCCGGGGACGCCAGTAGACGTGCTCCTCGCTGCGGCCGTCCGGCTGGATCGTGCGGACCGTGGCCGGCGGCAGCTTGCGGATCCCGGTCAGGATCGTGCGCGGGGCCGGTACGACCGAGTGGAACGTCATGTAGTGGTGCAGGGCGATCGGGTCGATCGAGGTGTCGACCCCGCCGCCCTCCAGCAGCGCGGGCAGCGAGGAGGCGAACCGGATGCGACCCGCACCTTCCGTCAGGTAGAGCGGTTTGATGCCGAGGCGGTCGCGCCCGAGCGTCAGCACGCCGGTGTCGCGCTCGGCCACGGCGAACGCGAACATGCCGAGGAAGTGGTCCACGCAGTCGCCGCCCCAGCGGTGGAACGACTTGCCGATCACCTCGGTGTCGGAGTCGGAGAAGAAGCGGTAGCCGTGGCCCTCCAGCTCCGCGCGCAGCTCGCGGTAGTTGTAGATGCAGCCGTTGAACACGGTGGTCAGCCCCAGTTCGGGGTCGACCATCGGCTGCGCGCCGCGCTCCGACAGATCGATGATCTTGAGACGGCGGTGGCCCAGCGCGATCGGGCCGCTGGCGTGCACGCCGGAGCCGTCGGGGCCGCGGCGGTGCATCGCGGCGGTGATCCGGGCGACGGCCTCCGCATCGGCGGTGCCGCCGTCGAACCGCATCTCGCCGGCGATACCGCACATGCAGGGTCCTCCTCGTTGGCCGTGAACCTGCAGTGGACGACGCGGGGCCCCGCGAGCGCAACCCGCCCGGCGTTGCGAGCGTGTGACCACGGGTGGTGGAGTTGGCCCATGGACGTCGGTGTGGTGTTCCGTCCGCAGTCGCCGCCCGAGCGGCTGCGTGAGGTGGCGCTCGCCGCCGAGGCCACGGGTGCCGTGGAGCTGTGGCTGTTCGAGGACTGCTTCGCCGAGGGCAGGCTCACCGCGGCCGTCGCGGCCCTGGCCTGGACGGAGAACCTGCGGGTCGCGATCGGGCTGCTCCCGGCACCGCTGCGCAACCCGGTGCTGGCCGCGATGGAGATCGCCACCTCCTGCACGGCCGCACCGTCGACGTGGACGGCAGCTACGTGCGGCTGCGGGACGTCACGCTGGACTGGCCGCCGTCCGTCGTTCCGCCCGTCCTGGTCGGGGCCCGGGGGCCGAGGACGATCAGGCTCGCCGCGGAGCGGGGCGACGGCGTCATCCTCGACACGGGCACGCCGGCCGACGCGGTGCGCGCGTCGTGCGCCGACATCGCCGAGGCGCGGGCGGCGGCCGGGCGCACGGAGCCGTTCCGGGTGGTGGTCTACGCCCAGCCCGCCGAGGTGAGCCCGCAGGTGGTGGCCGACGTCGCCGGGGACCTGGGGGAGGCGGGCGCCGACACGGTGGTGTTCGTGCCCGGCGACGCCGCTGTCGACCCGATGCCCCTCATCGAGGCCTGTGCCGCGTCCCACTGACAGCCGACGAACGGCACTCTCGTCGCATAGGTTCCGACGAAAGCGCCGTTCGTCGGGATGGTGGCTCAGTGCCTAGCGGTTCCGGTACACGTCCCGCCGGTGTCCGACGGCTACCACGAGTACGAGCAGCACGCCGTCGTCGATCTCATAGACGATGCGGTAGTCGCCGGTCCGAACCCGCCATTCGCCCCCGCCACCGACGAGCTGGGTGGCGGCCGGAGGTCGGGGGTCTGTGCTCAGGAGCTCGATCGCGGCCTGCACTCGGCGCCGCGCGGGAGGGTCGAGCTTGCGGAGCTGACGAGCCGCCGCGGGGGCAACGGCGATTCGATAAGTCACAGGCCGAGTTCGGCCTTGACCTCGTCCCAGGGGATCGGGGTGGCTCCGGTCTCGACCATCTCGGCCCGGGCGGCGGCAGCGGCACGGACGTCGGCCATGTCCTCGGCAAGGTCGAGCAGGCGGTCGAGGTCGTCGGCGTCGATGATCGCTGCCACCCGGCGACCACGCCGGGACAGGAAGACGGGCCGGTGCTCGGAACGAGCACGGTCGATCACCGAGGCCAGCTGCTCGCGGGCCTCCGAGATGGTCAGGGGCTCCGGCACATCGTCAGACATGTACGAAGTGTACATCTCAGCGCAGAACCCATGTGTCCTTCGCCCCACCACCCCGCGACGAGTTGACGATCATGCTGCCGGCCGGGGCCACCCGGCTCAGGGCCGCGGGCAGCACCTCCACCGTCGGCTCCGGGCCCCAGCGCGACTGCAGCACGAACGCCCGGAGATCCACGGCGCGGGGCTCCAGCTTCTCCCCGGAGAACGTCGGGTGGGTCGAGAGGCTCACCAGGTCCTGCGCCACCCAGCCCGCCGGGTTGACCCGGATCGCCTCGGCCACGTCGTCCAGCTCGCCCCGCTCGGCGTGCGGGCCGATGACGATGCCCTGCCCGCCGTAGCCGTCGACGGGCTTGAGGACGAGCTCGTCGAGGCGGTCGAGCACCTCCTCGCGGCGGTCCGGGTCGACGCAGGGGTAGGTCGGCACGTTGTCGAGGACCGGTTCCTCACCGAGGTAGTAGGAGATCATCTGTGGCACGTAGGCGTAGACGAGCTTGTCGTCGGCCACGCCGTTGCCCAGCGCGTTGAGCAGCGCCACCTTGCCGCGGGCCACGGCGTTGCACATCGCCCGGCCGATCAGCCGCTGGTCGGAGCCGGTGGCCGTGAGCAGCGTGCGCTCGTCGAGGCGGCGGTAGAGCGCGGACAGCCGACGTCGCCCGCCCGCCTCCACCAGGTAGACGCCGTCGTCGGTGACCTGCAGGTCACGCGGCGTGACCACCGGGATGCCCATCCGCTCGGCCAGCAGGCTGTGCTCGTAGAACGCGGAGTCGCTCGGGCCGACCGTGAGCAGGGCGACCTCGTCGTGGCCCGGCTCGTCGAGCTGGGTGGCCGAGAGCAGCGCGGCCCGCAGCTTGCCCGGCACGCTCTCCAGCCCGACGACGCCCGCGGGCGCCTCCAGGTCGGGCATGACGCTGCGGATGAGCCGCCGGCTGGTGATCGAGTACCCGATGCCCGACGGGACGCGCAGGTTGTCCTCCAGCACGAGCCAGTGGTCGGCGCGGTCACGCACCAGGTCGATGCCGGCCACCGCGATGCGCACCGCGTCCTCGGGGACGAGCTTGCCCAGGCGACTCCAGCCCGGCGCGTCGTCGACCACCGCCACCGGGACGACCCCGTCGGCGACGATCCGGCCGTGCTGTTCGGCGCCTCCACGGGAGGACGTATGTCGGCGCTCGCCGTAGACGTCACGCACGAAGGCCTCCAGCGCCCGCACCCGCTGGGTCAGTCCCACCGTCAGCCCGGCCCAGTCGTCGGCGGTGACGATGCGGGGCACGAGGTCGAGCGGGAAGAGCCGGTCGGGCTCGTCGCCCACCCGGAACGTGACGCCGCGGGCGCGCTGCTCGGTGCGCAGCACCGACTCCGCGGCCACCATGCCTCGCGGCCCCATCCGGTCGAGGGCACGGAACATCCAGCCGTAGTGCGGCAGCACCGTGCCGTTCGGGTCGACGGCCTCGTCGAACGACGTCGGGTGGTAGGCGCCGAGCAGCTCCGAGGTCACGGGCCGGGCCGGGTGCGGCTCGTAGGCCGGGGTGCGGCCCTGGGTGACGGCGAGCAGGGAGTCGACCACGTCGGTGAGCTCGCCGCGGCGCCCGAACGCGCGGCGCTGGCCGGCCGCGGCGCTGCCCCGCGCCATCGTGGCCTCCGAGAGCTCCAGCACCTGCTCCCAGTCGCCGAGCTCCTCCAGCTGCGGACGCAGGTAGGCCACGAGCTGCCCGACCAGCAGCGGCGGCGACACGAGCTGCGGCATCGTGCGGGGATCGGGGCTCAGGTCGACGAGGTCGCCCTCCAGGCCCGAGCGGGCGGCCCGCCAGCTCGCCGCGCGCAGCAGCTCGTGGCGCGGGGCCGGGATGGGGAGCCCGGCGTCGAGGTCCTCGCGGGCCCGGCCGACCAGGGCCCGGAACAGCCCCGCGATGAGCACCACGTCGTCCACCTGCGGGCAGGCGTCGCACACCCGCAGCTCGACGGTGGGCAGGTGGGCGCTGGGCCGGATGTCGAAGTAGACCATCCCGGGGTCGCTGATCGTCCCGGACGCGATGAGCTCGGCGACCATGGCGTCGTAGTCGGCGGCGGTCTCGACGTCGCCGGGCGGGCCCGCGGTGGGCCAGCGCGACCACACCATGCTGCGGTAGCTGGCGTAGCCCGTGTCGCGCCCGCGCCAGTACGGCGAGCTGGCCGAGATCGCCAGCAGCGTGGGCAGGTAGGGCGCCACCCGGCGGACCACCTGCACCGCGATGTCGCGGTCGGGCACGTCGACGTGCACCTGCGCCCCGCAGATGTGCTGCTCGCGCACCAGCAGCTGGTACTCGTGCTGCATCCGCTCGTACCGGGCACCGGCGGAGATGTCGTCGCCGGTCGGGGCGACCAGCGGCACGGTGCCGGCCGCGACCACCCCCAGCCCCAGTGGCTGCGCGACGCCCTCCAGCGTGCCGCGCAGGCGTTGCAGGTGCTGGCGCAGCTCGTCGAGGCCCGCGCAGACCGGGGTGTTGGTCTCGACGAGGGATCGCTGCAGCTCCGGGGCGAACTCGGCGCCGTCGAGCTGGGCCAGCAGGGCGTCGACCTCGGGGGCGGAGCGACGCGTCTCGAGGTCGACGACGTGGAACTCCTCCTCGGCGCCGAGCAGGGGGAGGTCGCTCATACCGACGACGCTAGGTCGCGGTTGTCACGGACGGTTTGCCCGGAGGTCACCCGGGGTCGGGGGGTCACCCCACGAGAGTGCCCGCTGGACCACCCCCGTACACCGCGAGTCGGCGGTTTCGGGTGCGCGAGTCGGCAGATCAGCGCGGGTAGGCGGCGTCGAAGAACGCCAGCTCCAGCTCGACGGCGCTGGTGAACGCGCTCCGGACCCGGTCGCGACCGGCGTCGTCGAGCCGGGGGGCGACCCAGTCGAGCTCGTCGCGCAGGAAGCCCACCCACGCCTCGAACGCGGGCCCGCGGTGCAGCTCGATCCACTCCCGCTGGACCGGCTCGTCAGGGGCGTCGGCGTCGGGGCGGGTGGCCCAGTCGAGGTAGAGCCACTCGGCCACGAGCAGCACGGCGACGCAGACGGCGTAGTCGCCGCTGCTCCGGGCCGAGTCCATCAGGTCGAGGAAGTCGCGGGTGGGCCCGGCCAGCGCGGGGTCGGTGCGGTCGGTGAGCGGCACGTCGAGGGCGTCGAGGGCGCGGGTGAAGAAGTCGCTCTCGGGGCCGGCCACCAGCCCGAGCTGGCGGGCGTGCACGAGCCGGGACTCCGGCCGCCCGGCGCCGGCGACGGCGGACCCCATCAGGGCGATGAACGCGTCGACGAACTGGTGGTCCTGCACGAGGTAGGCGCGAAGGACCGAGGGTTCGAGCTCGCCGCGCCAGATCTCGTCGACGAACCGGTGGCCGACGGCGGCATCCCAGGTCGGGGCGTTCAGGTCGCGGAGCTCGTCGCTGATCACGGGCGTCGACACTACGCAGGCCCGTGGGTGGGTCAGGGCCAGGGCACGCCGGGGTAGGGGGAGCGGGCCGCCGCCTCGTCGGCCGTCAGGTCGCCGCTGGTCACGGCGTCGTGCAGGGCCGCCACCTCGGCCAGCCGGTCCCTCTGCTCCGCCACGAACGCCGCGTCGACCGGGTCGCCGTGGCCCGGTACCACAACGCGGGGCTCCGACGCGAGCACGGCCGTCAGCGTCGCGGGCCAGTCGGCCACCACGGCGTCCTCGAACGCGGGAGGGGCGCCCTGCTCGACGAGGTCGCCCGCGAACACCACGCCCGCGTCGGGCACGTGCACCACCAGGTCGTGGTCGGTGTGGCCGCGGCCGAGGTGGCTCAGGGTCGCGGTGCGCCCGCCGAGGTCGAGGTCGGTCGGCGCGGGTGCGTCGGGCAGGGGTGGGTCGGTGGCGGCGAGGGCGTCGGCCGTCGCGTGATCGCCGCACCCGCGGTAGTGGGCGGCCCACGTCGCTCGCTGGGCCGCGGCCGTCGCCTCCAGCACCTCCCGGCAGCGGCGCAGCGCGTGCACCGGTGCCGGGAGGAACGCGGCCGTGCCGAAGCAGTGGTCGAAGTGGGCGTGCGTGATCGCGACGACCAGCGGCAGCGGCGTCAGGGCCCGGACGGCCGTCGCGAGCTCGGCGCCCTGCCGGGCGTCGCCGCGGGTGTCGATCACGAGCGCCCGCTCGGAGCCGATCACGAGGCCGGTGGTGAGGTCGAGCTCGGCGTGGCGACGGGCCAGCACGCCGTCGCCGATCTCCATCCAGCGTCCGTCCACCTCGCTCAACGTGGGCCGGACCGGCGAACCCGGCGGGTCGGCACGGTCACCTCGCCGGCGCGTCGGTCAGGCCGCCGGCGCTGAGGCGGGGGACCGCCGTGCTGGTGGCGTGGGCCGCCGCCAGGTCGACGTCGGCCACCAGCTCGCGGCCCGAGGACAGCGCTCCGAGCGTCGCGCGCAGACCCGCCCGGGCGGCCGCGAACCGGGCGACCGCCAGGTCGGTCTCGGGGGAGCGGTCGGGCAGGTGCGCCGCGACGGAGCACTCCCGGGCCAGCAGCTCGACGCCCTGGACGCCCCACTCCGGACGTACCCGGTGTTCACGTTGCCGGTGCTCCGCACGGGGTCCGTCGATCATCCGCCGACGGTAGCGTCGTCGGCCATGAGCGTGCAGGAGTCGCTGGGCCGGGTCGGGCTGCCGATGCCGGTGTCGGAGATCGCGGCGCGGCGGTGGGACGTGGTGGTGGTCGGTGGCGGCCACAACGGGTTGACCGCCGCCGCCTACCTCGCCCGCGCCGGCCGTTCGGTGCTCGTGCTGGAGGCGCGGGAGCAGCTCGGTGGCGCCGCGACGCTGGAGGAGCCGTTCCCGGGCTACCTGATCAGCCCGTGCGCGTACGTCGTCGGGCTGCTGCACCCGCTCGTCGTCTCCGAGCTGGACCTCAGGCGCCACGGCTTCGACGTGGTGCTGCTCGACCCCAGCCTGTGGTGCCCGTTCGAGGACGGCACGTCGGTGGCGTCGTGGGCGGACGCCGACCGGGCCGCGGCCGAGATCGCGGCGATCTCGCCGTCCGACGTCGAGGGTTACCTGGCGTACGAGGCGCTGTTCGAGCGGCTGCGCCAGGCTCTGCGCACACGGGCGCGCGACACCTGGGTGGGTCCGAGCCCGGATCGCGCCGAACTCGCCGAGCTGCTGAAGGGCGACCCCGAAGCACTGGAGGTGCTGCTGCACCGCTCCATCGCCGACGTCGTCGAGGAGCACGTGCGCGACGAGCGGCTGCGCGCGCTGCTGCACGGGCAGGGCGTGATCGGCACGTGGGCCGGGCCGCGCGACCCCGGCACCGCCGCCGTGCACGCGATGCACTCCATGGGCACCCTGGCCGACGGCCGCTGGGGGTACGTCCGCGGCGGCACCGGACGCGTGTCGTTCGCGCTGGCCGACGCGGCGGTCGAGCACGGCGCGGTGCTGGCCTGCGGCGTCGAGGTGGCGGCGATCGAGCCCGGCGTGGGCGTGCGGCTGGCCGGGGGCGAGCTGGTCCGCGCGACGACGGTCGTGTCCAACGCCGATCCTCGGCGCACCACCGCGCTCTGCACGTCCGACGTGCCGGCGGCGTGGACGCGGCGGGTCGCCGACTGGCGGTCGTCCAGCCCCGTCGTCAAGATCAACTGTGCGCTGTCGAGGCTGCCGACGTTCCCCGCGGCACCTGAGCCGAACCTGCCCCACCGCGCGATGGTCACGATCACGACGGGCATCGACGCGACCCAGGCCGCGTTCGAGCGGGCGTGCGCGGGCCGGCCGTCGCCGTCGTGGGCCGAGGTCTACTTCCCGTCGTACTACGACCCGTCGGTGACGCCCGCGGGCGGCCACATCATGAGCGTCTTCGCCCAGTACGTGCCCTACGAGCTGGCCGAGGGCACGTGGGAGACCCGCCGCGAGGAGATCGGCGACGCCGCGCTCGCCGAGGTGGCCCGCTTCGCCCCGGACGTCCTGGACTGCATCGTCGGCCGCGAGGTGCTCGGCCCGCTCGACGTCGAGGCCCGGATCGGGCTCACCGGGGGCCACATCTTCCAGGGCGACTGCCTGCCCGACCAGATGTGGGACCGCCGTTTCGCCCCGCGCACCGACGTGCCCGGCCTGTACCTGTGCGGGGCGGCCACCCACCCCGGCGGCAGTGTGATCGGCGTGAACGGCCGGAACGCCGCCATGGCCGTGCTCGCGGACGCCCGGGGCTGAGCGGAAGAGGCCCGCCTACCCTGTGCGCCCATGACCGCCGATCCGCCCCCGCGCCGTCTCGGCCACGAGAGCGTGGTGCAGCGGGTGGAGAACGCGCTGCGCGACGACCTCGCCTACGGACGCTGGCGCCCGGGCGAGCGGTTGCCCGCCGAGTCCGCACTGGCCCGGGACCTGGGCGTCGGACGGTCGTCGCTGCGGGAGGCCATACAGCTGCTGGTCCGGGACGGGTTGCTGGTGGTCCGCCAGGGTGCCGGCACCTACGCCGCGGACGACCCGCCGCGGCCCGACGCCACCGGGCTGACCCGCGACCACCACGCGGGCACTCCCCAGCTGGTGCGGCGCGCCCGGATCGTGGAGGTGTACCAGGTCCGGCGTGCGCTGGAGGTGGAAGCGGCGCGTCTCGCGGCCGAGAACGCGCGCCCGGAGGACGTGCGGACCCTGAAGGACGCCCTCGACCGCCGGCAGCGGGCGGTCGGGGGGCCGACCGAGGCGTTCGTCGAGGCCGACACCGCCTTCCACCGGTGTGTCGTCGCGATCACCGGGAACCTGTTGCTGCTCGAGCTGTTCGACCAGTTCCGGGAGCCGTTGGCGCACGCCCTCGCGGCGCTGGTGGACCAGGAGCCCCTCCCGGACACCGCCGACGAGCACTCGGCGCTCTACGACGCCATCAGCGCCGGCGACGCGGTGGCCGCGGCCCGGGCGACCATCGAGAACTTCGACGTCATCATCGATCTCTTCCGCTCGACATGAGCAAGATTCTTCAGACATCAGACATCTGAAGTATTGCCTGCGCTGTCACGCATATACACAGGTCAGAGCCAGTTCTGCGAGATGGTGAGCTCTGAACAGTGTATCCGTTTTATCGCTCAGCGATAATGTCACCGCTTGTGGACGAGGCGCCCGGCGCATGTGATGGGTCGCGTCACCGAGGGCCGGTGACGCGATCGACGGCCATGCGAGGGGTCCCCATGTACGAGAAGGACGGCGAGAAGTACTTCATCGTCGACTCCCACAGTCACTTCTGGAATGCCGGTCGGGAGAACTGGGTCGAGGGGGCCGAGGAGTACGCGAAGGGCTGGATCGACTGCTTCTACGGCTACCACCAGCTCGGCCCGCCCGAGACCCACTGGGACTACGAGAAGTTCCTCAGGCCCACGCCCGAGGACTTCGAGCGCGACATCTTCACCGAGGGCCACGTCGACCACACCGTCTTCCAGTCCACGTACCTCACCGAGTGGTACGAGGAGGGCTTCAACACCGCGGCGCAGAACGGCGCACTGCTGGACCGGTGGGCCGACAAGCTCACGGTCAACGTCCGCTGGGATCCGCGTGACGGCGATGCCGGGATGAGGGCGTTCGAGGCCGAGGCCGCGAGGTACGACGCCAAGGGCGTGAAGCTCTACACCGCGGAATGGAACAACGGGTCCCGCGGCTGGAAGCTCAGCGACCCCGAGGCCTACCGCTTCCTGGAGCGCACGCAGGAACTGGGCATCAAGAACGTGCACGTCCACAAGGGCCCCACGATCTGGCCGCTCGACAAGGACGCGTTCGACGTGGCCGATGTCGACCACGCGGCCACCGACTTCCCGGAGCTCAACTTCATCGTCGAGCACGTGGGCCTGCCGCGTATCGAGGACTTCTGCTTCATGGCCGTGCAGGAGCCCAACGTCTACGCGGGCCTCTCGGTGGTCATCGGCGGCCTGATGCACGCCCGCCCGAAGTTCTTCGCGAAGGTCATGGGCGAGCTGCTGTTCTGGGTCGGCGAGGACAAGATGCTCTTCGGCGGGGACTACAACATCTGGGTGCCGAAGTGGCAGGTCGAGGGCTTCGTCGACTGGCAGATGCCCGACGACGACGCGTTCACCGACTACGCGAAGCTCACGACCGCCACCAAGAAGAAGATCCTCGGTCTCAACGCCGCGCGTCTCTACGACATCCCGGTGCCGGCCGAGTGCGCGCTGGACGCCCCCGTCGGTGCGCAGGCCTGACCCGGCCTCGTCCGCCGTCGCGCTACGGCGCCGGCCGCCCCGGGGCGGTGGTTCCGGGCGCGGTGCGCGGAGCCGCGTCGAGCAGCCACCGTCCGGTCGTGCGGAGCCGGTCGCGCAGCTCGTCGTCGGCCTCGTCGAGGACGAACGGCACGCCCAGTGCCGCCAGGTCCGTGACGATCGACCCCACCTCGTCCGTGCCGAACGTGACGACGCAGCTGAGCTCGTCCACCGGCTGCAGCCGCGCCGGGAGCAGCCGGGGCAGCTTCGCCCGCACATGCTCCACCGGGGCGGCGACCGTGGCCCGCGCGCGGTGGCGGTAGGGCGCCTCGGCGATCGCGCGGCGGACCTGCGCGGCGGCGTCCGCCGGCGGCTCGCGGGGGGTGAAGCGGGCGTGGGTGGGCGCGGGCGCGGTGATGCGATCGGCCCGGAACGTGCGCCAGTCCGACCGCTCGGGGTCGAACGCGACGAGATACCAGAGCCCGTACCCGGTGACGAGCCGGTGCGGCTCCACCCGGCGCCGACTCGTCGAGCCGTCGCGGCGGGAGTACGCGAACGCGACGAGCTCGTGGTCGCGGCAGGCCGTGGCCAGGACGCCGAGCACGTCGGCGTCCGCGCCGTTCGGGCTGCCGGGGCCGACCGCGGTGGTGGCCGCGGCCATGGCGTCCACCCGGGCCCGCAGCCGCGCCGGGAGGACCTGGCGCAGCTTCGCGAGCGCGCGCACGGCCGTCTCCTCGATGCCCGTGATCGTGCCCGCGGTGGCGGTCAGCCCGACCGCGACGGCCACGGCCTCCTCGTCGTCGAGCAGCAGCGGCGGCAGGTTGCGCCCGGAGGCGAGGCGGTAGCCGCCCGCGGTGCCCGTCGTGCCGTCGACGGGGTAACCGAGCTCGCGCAGCCGGTCGACGTCGCGGCGGACCGTGCGGTCGGTGACCTGGAGCCGTTGGGCCAGCTCGGTCCCCGACCACTCACGACGTGATTGCAGCAGCGACAGCAGCTGGAGCATCCGGCCCGGCATCGCCATGAGGACCAGGATGCCCGGTCCTGCGGACAGATACTGTCCGGAACGGTTCCTACCGTGGTCGGCATGAGCTTCCAGACCGCCTACCGCCACCGCCCGTCCGTCGTGGTCGCCGCCACCTCCGTCGACGACGTGACGGCCGCCGTGCGCCGGGCCGCCGCCGACGGCGTGCCCTTCGACGTCCAGACCACCGGCCACGGCCTCACCGAACCCCTCGACGGCGGGGTGCTGATCACCACCGCCGCGCTCGACGGCGTCGAGGTCGACCCGGTGGCCGGCACCGCGCGCGTGCAGGCCGGCACCACCTGGGACGCGGTGGTGACGGCGGCCGGCGCGCACGGGCTCGCTCCGCTGAGCGGCTCGTCGCCGGGCGTCGGGGTGGTCGGTTACACGCTCGGCGGCGGGCTCGGCCTGCTGTCGCGGCAGTACGGCTGGGCCACCGACCACGTCCGCGACATCGACGTCGTGACCCCCGACGGCGAGCTGCACCACGTCACGGCGGGCAACGAGCTGTTCCGCCGGCTGCGCGGGGCCGGCCGCGGCGTCGGGGTGGTGACCGGCATGGAGATCGGCCTGTTCCCCGTGGCGCGGATCTTCGGCGGCGGCCTCTACTTCGCGGCCGAGCACGTGCGCGACGTCCTGGCCGCCTACGTCGACTGGACAGCCACCGTGCCCGACGCCATGACGTCGTCGGTGGGGCTGGTCCCGTTCCCCGAGGCCGCGCCCGCGCCGCTCGGCGGCCGCTACGTCGCCCACGTCCGCATCGTCTACACCGGCGACGCCGAGGAGGGCGAGCGGCTGGTGGCACCGCTGCGCGCCGTGGCCCCGCGCCTGCTCGACACCCTCGCCGAGATGCCGTTCACCGACTCGGCGTCGATCTACAACGACCCGCCGTGGCCGCACGCCTACTCCGGCACCAACGCCCTGCTCGCCGGCCTCGACTCCCCGGCGCCGCTGGTGGAGATCGCCGGGCCCGACGCGCCGATGATGTGCGTGGTGCAGCTCAACCACCTCGGTGGCGCGCTGGCCCGCCCGCCCGCCGTGCCGGACTCGGTGGAGCACCGCGACGCGCGGTTCCTGCTACGGGTGATCTCCCCGCTGGACGGGACGGACGAGGCGGCGGTGGCGGCGGTGCACACGGAGCTGCTGGAGGCGGTGCGGACGCAGACGCTGGGCCGCTCCCCGAGCTTCGTGTTCGGCCCGGCGGGTTGCGCCGGACGTCGCAGCACGGATGGTCACGTCGCAGCGCGCCGGCGGGCTGCGACGTGACCGGCGGGCTGCGAGGTCGGGGGTCAGCCCACCGGGAGCGGCGCCGCCTCGCCCGGCTGGTCGAACTGGGTGTGGTGCAGCTCCGCGTACCGGCCGTCCTTCGCCATCAGCTCGGCGTGTGTGCCCTGCTCCACCACGCGCCCGGCCTCCAACACGAGGATGCGGTCGGCGGCCCGGATGGTGGAGAGGCGGTGGGCGATGACCAGCGCCGTGCGGCCGGCCAGCGCCTCCCCGAGGGCCTCCTGCACCGCGGCCTCGGACGTGGAGTCGAGGTGGGCCGTGGCCTCGTCGAGCACCACCACCCGCGGCTTCGCGAGCAGCAGGCGCGCGATCGTCAGGCGCTGGCGCTCGCCGCCCGACAGCCGGTACCCGCGCTCACCGACCACCGTCTCCAGGCCGTCGGGCAGTGTGGCCACCAGGTCGGCGAGCCGGGCACGGCGCAGCGCGTCCCACAGCTCCTCCTCCGACGCCTCGGGCTGGGCGAGCAGCAGGTTGGAGCGCAGCGACTCGTGGAACAGGTGCCCGTCCTGCGTGACGAGGCCGAGCGCGCCACGGATCGTGTCGAACGACAGGTCGCGGACGTCGACCCCGCCGATGCGCACCGAGCCCTCGTCGACGTCGTAGAGGCGCGGCAGCAGCTGGGCGATCGTGGACTTCCCCGCCCCCGACGACCCGACCAGCGCGATCAGCTGACCCGGCTCGGCCCGCAGCGACACGTCGTGGAGCACCTCCTCGCCGCCCCGCGCGTCGAGCTGGGCCACCTCCTCCAGGGACGCGAGCGAGACCTTGTCGGCCGAGGGATAGGCGAACCGGACGCCGTCGAGCTCCACCGACAGCGGCCCCTCGGGCAGGGCGACCGGGACGGCGGGCTCGGCGATCAGCGGCGGCAGGTCGAGGATCTCGAAGACGCGCTCGAAGCTGACCAGCGCGCTCATGACCTCCAGCCGGGCGCTGGCCAGCGACGTCAGCGGCGCGTAGAGGCGGGTGAGCAGCAGCGACAGCGACACGACGTCGCCCGCGTTGAGCCCGCCGTTGAGCGAGAGGTAGCCGCCGAGGCCGTAGACCAGCGCCAGCGCCAGCGCCGAGACCAGCGTCAACGCCGAGACGAAGACCCACTGCACCATGGCGGTGCGCACCCCGATGTCGCGCACGCGGGCGGCGCGCGTGACGAACTCGGCGGTCTCGTCGGCGGGCCGCCCGAACAGCTTGACCAGCGTGGCGCCGGGCGCGGAGAACCGCTCGGTCATCTGGTTGCCCATGGCCGCGTTGTGGTCGGCGCTCTCCCGCTGCAGCGCGGCGAGCCGGCGCCCGACCCGGCGCGCAGGTAGCACGAAGATCGGCAGCAGGATCAGCGCGAGCACCGTGACCTGCCACGACAGCGTGAGCATCACCGCGAGCGTGAGCACCAGCGTGACGACGTTGCCGACGACGCCCGAGAGCGTGTCGCTGAACGCGCGCTGCGCGCCGATGACGTCGTTGTTGAGCCGGCTGACCAGCGCTCCCGTGCGGGTGCGGGTGAAGAACGCGACGGGCTGGCGCTGCACGTGGTCGAAGACGGCCGCGCGCAGGTCGAGGATCAGCCCCTCGCCGAGGTTGGACGAGAGCCAGCGCTGCACGATGCCCGCCAGGCTCTCGGCGATCGCGATGACCGCGATGAGCACGGCGAGGCCCACCACGGTGCCCACCGGCCCGCCCGCCACGATCGCGTCGACGACGCGCCCGGCCAGCACCGGCGTGGCCACCGCCAGCACCGCACCCACGACGCTGAGCAGCAGGAACGCCGCCAGCCGGCGCCGGTGCGGGCGCGCGAACGCCGCGATGCGGCGCAGCGTGGCGCGGGAGAAGGAACGCTTCTCCGGTTGGCCGTGGCCGGCGCGGTACATCGCGTGCCAGGCCACACTCTCCATGCTCATGTCCGAACTCCCTCGCTGCCGGCTCCCAGTGTGCCGGGGGCCACCGACAGTCTCGGAGTTGAAGCCGGGTGGAGGTCAAGGTGCGGCCGTTCGGCCCAGCGGACGGCTGGTGTGACCTGCGACACTAGCCGCGTGGTGGGGGATCCGTTCGTGCTGGTCATCGGCGTGGTCGTGCTGGCGCTGGTGGCCGTACCCGTCACCAGCACGTGGGTCGGATCGCTCGTCACCGTCGCGCACGAGGGCGGCCACCTCGTCGTCGCCGTGCTCTCCGGGCGCAACCCGCAGCACTTCCTCGTGAACGAGCGCAAGGGCGGCGGTTCGACCACGGCCGTCCTGAAATGGGGGGTGACGCTGCCGCTCGTCCTCGCCGCGGGCTACCTCACCCCACCGCTGGCGGGCCTCGCCGGAGCGGCGCTGGTGGTGGCCGGGAAGTCGTGGTCGCTGCTGTGGGTGGCGATCATCCTGTTGCTGGGGGCGTGGGCGAAGTCCCAGGGCCTGTTCACGGGGTTGATCGTGCTGCTGGCCGGGGCGGGGGTCGGCTACGTCGCGGTCGAGGGCTCGCCCCAGGTGCAGTCGGTGCTGGCCGTCGCACTCGTGTGGCTGATGCTCCTGGGCGGCGTCCGCTCGTTGGTGAACCTGGGACTCGGCGCCGACAAGAGCGACACGGCCCAGCTCTCGGCCGCCACCTGGATCCCGCGCGTCGTCTGGGCGGCGCTGTTCTGGGTCGTCGCCCTCGTCTGCCTGTGGTTCGGCGCTCGCCTGCTCGTCGGCGTCTGATCCGGCTACGGTCGACGGCGTGAGCCTCGCCGACCTCTACCGCGACCTGCACTCCCATCCCGAGCTGTCGTTCCAGGAGACGCGCACTGCAGGCGTCGTCGCCGACCGGCTGCGGAGCCTCGGTGTCGAGACCACCACGGGCGTCGGAGGCACCGGCGTGGTCGGCGTGCTCCGCAACGGCGCCGGGCCCACCGTGCTGCTGCGCGCCGACATGGACGCGCTGCCGGTGCTGGAGCGCACCGGTCTGGAGTACGCGAGCACCGCCCGCGCCGTCGACCGCGACGGCCACGAGGTGCCGGTCGCCCACGCCTGCGGTCACGACGTGCACGTCGCGTGCCTGCTCGGCGCGGTGGAGGCGCTGCTCGCGCGGCGGGACACCTGGTCGGGCACGGTGCTCGCGGTGTTCCAGCCGGCCGAGGAGGTCGGCGGCGGCGCCCAGGCGATGATCGACGACGGGCTGTTCGAGCGCTTCGGCCGTCCCGACGTCGTGCTCGGGCAGCACGTGGCGCCGCTGCCCGCAGGCGTCCTCGCGGTGCGGCCGGGCCCGGCGTTCGCGGGATCCGACACCGTCCGCGTGACGCTGCACGGTGCCGGCGGCCACGGCTCCCGCCCGGAGACCACGGTGGACCCGATCGTCATGGCCGCCGCCACGGTGATGCGGCTGCAGACGATCGTGGCCCGCGAGGTGGGCGGCACCGAGACGGCCGTGCTGTCGGTGGGCACGCTGCGCGCGGGCACGAAGGAGAACATCATCCCCGACGACGCCGAGCTGGGGCTGACCGTGCGCAGCTTCGACCCGGCCGTGCGTACGCGCGTCCTCGCCGCCGTCGAGCGCATCGTGCGGGCCGAGGCGGCCGCGTCCGGGGCGGCGGAGGACCCCGACATCACCGTGCTCGACACGTTCCCGCCGCTGGTCAACGACGAGGACGCCGCCGCGCGCACCGCCGCGGCCCTGGGCGCCGTCGGGCCGGTCGTCGACCCGGGGCTGGTCACCGGCAGCGAGGACGTCGGGCTGTTCGCCACGGCGGCCGGGGTCCCGTGCGTGTACTGGCTGCTGGGCGGGGCCGACCCGGCCGCGTTCGCCGGCGCCACCAGCCGTGACGAGCTCGTCGCCGTGGTGGCGAGCCTGCCGTCCAACCACTCGCCCCTGTTCGCGCCGGTGGTGGAACCGACGCTGGCGACGGGCGTCCGGGCGCTCGTCGCTGCGGCGCAGGAGTGGCTGCCGTCTGCCGGAGCGGACCGGTAGCCGATCGGCCCCGCGCCGTACACCCCTCCCGGCACGTGTGCGGCCACCGCGACGGGTGTGCGGTCCCCGCCTCCGCCCGTCACGGCCACCACCGGCATGCTGGCGCCGTGACGAGGACGGGCCGGGGAACCGCCATCGGGGAGGGCGTGACGTGGACGGCGCGCTGGAGCCTGCGGCTGATCGCGGCCGGCGCGGGCATCGTGGTGCTGTGGCTGCTCATCGCGCAGCTGTGGTCGATCGTGTTCCCGGTGCTGCTCGCGGTGATCATCGCGACGCTCCTGTGGCCGCCGACGGCGTGGCTGCGCCGCCACCGCTTCCCGCCCGCGCTGGCCGCCGCGACGTCGCTGATCGGGGCGCTCGTGGTGGTCGGCGGGCTGGTCACGCTGGTCGGCGCGTCGGTGTCGGGAGCGATCCCGCAGATCGCGGCGAGCGTGTCGGGGGCCGTCACGGCCATCCAGCAGTGGCTCAAGGGCCCGCCGCTCAACCTGGGCCAGAGCCAGCTCGACGACGTGATCACCCAGATCACCACGCAGATCCAGCGGAGCATCTCCACCATCTCCACGAGCGTGCTGACGGGGATCTCCGGCATCGCGTCGGGCCTGGTCACGTTCGTGCTCGCGCTGGTGCTCGTGTTCCTGTTCATCAAGGACGGCCCACGGTTCCTGCCGTGGCTGCGGAAGGTGGCGGGCGACGGTGCGGGCGGGCACCTCTCCGAGGTGCTGCGCCGGATCTGGGTGACGCTGGGCAGCTTCATCCGCACCCAGGCCATCGTTAGCCTCGTCGACGCCGTGCTCATCGGCGGCGGGCTGCTGATCGTCGGGGTGCCCCTGGCGCTGCCGCTGGCCGTGCTGACGTTCCTCGGCGGCTTCATCCCGATCGTCGGCGCCGTCGTGGCCGGCGCGCTCGCGGTGCTGGTGGCGCTGGTCAGCAACGGGTTCACCGCCGCCGTCATCATCCTGGTGGTGGTGCTCGCGGTGCAGCAGATCGAGGGCAACGTGCTGCAGCCGATCCTGCAGGCCCGCAGCCTCGGGTTGCACTCGGCGGTGGTGCTGCTGGCCGTCACGGCCGGGAGCACGCTCTACGGCATCGCGGGCGCCTTCCTCTCGGTGCCGGCCGCGGCCGCCGCGGCGGTCGTCCTGCGCTACCTGGGCGAGCTGATCGACGCGCGTGCCGGGGAGGCGGCCGGCGGGCCGGTCCCCGCGGACGACGTGCCCCCGGCCGGCGCGGGACCAGTGGACGCAGGCCAGGCCGGCGCAGGTCCGACCGGTGCGGGAGCGGCCGACGCGGGAACGGCCGACGCGGTGCCGTCGGCCGACACCGGGCGTGCCGAGCAGCCGTGATCGCCGTCCCCGGTGCGGGACCTGCACCGGTGCAGCCCGCACCGCGAGCGGTGAGCACGGTCGCGGGGGAGCGCGGCTGATCACCTCGTCGCCGGGGATCGCTACGCTGCGCCCGTCGCCACCGAGGGGGTGGCCGCAGAGAGGTCCACCACGATGAGTGCAGTCGACGAGATCCTGTCCCAGATCCCGCTCCAGCAGCTGGCCGGCCAGCTCGGGGTCGACCCGCAGACGGCCGAGCAGGCCACGCGCCAGGCCCTGCCCGCGCTGCTCGGCGGCATCCAGGCCAACACCGCCGACCCGGGCGGCGCCGCGTCGTTCGCGCAGGCCGTGCAGCAGCACGACGGCGGGCTGGTGAACGGTGGCGTGGACCTCAACCAGGTCGACACGAACGTGGGCCAGCAGATCGTCGGCCACGTGTTCGGCGCCAACCAGGGCCAGGTCGTCAACCAGCTCGGGGCCATCGGCGGCGTCGGCGGTCAGGACCTGATCCAGAAGCTGCTGCCCATCCTCGCCCCGATCGTCATGTCCTACCTGGCCTCGAAGCTCATGGGCGGCGGTGGCGCGGCAGCGGCCCCGGCGGCTCCCGCGGCCGGTGGCGGCGGTATCGGTGACGTGCTCGGCGGGCTGCTGGGCAGCGTGCTGGGCGGCGGCGGGGGAGCGGCGCAGCAGGCCGGCCCCGACCTCGGCAGCCTCCTGGGCGGCCTGCTGGGCGGCGGCCGCAAGTAACCGCACGACCCCTACAGCACCACGCGCATCGGGCGGCCCCGGTCGTCGACCTCCTCGCCGATGACCTCGGCCTCCCCGCGTGCCCACCGTGCCGCCGACCAGCTCGCGGCGAGCGCGTCGAGCACGTCGTCGAGGCGGGCGCCGTCCGGCAGATCGGCCAGCGCCAGCGCCGGGTCCACCCACCGTGTGAGCGCCGCGATCCGCTGGCCCGCCCCGCGCGCCGACTTCTTCGGCGCGAAGTCCGTCTCCGGGGCCAGCGCCCGCATCACCAGCTCCGGGTGCACCTCGACGACGTGCGCGGGCAGTTCCACGGCGTCCCACTCGAGGATCTTGGGGCCGATGTGGAACGACTGCAGGCTGATCTTCCGACCGCACAGCCGCGCCGACACCGCGCAGGCCTCCGCGTGGGACGCCGCGCCCAGCACCTCACGCGGCGGCGCCGGGAACACCGACGACCGGGCCCGCCCCAGCCGCTGCGCGGTGAGATCGTCGCAGGCCCGGCGGGCGGCGCCGGTGGGCAGCCCGAGCGGGATGTCGACGCCCACCGTGGCACAGCCGGCCGTCGCCACCAGCACGGCGGCGACGTCCGGGCACACCGTCCACCTCACGGATCCGGGTCGCACCCGGGCCACCACCCAGCCGTCGGGAACCCCGTTGACCCCCGCCACGTCCGGCGTAGGGCAGGATTCCGTCCCGTGCGCGTCCACATCGGTTCCGACCACGCCGGCTTCGAGCTCAAGACCCACCTGCTGACCCACCTGGCCAGTCTGGGCCACGAGGTCGTGGACGTCGGCCCCGCCGTCTACGACGCCCAGGACGACTACCCGCCCTTCTGCATCGCCACGGGCCTGGCCGTGCTGGCCGACCCGGGCAGCCTCGGCATCGTCATCGGTGGTTCGGGCAACGGCGAGCAGATCGCCGCCAACAAGGTGCCCGGCATCCGCTGCGCGCTGGCGTGGAGCGTCGAGACGGCCACGCTCGGCCGTCAGCACAACAACGCGCAGGTCGTGGGCATCGGGGCGCGGATGCACTCGCTCGACGAGGCCGCGGAGATCGCCGCCGCGTTCGTCGCCACCCCGTTCTCCGACGAGCCGCGCCACCAGCGCCGCATTGACATCCTCGACGCCTACGAGGCCACCCACGAGGCGCCCCCGCTCCCCGCGACCTGACGCGCGGGATCCGCCCGGACACGGCAGGCTTGATCCCATGCCCGAAGGCCACACCCTGCACCGGCTCGCCCGGCAGCACCAGCGCCGGTACGCGAACAGGCAGGTGGCGGTGTCGAGCCCGCAGGGGCGCTTCGCCACCAGCGCCGAGATCGTCGACGGCCGGGTGCTGGAGCGCGCCGAGGCGCACGGCAAGCACCTGTTCCACCACTACGGCCCCGACCTGGTGGTGCACATCCACCTGGGCCTGTACGGCAAGTTCAGCGACGTCAAGCACCCCGTCGCGGAGCCCCGGGGGCTGGTGCGCCTGCGGATGGTCGGGCCCACGCACTACGCCGACCTGCGCGGCCCCACCGCGTGCGAGCTGATCACCGACCACGAGGCGGAGGCGATCCACGCGCGGCTGGGGGAGGACCCGCTGCGCAAGGACGCCGACCCCGACCGCGCCTGGGCCCGCATCTCCCGCTCCCGCGCGCCGCTCGCGACGCTGCTGATGGACCAGAAGGTGATCGCCGGGGTCGGCAACGTCTACCGCGCGGAGGCGCTGTTCCGCCACGGCCTCGACCCGCAGCTGCCGGGGAAGGCCTTGGGGCGCAAGCAGTGGGACGAGCTGTGGCTCGACCTCGTCGACCTGCTCCAGGACGGCGTCCGGCAGGGCAAGATCGAGACGTTGCGCCCCGAGCACGACCCGACGCTCCTGAAGCCGGCGGACCGGGGGGCGCTGTGCGCCCGCAAGGTCTACGCCTACCGGCGCACGGGGGAGCCGTGCATCGTCTGCGGTACGCCGATCGCGCACGACAAGCACCTGGCGCGCAACCTCTTCTGGTGCCCGACGTGCCAGCCGGCGGTGGCCCGGACCGAACGTCAGTAGAGCCACTTTGCTGGCACCAGATGACAGCAAAGCCACTTTGCTGGCACGCCATCAGGCGAGCCGCCGCACCGCGAGCGGTGCCCCGATCATCAGTGCTCCCGGTTACCACCGGAAGATCGCGATCCACCGCACGGCAGAGCCCCGGGGAGGGGAGGGCCGGAAGGTACGGCAGGCGGCGATCACTGCGAGGCGGCACACCGGAAGATCACCGCGCGTCGCACGTTCTCGCCCCGGCGAGGGCGCTCCCGTGCGGTCCGCGCCGACCCCTGGCGACGTGCGCGGCGGTCATGTGTGGCGACGTCGTGGCCAGCGGGGGTCGTGCGCGGAAATCAGGGCGGGAACACTGTTGTCCACGCACGGGCGCCGCAGGCGCACTCAGTCCCCGAACCCGCCCCCGTCGGCGTAGGCGTCGGCCACTCCCGGCATCGTGCTGAACAGCAGCGCCGGGCGCCACCACGGCTGCGAGTACCAGCCTCGCGGCACCGGCTGTCCCGCCACCATCCCGCCCGGGTGGTGGTGGCTCGTGCGCCCCGACGGGTCGGGGACGCGCTGTAGGCGGGCCCCTCCACCTCGACGTCACGGGACTCCGTCACGGCTCCGGCCTGTTGCTGACCCCACAGCGGGGGCAGGTCGGGCCGCGGGTCCGTGCCCATCGCCGTCCGCGCCGCCGAGGCGTTCCACCCAGTGGCGGGCGTCGTCGAGCTCCCGGGCGCTGCAGGCCCGGTGCTGCCGGACCAGCCACACGACGCCGGCCGCGATGGCCAGCACCACGATGATCAGCACGAATGTGCCCACGGCTCCACCGTTCCGTATCGTGCCCCGCGTGGCAGAGCCGAAGCCGATCGAGTGCTGGATGACCGACATGGACGGCGTGCTCGTCCACGAGGGCCGGATGATCCCCGGCGCGGACGCCTTCGTCGCGAAGCTGCGCGACACCGGCCGACCGTTCCTCGTCCTGACCAACAACTCCATCTACACGCCGCGGGACCTGCAGTTCCGGCTCCGCACCAGCGGCATCGACCTGCCGGAGGAGGCGATCTGGACCTCGGCGCTGGCCACCGCCACCTTCCTCGACGACCAGCGCCCCAACGGCAGCGCCTACGTGGTGGGGGAGGCGGGGTTGACCACGGCGTTGCACGAGATCGGCTACGTCCTCACCGACAACGCCCCGGACTACGTGGTGCTGGGGGAGACCCGCACCTACAGCTTCGAGGCCGTCACCACCGCGATCCGGCTGATCCGGACGGGCGCGCGGTTCGTGGCCACCAACCCCGACCCGACGGGCCCGTCCGCCGACGGGGTGCTGCCCGCCACCGGCGCGGTGGCCGCCCTGATGACGCGCGCCACCGGCGTGGAGCCCTACTACGTGGGCAAGCCCAACCCGCTGATGATGCGCGCGGCGCTCAACCGGCTGCAGGCGCACTCGGAGACCACGGTGATGATCGGCGACCGGATGGACACCGACATCGTCGCGGGCCTCGAGGCCGGCATGCGCACGGTGCTGGTGCTGACGGGGATCATGACGGCCGACGAGATCGAGCGGTTCCCCTATCGGCCGCACCGCGTGGTGGCGTCCATCGCCGATCTGGTGGACGACATCTGAGGCCCGCGCCGGACCCACGCCGACGGGCACTGGCGGCGTGGGTCCGGGGCCGGTCGAGGAGGGGGTGACCGGCCGGGGAGCGGGGTGAGCGCTGACCGCCCGGTGAGTGCGGCCCAACGACCGGACGACTCCTCACCGGAGCCGCTGATAGCGCTCTCCTGTCCCCCGCCCCCTTGCTCGCCCGGGGACGGCCCGCCGTTACGGGGCGTGGTGCACGTTGTTCGGTCACCAGGGACGGCAGCCGGTCGGAACGGGCTCAGACGCCGAAGCGGCTACGCCATGTGGTGAGCGTCCCCGACGTGCCGTCGGTGAGCGCGAGCTGCCGGACGGCGACCGCCACCGCGCCGGGAGCGCCCGGGTGATGGGCCAGCCACGCGTCGTCCGGCCCGAGGCCGTTCCGGATCCGGTGGATCACGTCGGCCTTGAGCACGCCCAGCACCGGGTCGCCGTGCGCGGCGAGCAGGGCCTGGAAGGCCTGGTGCTTCTCGTGGTCGAACGGGGTCGGACGACCGGTCCGGTCCATGGCCGGGTGGGCGGGGACGAGGACGGCGCACGGCACCCAGCCGTCGGGAACCGGGGCGGTGGCCGGGAGGGCGGGGCCGGTCCTGAGCTCGGCGAGCGGGGTGCGCAACGGCGTGCCCGCCTCGATGCGGCCCGCGACGGTCCGGGCCACCCGCGCGACGGCGTCGCTGGTCACGACGGGGGTGAGGGCGTCGGCGGCGTCGGTGGCGGTGGAGCCGCACGCGGCACGCAGGGCGGCCAGCGCGGACGGGTCGGACGTGCGGACCGCGAGCTCGGCGAAGTCCCCCGCCACGCCCAGGTCGAACAGCACGGCGGTGGCGTCCGCCGGCCGCAGGGCGCCGGTGTCGGGTCCCAGCTCGCCGATGACGTCGCGGGCGGTGCGACCGGCTGTCCGGGCCGGGAGGCAGAACGCCACGGCGTGGTCCCAGCGCAGGGGGTCGACGGTCGAGGGCGTCTCGTAGGCGATGGCGACGGTCTCGTCGGGCAGCACGATCCGGATGCCGCCGCGGTCGGTGACGGCGGTGCCCGGGCCGCGGACGACCGGCTCGTCGGAATGGCGCCCGAACCGCACGGCGACGCCGGCGGGGCCCATCGACCAGGTGGCGTCGGGATCGGCGAGCTGCGCCTCGGCGAGCCGCCGGGCCGGGCTCGTGTACGGATTGTCCGCCGTCCCCGGCGCCCACGGATCCGGTTCCGGTCCCGCCGCGTCACCACCCATCCCTGGAGCGTCGCACACCGGCCGTAAGCAGGGGAGACGCAGTTTTCTCGCCAGCGTCGACGAGAAAATGACAGGGGTGTGATTTACCGTGGTGCCATGAGGACGACAAGCACGGTCGGCTGGTGGGTCTGCCAGGGGTGTGGCGTCGACGCCGAGCTCGCGGGCGGAGACCTCACCGGGTTCGAGATGCCCTGCCCGGACTGCGGCCACGCGATGGCCGAGTGGCTCCGCTGGGACACGGCCATCCCGGGCCCCGGTCAGATCTGGGGGCGCGCCGCAGGCCGCTCCGCGGCGTAGTTCCGCGCCATCTCGGCCAGTCGCCGGATCGAGCACGGATGCTGCTCCGTGCGGGCGGAGTGGCCGCTGCACCATCCCTCGGCGTCCGGGTGGTGGTCGTGCAGGAGTGCCTCCACGAGCACGGGTGACACCGCCAACTGTTCGGCGCACCCGGTGTACAGATCATCCGCCACGGTCGGTCTCCTCTGACGCTGCGGGCCCCGACCCTCCCCTTCTACGAGTTGACGATGGGTGACGGTTCGCGCGCACAGCGAAGTTGCTCCGATCGGGCGCACCCCTTCGACCGTCAGGCCTGCCCGTCCTCGGCGATGTGGTCCAGCGCCCAGAGCGCCCACTCGTGCACGGCCTCGTACTGACGGATGCCGAACTCGCCCGCCAGCCGGCCGAACCCGGCCCGCGGCCCACCGCCGGGGGTCTCGGTGGCGACCACCGCGCGCAGTTCGGTGGCGGCCCGACCGGTGTGCTCGGCGATGCGGGTGAGCATCAACCGCTGGTCGGCCGGCTCCAGCGCGGAGAGCAGGAACATGCGCAGGACCTGCTCGTTGCGCACCGTGGCCGTCGGGTTCGGTGGCTGCAGCAGCCAGGACCGCAGCTCCTCGCGCCCCTCGTCGGTGACGTCGTAGGTCTTCGCGCCGCGCGCCCCCTCGTGCGTGACGTGCACGAGCCCGCGCGCGGCGAGCTTGCCCAGCTCGGGGTAGATGCTGGTGTGCCCGGCCTGCCAGGCGTAGCGGCCGATCTCCTGCTCGAACTCCTTCGTGAGCTCGTACCCGCTGGCGGGGGCGACGGCGAGGAGGCCGAGCAGGGCGTGGGACAGCGACATGGACCCAGGTTACATGTCACTGACAACATGTCATTCTTGACATGTTAAATACCGCCGGTCATTGTCGGGCCATGACCACGCCCCCGGCGGCGACCTGCCTCGCCGGCCACCTCGCCCCCGTCCCCGACGAGATCGACACCGTCGACCTGCCAGTCGAGGGCGCGCTGCCTCCCGAGCTCACCGGCCGCTACCTGCGCAACGGGCCCAACCCGCTCCCCGGGGCGGACCCGGGGCACTGGTTCACCGGCCATGATCACGGCTCCTGTCCCGGCCGGGCCATCGGATGGCGGCCCCTCGGGGGGCAGCAAGACGGTGCGGCTGCGCGACGGCCGCGCGGAGTGGTACCGCCGCTGGGTGCGCGGCGAGCTGGCCGGGCACCCCTTCGTCCGCCCCGACGGCACCGTCGACCGGGCCGCCGTCTCGGCCAACACCCACGTGCTCGAGCACGGCGGCCGGACCTGCGCTTCTTCGGCTACTCACCGATCGCGCCGCACCTGACCTACCACCGGCTCTCGGCGGTGAGCTCGTGGTGAGCGCCGGGATCCCGGGCGCCGGGCCGTCGAAGACGCACGACTTCGCGATCACCGACCGGCACGCGGTGTTCCTCGACCTGCCCGTGACGTTCCGGTTCGACCTGGTCAGCCAGGGCATGCCCGACGCCTGGGACGACGGCTGCGCGGCCCGCATCGGGATCATGGAACTGGACCGCCCCGGCCACGTGCGCTGGTTGGGCATCGACCCGTGCTACGTCCTCCACGTGGGCTCCGCCCACACCGACGCGCCGGGCCGGATCGTCCTCGACGGGGCCCGCTACTCCGCCGCCGACACCGTCGCGATGTGGTCGCGGCTGGGCGGCGCCACCCCGGCCACCCCGGCCACTCCGGCCGCCGACGCCGCGGCGCTCGGTGTGGCCCGCCTGCACCGGTGGACGCTCGACCCGGCCACCGGCTCCGTCACCGAGACCGCCCGCGACGACCGTCCCGTCGAGTTCCCCACGCTCGACGACCGGCTGGTCGGCCGCGCGTCGCGCTACCTCCACGCGGTCTCCGACGGCGCCGACGCACCTTCTGCCGCGGAGGCGCGAGGCATCGCTGCGATCGTCGAGTACGACGACGCGACCGGCACCGTGGACACCCACCCGCTGGACGCCGCCGCGGGCGAGGCCGTGTTCGTGCCCGCGCAGGACGGCACCGCGGAGGACGACGGCTGGCTGCTCACCATCACCACGCGGCGCGACGGCTCCGTGTCACAGCTGCTCGTGCTCGACCCAGCCGACCTCGCCGGGCCGGCGGTGGCGGCCGTGACACTGCCCCGCGGGGTGCCGGCGGGCTTCCACGGCTCCTGGATCGAGGACTGATGAACGTCGTGACGCTGCTCCGCGGCCTCGCCGTCGACGTCGGCGCGCCCGTGGTGGCCTACTACGTGCTGCACCTGCTGGGCGCGTCGGACTGGGTCGCGCTGTTCGCCTCCACGCTCGTCGCCGCCCTGCGGATCGTGTGGGTGGCGGCCCGCCGGCGTTCCCTCGACCTGTTCGCCACCGTGACGCTCGTGGTGTTCGGGCTCGGGCTGATCCTGTCGTTCGTCAGCGGGGATCCGCGGTTCCTGCTGCTCAAGGACTCGTTCGTGACGGGCGCGGTGGGCCTCACCTTCCTCGCCACGGTGCTGGTCGGGGACCGGCCGCTCACGCTCGCGGCCCGGCAGGGCTGGTCGCCCGCGGAGGCCGAGGAGCTCGGGGAGGAGTACCGCACCGACAAGGGTGTCCGGCGCGGCTACCGCTTCACCTCGACGGTGTGGGGTGTGGGGCTGCTGGCCGAGGCGGCGATCCGCGTCCCGCTGGTCTACCTGCTGCCGATCGACGGGATGGTGGGGCTGTCCACGGCAATGCTGGTGGCGGTGCTCGTCGGGCTGTCGGTCTGGACGGTGCGCTGGGCGGCCCGGGTCCGCAGGTCCAGTACGTAGTCCTGGCCCACCAGATCCACCCCGAAGCTGTGGTGGCGCTCCTCCCCGACGAGCCGGAAGCCCGCGTTGAGGTAGATGCACCGCGCGGCGGCGAGCACGTCGTTGGTCCACAGCCGGACGCCGCTGTAGCCGGCGTCCCGCGCGAAGTCGACGCAGGTGTCCACCAGACGGCGGCCCAGGCCGTGACCGCGCGCATCGGGGTGCACGAGCAGGATCCGCAGCTGGGCGGTCTGGTGGTCCGCAGGCGTGCAGAAGACGCAGCCCACCCGGCGGCCGTCGAGCTCGGCGATCCAGGCGCCCGCCCGCCCGTCGTCGTCGCGGCCGGCGTGGTCGGCCACGATCCGCGCTACCAGCGTCTCGAACGACGCGTCCCACCCGAACTCCCCGGTGTAGAGCTCGCCGTGGGCCATCACCACCCAGCCCAGGTCGCCGGGTCGTCCCAACGGCCGGATCACCACTTCGGACACGATGCCTCCGCCACTGAAACGAGTGTTTCAGTGATACTGACCCGGTGACCGAACCCGCGCAACCCCCGTCGGCCCGGCGCGAGGAGCTGCTGGGCCTCGCCTACGCCCACGTGCTGCGGCACGGCCTCTCCGGGATGTCGCTGCGCCCGCTGGCCGAGGCGATCGGTTCCAGCCCGCGCGTGCTGATCTACCTCTTCGGGTCCAAGGACGGCCTCGTCCGGGCCCTGCTCGGCCGGGCGAGGGCCGACGAGCTCGCGGTCCTGCCCGACGTCGGGCACGGGCCGGTTGCGGTGGGCCGGATCTGGGACTGGCTCTCGGCGCCGGAGCACCGCGCGCTGCTGACGCTCTGGGTGGAGTCCTACGCCCGCTCGCTCGTCGAACCCGACGGGCCGTGGGCCGGCTTCGCCGAGGCCACGGTGCGGGACTGGCTCGCCGTGCTGGGCGGGGCCACCGGGTCCCTCGCCGTGCTCCGCGGCGCCCTGCTCGACCTCCTGGCCACCGGCGACGTCGAGCGCACCACGGCCGCGGTCCGCGCCCACGTCCGCACCCTCACGGCGGCCGCGGACGACCGTGAGGCGGACGGGTCGCGACCGTAACGGGCCGACAACCCGGCGGTCACGCTTCCCACCGACGCTGGTCCGCGATGGCTGCCACCCACTGCCCCTACTGCTCGCTGCAGTGCGGCATCCACCTCACCCCGGCGCTGGAGCTGACCGGGCGGGAGGACTTCCCCGTCAACCGCGGCGGCCTGTGCATGAAGGGCGTCCGCGCGGCGGAGCTGATCACCCATCCCGAGCGCCTCACCACCCCGCTGGCCCGCGACCGCCCCGGCCTCCCGCTCCGCCCCGTGACCTGGGACGACGCGCTCGACCGCGTGACGGCGGCGATCACCCGGGCCCAGGCCGCGCACGGCCGCGACGCCGTCGGCTGCTTCGGCGGGGGCGGGCTGACCAACGAGAAGGCCTACCAGTTCGGCAAGTTCGCCCGGGTCGCGCTGCGTACCGCGATGATCGACTACAACGGCCGGTTCTGCATGTCGTCCGCCGCGGCGGCGGCCAACCGCGCGTTCGGCATCGACCGCGGCCTGCCCTTCCCGCTGTCCGACGTCGCCGACGCCGACGTGGTGCTGCTCGTCGGCAGCAACCCGGCCGACACGATGCCGCCCGCGATGCGGTGGTTCGAGGCCGGCCGCGAGCGCGGGGCCCGGCACATCGTCGTGGACCCCCGCGAGACCGCGACGGCGAAACCGGCCCACCGCCACCTTCAGCCCGTGCCCGGCACCGACCTCGCACTGGCCAACGGGATGCTGCACATCGCGATCCGCGACGGCCTCGTCGACCACGACTACATCGAGCGCCGCACCACCGGCTGGGACGCCGTGCGCCGGTCGGTGCGCGCCGACTGGCCCGACCGCACCGAGCGCGTCACCGGCGTCCCCGTCGCCGACCTGACGGCCACCGTGCACGACCTGGCCACGGCGCGGAACGCCATGATCCTCACCGCACGCGGCGCCGAGCAGCACGCCGACGGCACCGCGACGGCCACCGCGTGGATCAACCTCGGCCTCGCGCTGGGCCTGCCCGGCCGGGGGCGGGGGAGCGGCGTCGCCACCGTCACCGGGCAGGGCAACGGGCAGGGCGGCCGCGAGCACGGGCAGAAGGCCGACCAGCTCCCCGGCTACCGGCCGCTCGCCGACCCGGCCGCCCGCGCGCACGTCGCAGGCGTGTGGGGGATCGACCCGGACGAGCTTCCGGCGCCCGGCGTCTCGGCCTACGAGCTGCTCGACCGCCTCGGCACCGACGGCGGGGTGCGGGTGCTGCTGCTCGCGGCGTCGAACCCGGTGGTGTCGGCACCCGACGCCCGCCACGTCGCGGAACGGCTGGGCGCGCTCGACCTTCTGGTGGTCACCGACTTCTTCCTCTCCGAGTCCGCCCGGCTGGCCGACGTCGTGCTGCCCACCACCCAGTTCGCGGAGGAGGAGGGCACGCTGACGAACCTGGAGGGACGGGTGGTGCGCCGTCGTCGGGTCCTGGACCCGCCGCCGGGCGTGCGCTCGGAGCTGCAGATCTGGCACGAGCTCGCCGCTCGCCTGGGCCGCGGGAAGCACTTCCCGACCGACCCGCGAGTGGTCTACGACGAGCTGCGCCGGGCCAGCGCGGGCGGCGTCGCCGACTACGGCGGCATCAGCTGGGAGCGCCTCGACGCCGGCGAGGAGCTGTTCTGGCCCTGCCCCGACGAGACCCACCCCGGTTCGCCGCGGCTGTTCACCGACACGTTCCCGACGCCCGACGGGCGCGCGCGGTTCGTCGCCGTCGCGCACCGCAGCGTCACCGAGCGGCTGGACCGCCGCTACCCGTACCTGCTGACGACCGGGCGCTCGCGCACGCACTACCAGTCGGGCACCCAGACCCGGCGCAACGAGACGCTGCTCGCCGCCGAGCCCGTCGCCTACGCCGAGCTGCACCCGCTGCTGGCGGCCGAGATCGGCGTCGCCGACGGGGACGCGCTGCGGCTCACCACGCGCCGCGGCAGCGTCGTCGCCACCGCCCGGCTGACCGACGGCATCCGCCCCGACACGGTGTTCCTGCCCTTCCACTGGGCCCGGGTCAACGACCTCACCAGCGCGCGGCTGGACCCGACGTCGCGGATGCCGGAGTTCAAGTCCTGCGCCGTCGCGCTGGCCCCCGTCCGCGCGCGTTCCACCGTCCCCGATCTCGAGGAGAACCGCCGATGATCAGCAAACCCGCGTTCCTGCAGGGGATCTTCCCGATCGAGGGCTCCGGCGTGGACAAGCCCGTGCTGCTGCACCCGGACCTGACCTACACGGTGCCCCCGGGCGTCACGGCCCAGCCGCTGTACTTCCGCGGCGGCAACGGCACCGACGAGCTGGTCACGGTGCTGCTGGCCCGCGACGGCGCGCCGATGCGCTACTTCCCGATCGGCGCCCGCGCGAGCACGCACGTCGCGCTGGCCGTCGTCGAGGACCTGGAGGACGGCTCGGTGCTGGAGGTGCACCTCGCCGCGCGGGAGGGCCTGACCGGCACCATCGTGATCGATCTCGGACTGGTGGAGGTCTGACGTGGACGACCTGGTGGTGATCGGCAACGGCATGGCGGGGGCCCGCGCGGTGGAGGAGATCCTGGCGCGCGGCGGGAGCGGGCAGTTCCGGATCACGATGTTCGGCGACGAGCCCTACGGCAACTACAACCGGATCATGCTCAGCCACGTCCTCGCCGGTGAGGGCAGCGACGAGATCTACCTCAACCCGCTCGAGTGGTACGCCGAGAACGACATCACCCTGCACTCCGGCGTCCGGGTCGTGCGGGTGGACCGCTTCGCGCGCAAGGTGTTCGCCGACGACGGCACCGTCCTGTCCTACGACAAGCTGATCATCGCAACGGGCAGTCGCACGTTCTTCCCGCCGATGGACGGCATGTGGGTCGACGACCGCACGCTCACCCCCGGCGTCTTCGGCTTCCGCACGATGGACGACACCACCGCGATGCTCGACTACGCCCGCGACCACCACTCCGCCGTCGTCATCGGCGGCGGACTGCTGGGGCTGGAGGCGGCCTACGGGCTGCAGCAGCACGGGCTCGCGGTGCACGTCGTGCAGGGCGGGCCGGTGCTCATGAACCAGCAGCTCGACGAGGAGGCGGGCGCCATCCTGCGCCGCGTCCTGGAGACGAAGCTCGGGATCCAGGTGCACACCGGGCAGCGGCCGTCGGCGGTGCGCAGTACGGGATCGGTGGCGGGCGTGGTGCTGGGCGACGGTTCCACCATCGACGCCGACATGGTCGTGGTCACCGCCGGCATCCGCCCCAACGTCGGGCTCGGGGTGGTCTCCGGGCTCACCGTCGAGCGCGCGATCGTCGTCGACGACCAGATGCGGAGCGTCGACGACCCCGACATCTACGTCGTCGGGGAGTGCGCTCAGCACCGCGGGCAGGTCTACGGACTCGTCGCGCCGCTGTGGGAGCAGGCCGCCGTGCTGGCCGACCACATCACCGGCACCGACGTCGAGGCCGCCTACCACGGCTCCCGCAACGCCACGAAGCTCAAGGTCGCGGGCGTGGACGTCGCCACGATGGGGATCATGCGCCCCGAGCGCGAGGACGACGAGTTCGTGCGGTTCTCCGAGCCCCGGCGCGGCGTCTACAAGTCGGTGGTGGTGCGCGACGGCAAGCTGGTCGGCGCCACCCTGCTCGGCGACGTCGAGAAGGTCGCGTTCCTGACGCAGAGCTTCGACCGCGGCCTGCCGCTGCCCGACGAGCGCGTGGAGCTGCTGTTCACCCTCGCCGGGCCGTCGGAGGCCGAGGGTGCCGCCGAGATGGACGACGCGGTGCAGGTCTGCAACTGCAACGGTGTCAGCAAGGGCGCGCTGGTCTCCTGCGTGGCGAACGGGACCCGCTCGGTGACCGGCGTGATGGCCGCGACCCGCGCGGGGAAGGGCTGCGGGTCGTGCACGTCGCTCGTCACGCAGATCGTCGAGTGGGCGGCCGACGGGCAGGTGGAGGTCGACGAGAGCGCGGGCTGGTACGTGCCGTCGATCCCCCTTCCCAAGGCCGAGCTGATCGAAGCGGTGCGTGCGCAGGGCCTCCGCTCGGTGTCGCAGGTGTTCGCCGCGCTGGCCCCCGACGGCGAGCACGCCCCGTCCAAGATGCCCCTGGCCTCGCTGCTCAAGGTCGTCTGGGCCGGCGAGTTCGTCGACGAGAAGGACGCCCGCTTCATCAACGACCGCGTGCACGCCAACATCCAGCGCGACGGCACGTTCTCCGTCGTCCCGCGGATGGCCGGCGGTGTCACGACGTCGGCCGAGCTGCGTCGCATCGCCGACGTCGCCGACAAGTTCCAGATCCCCGTGATCAAGGTGACCGGCGGGCAGCGGATCGACCTGCTCGGCGTCCGCAAGGAGGACCTGCCCGCCGTCTGGGAGGACCTCGACATGCCCTCGGGCTACGCCTACGGCAAGTCGATGCGCACCGTGAAGACGTGCGTGGGCACCGACTTCTGCCGCTACGGCCTCGGCGACTCCACCCAGCTCGGCGTCGACATCGAGGAGCGCTTCTCCGGCCTGGAGAGCCCCGCGAAGATGAAGCTCGCCGTGTCGGGCTGCCCGCGCAACTGCGCGGAGTCGATGGTGAAGGACATCGGGATCGTCGCGGTCGGCGACAACCGCTGGGAGATCTACATCGGTGGCGCGGCCGGGGCGTCGGTCCGCCGGGGCGACGTGCTCGCCACCGTCGACGGCCGGGACGAGGCCGTGCGGCTGACCGGGGTCTTCGTGCAGTACTACCGCGAGAACGCGAAGTGGCTGGAGCGCACCTACGACTTCGTGCCGCGGGTGGGTCTCGACGAGCTGCGGGCGCTGCTCGTCGACGACCGCGACGGCCTCGTGGCCGGGCTCGAGGAACGGATCCAGACCGCCGTCGACGCCTACGTCGACCCGTGGACCGAGGGCCGCGCACCCGCCACCCCCGGCCAGTTCTCCGACGCCCTGCCGCTGATCCCGCTGCCGATCGTGCCGGTCCGCGACGGCACGTCCTCGACGAACGGAGCGATGGCATGAGGCTGGGACCGGTCGACGCCATCCCCCTCGGCGAGGGCCGGGCGTTCGCGGTCGACGGCGAGCAGGTGGCCGTGTTCCGGTTGCGCGACGGCACCCTGCGCGCCACCCAGGCCCGCTGCCCGCACGCCGGCGGCCCCCTCGCCGACGGCCAGCTCGACCCGAGGTCGATCGTCTGTCCCCTGCACGCCCGCGCGTTCTCCTTCGCCGACGGATCCTGCGCCGAGGGCGGGAAGATCACGGTTCACGCCGTGCGGGAGGAGGGCGGCGCGATCGTGCTGGAGTCCTAGGATCCCGGCATGCGGGCGCCCCTGACCACGCGGCTGCGCGCCGCCTACGACAAGCACGTCGGCCCGGCCGAGCGCCCGCCGCTCGTTGCGTGGCTGGGGTTCGGGGTCACGTTCGGCATCACGCGCGCCGTCACCACGTGGCTGCACGACGGCCACGGCCCCGCCGCCGGGGGCATGGTCGTGGGCGGGCGGCACCTGCACCACTACAACATCGGGATCCTGCTGCTCGCGCTGGTCGGGGGCGTGGGCCTGCGCCCCGGCCCGCTGCGCGACCGCCCCGTCATGGCGGCCGCCTACGGCACCGGCTCGGCCCTGATCGTCGACGAGGCGGCCCTGCTCGTCGACCTCCAGGACGTCTACTGGGCCAACGACGGCCGCAAGAGCGTCGACGCGGCGGTCGGGGTGATCGCGCTCGGCGGCGTCTTCTTCGCGGCGGTGCCGTTCTGGAGGGCCGTGGCGCGCGAGCTCACCCGCCCGTCTGGATGACCGACAGGATGTTGCCCGCCGGGTCGGTGAACCACGCGATCGGCGGCCCGTACGTCCGTTGCACGCCCCGCTCGTCGGTGTAGTCGTTCACCGTGAACACCACGCCGCGGGCGGTGAGCGCGTCCACCGCCGCGTCGACGTCCGGCACGGGGAAGTTCAGGATCGTGAACGCGGCCGGGACGTGGGCGGAGTTCGGGTAGACGATCGTGTCGCGGTCCCCCGCGAGGTGCAGCGTCAGCCGTCCCTCGGCCTCCGTGACGCGCAGGCCCAGCGTGTCGGCGTAGAACGTCCGGGCCGCGGCGATGTCGTCCACGGAGAACCCGCTGAACGCCTTCGAGTGCTCGAGCATGACCCACCCTCTCAGTTCGCGACGTGCAGGAACGACCAGCGGTGGCCGTCGATGTCGAGGAACGCGCGCATGTACATGACGCCCATGTCCTGCCGTCCGGCGTCCTTGCCGCCCGCGGCGACGGCGCGGTCCACCAGGTCGTCGACCTCCTCGCGGCTCACGGCGCTCAGCCCCACGGAGACCTCCTTCGTCGACGGGTCGGCGACGGGCCCGCCGGTGAACCGCTCGAAGTAGGCCGTCTTCTGCAGCATGACCAGCGCGCCGGTGCCGAGCACCAGGCACGCGGTGTTCTCGTCCCGCACCCGGGCGTCGAACGCGAACCCGAGCGCGGTGAAGAACGCGGTGGCGGCGTCGAGATCCCGTACGGGAAGGCTGATGTAGGCGGTGCGGTCCATGATGACTCCTCCGGTGTCGGTGCTGGCAGGGGAGACGTAGGAGCCGGATCGACGTTCTCGACATGCCCCGCGGAGGAATCGTGAAGTTTCTCGTCCTGATCTACGACAACCCCGCCTCGCGCGAGGTCTTCCTGAGCCTGCCCGCCGAGCGGCGCGCCGCCGGCCTCGCCGCCTACCGCGCGCTCGACGAGGAGCTCGACGCCACCGGCGAGAAGATCGTCTCCAGCCCGCTGGCCTACCCGGAGCACACCGTCCAGGTGCGCGTCGCCGACGGTGCCACGATGACCACCGACGGGCCGTTCGCCGAGGTCAAGGAACAGCTGGCCGGCTTCTACCTGCTGGAGTGCGACTCGCAGCAGCGCGCCGTGGAGATCGCCGCGAAGGTGCCCGAGGCGTCGTTCGGCGTCGTGGAGGTGCGGCCGCTGATGGACCTGTCCGCGTTCGAGGGATGACTCGGTCCAGCGGGGAACTCGATGGTCTCCTGCGCGAGCTCGCGCCCCAGGTGCTCGCCGCCGTCGTCCGCCACCACGGCGGCTTCGACGAGTGCGAGGACGCGGTGCAGGAGGCGCTGCTCGCCGCGTCGCAGCAGTGGCCGCGCAACGGGGTGCCCGACAACCCCCGCGCCTGGTTGATCACCGTCGCGTCCCGGCGGCGGACGGAGACGTGGCGCAGCGACACGGCGCGCCGTCGCCGCGAGGAGGCCTTCCGGCCCGAGGCGGCGCCGGTCCCCGACACCGACGACACCCTCACGCTGCTCGTGCTGTGCTGCCACCCGTCGCTCACACGCGCGTCACAGGTGGCGCTGACGCTGCGCGCGGTCGGCGGCCTGACCACCGCCGAGATCGCCCGCGCCTACCTCGTGCCCGAGGCGACGATCGCGCAGCGGATCAGCCGGGCCAAGGCGCGGATCCGGGGCGTCGCCTTCGCGGCCTCGCCGGACGCGGTCGGCGCCGTCCTCCAGGTGCTCTACCTGATCTTCAACGAGGGCTACACCGCCGGCTCCGGCGAGGCGCTGCACCGGGTGGAGCTGACGGCGGAGGCGATCCGTCTGGCCCGGCTGCTGCGTCGCACGCTGCCCGAGGACGGCGAGGTGGCCGGCCTGCTGGCGCTCATGCTGCTCACCGACGCGCGGCGCCCCGCGCGCACCCTCGCCGACGGCTCGCTCGTCCCGTTGGAGGAGCAGGACCGCACCCGCTGGGACACCGTCATGATCGCCGAGGGCACGTCGTTGATCACCACGACGTTGGCCCGCGCCCCGATCGGGCCCTACCAGTTGCAGGCCGTGATCGCCGCCGTGCACGCCGAGGCGGGCCGGGCGCAGGACACCGACTGGGCGCAGATCCTGGCGCTCTACGACCTCCTGGCGTCCCTCACCCCCGGCCCGATGGTCACGTTGAACCGCGCCGTCGCCGTGGCGATGGTGCACGGCCCGTCCGCCGGGCTGGCCGAGCTGGACGGCGTCGACCTCGGCGGTCACCACCGCGTCGACGCCGTCCGCGCACACCTGCTGGAGCGGGCCGGCGACCTCGACGCGGCGCGCGCCGCCTACCGGCTGGCCGCGCGCGGGACGTCGAGCCTGCCCGAGCGGCACTACCTCGAGAGCCGCGCGCGCCGGTTGTAAACCCGAGCTTGACAGAACTGCTTGTAAAGCTAGCCTTGACACGTGCCGTCCTTCGAAGCCGCCGTGGCCGATCTCGACCGAGCGGTGCGCGGGCTGGCCGCCGGCGTCGACCTCGCCGGCGCGGACCTCCCCGGTGACGGGCAGGCCGCGGCGTTCGCCCGGATCCACGACGCCCTGGAGGTGCGCCGGCGGGCCGACCGCGTACTCGCGGCCGCCGTCGACGCGGCCCGGGAGGCCGACGGCACATGGCAGCAGATCGGTGACGCCCTCGGCACCACGCGGCAGGCCGCGTTCCAGCGCTTCGGACGACCGATCGATCCGAGGACGGGGAAGCAGATGGACCGGGCCACACTGGACGGCGCCGATGCAGGGGCCGTCGAGATCTTCACAGCGCTCGCCGCGGGCGGGTGGGACGCGGTGTTCCGGCGGTTCGACGCGACGATGGCCGCGGCGCTGCCCGCCGCGAAACTGGCGGACACCTGGGCCACGGTGGTGGACACCGTCGGCGCCTACGAGGGGCCGGGCGAGCCGTTCGTGCGGCGGCAGGGCGACCACACGGTCGTCGACGTGCCCCTGGCGTTCGAGGCGGGCGACCTGACCGGCCGCGTCGCGTTCGCGGCCGACGGCCAGGTCGCGGGCCTGTTCGTGCTCAACCCCGAGGCGGCGGCACGATGAAGCCGTGCGCGGATAACAGAGTGTTCCCGCCCGGATTTCCGCGCACGAGCGGGTCGACGCGCCGGCCGTCGTCACCTTCCTGGTCGTCACGTCGGGCGCCGCCTGGCTGATCACCTCGCCGCTGCGGTTCAGCGGCCTCGGCCTGCGTACGCCCGGCGCCGGCGTGATCCTCGTGGCGATGATGCTGGCGCCGACGCTCGGCACGCTGGCCGTCGTCGGGGTGCTGCGCCGCCGCCCGGGCACGTTGCGCTTCACCGGCGTCACGTCCGAGCGCGGGGTCCGGTCGTGGCTCCCGTGGGCGGTGCTCGCGTGGCTCGGGCCGATCGTGCTGGTCGGGCTCTCGCTGGTGCTCGGCGCGGCCGTCGGTGTCTTCCACGCGGATCTCGTGAGCTTCTCCGCGTTCCGGGAGGTGCTGGGCGGTCGCTCGGCCATCCCGGTCCAGACCCTCGTGCTGATCCAGATCGCCGAGGTCCTGGTGGTCGGCTGGATCAACGTGATCCCGGCGCTCGCCGAGGAGTGGGGCGGCGTGGCTGGCTGCTGCCGCTGGGGCGCTGGCCCGCGATCCTGCTGGTCGGGGTCGTATGGGGCACGCGCCGATCGTGCTGCTCGGCTACAGCTTCCCGCTCGAACCGGCCCCGCTGCGGGTGCTGCTGATGGTCGGCTTCTGCGTCGCGACGGGAGCCTGCTCGGCTGGCTGCGGCTGCGCTCGGACAGCGTCTGGCCCTGCGCGATCGGCCACGGTTTCGTCAACGCCGCAGCCGGCCTGCCGATCGTGCTCGCGGCGGCGGGCCACCCGATCGACAACGCCACCACCGGCCTGCCCGGCTGGACCGGCTGGGTGGTGATGGAGCTCGCGCTGGGCGTCGCGGCGCTCGTGCCGCGCCAGACCGTCCTCACTGGACGGTAAGGAAAGCCTGCGCCGTAACGCAGGGAGCCCTGACGCCGGCGCGAGCGCACGACCACGCCCCGGTCGTGATGCTGGTCCCCACGCAGCCAGCGTGCCCAGCCTCACGATCGGAGCCTCCGATGTCCCTCCCCACGAAGATCGCCCGCACCGCCCTCGCCGCAGGCCTGGCGGCGGCCGCCATGATCGGTTTCGCCGTGGCGCCCGCGCAGGCCGCCACGCCCACGTACTACGAGCTGGTCGGTCTGGGCAGCACCAAGTGCCTCGACGTGAAGGCCGAGGACGGCGGCGGCAACGGCTCCCGCGTCCAGACCTGGCAGTGCTTCGGCTCTGCCAACCAGCGGTGGGCCATCCACCGGGTCGGGACGACGAGCACCGGTGCCCCCTACTTCCAGATCGTCAGCAAGGCGCCCGGGGGCCTGTGCATGGAGGTGCGGAACTCGTCGTTCTCCGACGGGGCGCAGGTGGACGTGGTGGGCTGCTCGCAGGACGGCAACCAGTTCTGGCGGTGGGGCAGCGGCAACATCGGCTACAGCCTGCCGTTGATCTCGCTGAACAGCGGCAAGTGCCTCGACGTCAGCGGGAACTCCACCGCCAACGGGGCCAAGGTGCAGCAGTGGACGTGCAACGGCACCACGGCGCAGTACTTCAAGACGGTCCAGTGACCCCGACGTCCGGGGACGTCACGTGGTCGGGGTGACCGGATTTGAACCGGCGGCCCCTCGCTCCCAAAGCGAGTGCGCTACCAAGCTGCGCTACACCCCGTCGGCCGCAGTCTAGGGCCTGGCGCGAACGAGATGTGAACGCGGAAGGCCCGGTGCCCGTAGAGACGGACATACCGGACCTTCGAGAGGATCTCCGTGCGCCGCACGACCCGCAGCATCGCCGTGGCCGCCCTGACGGTGGCCACCGTCGGCCTCGTCGCCGCCCGCGTCCGCCCAGACTACCCCGAACGCCGAAGTGGCCGAGCCCGCCCCGTTCACCAGCATGTTCACCGCCATGGGGACGCCGGACCTGGTGCTCGACGCCGACAGCGTCCCCACGCCCGGCGAGCCCGGCGCCACCGGCACGTCCAACTACCGGATCAACAGCACCGACGACATCATCTGCTACGACATCACCCTGCCCGGGGTCACCCGCCGTTCCAGAGCCCCGCGCGCACGGCCACGCACATCCACGAGGGGGCCGTCGGCCAAGCCGGCCCGCCGCGCCTGGCGTTCCCGAACCCGGAAGGGAGCGGCGACACATGGGCGGGGTCGAGGTGCCGCCCGCGCCGGTCCGCGGAACGCGCGGCGTGCTGGTCGGGGTCTGGACGGCCGCGGTCGTGAGCGGGTGTGCGACCGTTCCGGCTTCCGCCGTCGCGGTGGCGCCCGTCCCGTCCGCGGTGGGTACCTGCCTGGTACGCACGGCCCACCACATCCGCCGCCTCCACTGTCGGAGGTGCATGCGCACGGGGAGGCGGGAGCGTTCAGCGGGTCCGGTAGGCTAACCCTGCACCGGGTGACCGGGGCATGCGGGCGTAGCTCAATGGTAGAGCCCTAGTCTTCCAAACTAGCTACGCGGGTTCGATTCCCGTCGCCCGCTCCACCTCTGACCAGGGGAAACTCTGGCAGCAAGATCACTGAGTCAGCTCGCGTGGCATCACATGTGGTGCGAGTCGTGGTTACAGTGCCCTCGTGACCGGTCGTCCAGGCACGGGACGGGCCCGCGCCCGCGGCGGAATCGAGACGCTGCGGAGCGGGGCTCTTCGTGTGCGCGTGTACGCCGGCGTCGACCCGTTCACGGGCAAGCGGCACTACCTGACCGAGACGGTCGCCGCCGGCCGCAACGCGTGGAACGAGGCCGAGGCCATCCGCGCCCGCCTCCTCCAGGAGGTTGCGGAGCGTCGGGCCCCACGCACCAACGCGACCGTCGACGAGCTGCTCGACAAGTACCTCGACGGGTTCGGACCTGACTCGTGCCACCCCCTGGATCAGTCGCCTGGGCCGAGGGGCTGACCTGGTGGTTCTCGGGGCCGGGCACGGGGATCTGGTCACTAAGAACTGGGTGACTCGGTAGCCTCGCCCGGGTGAGTTCGCGGTTCGTGCGTCGGGTGCGGACAGCGTCGGGTGCGGTCGCGGTCCAGCTGGTGGTCAAGGACCACGGCGAGGTCGTGGCGATCGAGCACGTGGGTTCTGCTCATACCGACGCCGAGCTCGCGTTGCTGCTTGTGGCCGCGCAGAAGCGGCTGCAGCCCGGCCAGCAGACCCTCGATCTCGGAGAGCTGGTCGCCGAGCCGGCACGGGTCAGTGACACCGCGGACTGGACACGCCCGGAACACGACCGCCCTCGATCTGCAGATCTCGTACCGACACCGTCGCAGCCGGGGCGGCCGCGAGCTGATCGGGCCGGTGGGCGTGTGGTGGGCACGTCGGCGTTGACGTTGTGGAACGTCCTGGTCGACGCCTACTCCCGGCTCGGGTTCGACACCCTCGCCGATGAGGCGTTCCGGGCGATGGCACTCGCCCGGGTGATCGAGCCGACCTCGAAGGCCGACACCGTGCGGGTCCTCGAGGAGATCGGCGCGCCCGCACCGGCGGTGCGCACCCTGTTCCGCGCCCTCGCACGCTGCGAGCAGCGCGACTACTGCGGAAAGCTGGCGACCGCCTGCCTGACCCATGCCACCCGCGACGGGGCGCTGGGGCTGATCCTCTACGACGTCACCACCTTGCACTTCGAGGCGAGGGACGAGGACTCGTTGCGCGAGGTGGGGATGAGCAAGGAACGCCGGGTCGACCCGCAGGTCCAGGTCGGGCTGCTCGTCGACCCGGCCGGGTTCCCTCTGGAGGTGCACTGCTTCGAGGGCAACACCGCCGAGACCTCCACCCTGCTCCCGGTCCTGGAAGCGTTCCGGGAGCGTCACAAGGCCACCGACCTGGTCGTCGTGGCCGACGCCGGGATGCTCTCGGCGCGAAGAACTTGAACGCGATCGAGGACGCCGGGTTGTCGTTCATCGTCGGTTCCCGGATCAGTAAGGCGCCCTACGACCTGGCCGCGCACTTCGAGCGCCACGGCAACGCCTTCGACGACGGCCAGGTCCTCGAATCCACCCGGGTGATGGGCTCCGGGAAGGCCGCCCGCAGCCGGCGGGTGGTCTACCAGTACCGCTTCGCCCGGCACAAACACGACGACCGGGCCATCAACGCCATGGTCGACCGGGCCGAGAAGGTCGCCGCCGGCAAGAGGCCGTTGAAGAAGGACCGGTTCGTGCGGATCGACGCCGCGGGGAAGGACGTGGACTGGGGGCTGGTCGAACGTGCCCGGCAGCTTGCCGGGCTGAAGGGATACGTCACCAACCTCCCCGCCACGACCATGGACGGGGCGCGGATCGTCGCGGCCTACCACGACCTCTGGCAGGTCGAGAAATCATTCCGGATGGTCAAGTCCGACCTCCGGGCCCGGCCGATCTTCCACCACAAGCGGGAGTCGATCGAGGCCCGCCTGACCGTCGTGTTCGCCGCGCTCGCGATCTCCCGTCACCTCCAGGACGCCACCGGCGTCTCGATCAGGAACATCGTGCGCACGCTACGAGCGGTCCGCTCCGCCACGATCCGTCTCGGCGGCCACGAGATCACCCTCGACCCCGACGTCCCCGCTGCCGCTCAGGCCATCCTCGAGCGGCTACCGCCGACAGGTCACTAAACAGCGGCATGAGTCAGGTCGGAGGCTCACCGACCACGCTCGATCTCTACCGGACCCACGTCCGCAACCACATCTCACCGAGCCTGGGCCACCTCAAGGCCGGCCGGCTCGACGCCGAGACGCTGGACTCGTTCTACGGCGTCCTGCGCCGCTGTCGCAGCCGTTGCTCGGGCCGAGGCCGGAAGACGGACCACCGCGTGAACGGCCCGCACGAGTGCAACGAGAAGTGCAAACCGCACCGCTGCCGACCGCTGGCCCCGACGACGATCCGGCACATCCACTTCATCATCTCCGGCGCCTACAAGCGCGCTGTGCGGTGGGGATGGGTCGCCGAGAACCTGACCGCGAAGGCCGAGCCACCGCCGGCGCCGAAGCCCAACCCGCAGCCGCCGAGCGCCGCCGACGCCGCGCGGATCGTCACGACGTCGTGGCGGGATCCGGACTGGGGCACTCTCGTATGGGTCGCCATGACGACGGGTGTGCGCCGCGGCGAGCTGTGCGCGATCCGTCGGACGTCGCTCGACCTGACCGAGGGCCGCGAGACGCTCTGGCTTCGTAGGGCGATCCGGCGCGAGCCCGGGGCCGGCTGGGTCGAGGGCGACTTAAAGACACACCAGCAGCGCCGGATCGCGCTCGACGTCGAGACGGTCACCGTTCTCCGTCAGCATCTCGAGCGTTGCGCGAGCCGAGCCGCCGCGCTGCGGATCGAGTGGCCGAAGGACGCGTTCCTGTTGTCCAACGAGCCCGACGGAAGGACGTTCCCGACGCCGGACAGCGTGACCCAGCGATATGACCGCATGGTGACGAGGCTGGGCATCGAGACGACGCTGCACAAGCTGCGGCACTACTCGGCCACTGAGCTGATCACGGCCGGGGTGGACCCACGTACCGTGGCCGGCCGGCTCGGTCATGGCGGCGGCGGGACGACCACGCTGCGGACCTACACGGCGTGGGTGTCGGAGTCCGACCAGCGCGCAGCAAGTGGGCTGGGTGCTGGCATGCCACAGCGACCGCCAGAACTCGATGAGGTGTCCCAGGTCGTAGCGGAGCCCCGTTATCCGTACCAGGTCGTCGCGGCGGCGGTAGCGACGCGCATCGAGTCCGGCTCGTTGGCTCCGGGCGCGTCGGCGCCATCCGCATCAGAGCTGGCCGCCGAGCACCAGGTGTCGCTGGCGACTGCCAAACGATCGCTTGTGCTGTTGACGGAGTGGGGCCTGCTCGATCGGCTGGATCGGAACACGCTCGTCATCGCGGCGTCATCAGCGCCACCGGCGCAGAACCCACGTCCCACCATGACTGCCGCAGACGAGGCGGGCAACGGCGGCAGCATGCTGAACTTTGTTCTCCGCCGACGGGGCGCTGTCTGCTCGCGCTTCTCCTCGGTGGCTGACCCCACCAACCCAGTCGAGCTTCACGAGGTGCTGGTTGACGCTGTTGGGCGAGCAGGCGGAGGCGATCTTGCCGAGTACGAGCTGGACGTGACGCACCATGGCGACATCGCGCCACTCCTGACTTTCGTTGCGTCTCGTCGTGCGAAGAGCTGACCATGCGTGTTCAGATTTTCGTTCCCTGATCAGGGGTTTCTTCGGCGCCGCGCAGGGCTGCGGCCTCCAGCCGGTCCCCGCGCGGCGCACCCAACTTACCGTCGAACGATGCGGTGGATCCAGGCGAGCTTTTACCCGGGCTTGATTGAGATATACTCGGCTAACAATCGAGAGATAAGGGCGCTGGGTGCAACGACTTGGGCAATACACACGGCATCGATGCTTCATCTCGTATCATCACGCCGATGAAATCGAGGTAGAGCAGTTCATTAATGACTTTGATCATTCGCGAGACATCTTCATCTCTCGAGGCATAGGCGCTGCCATGTCCGGAGACATTATCGAGAGCAGTGATTCTGGGTATATAATGAAGCGCGTTCGTCAGTTGTATCTCAACAATAGTTCGGTCACCATTGTCCTGGTTGGCAGATGCACATGGTCACGACGGTTCGTCGACTGGGAAGTTGCTGCAAGTCTTCGGAATACGACGAACTCACTACGAAATGGTTTGATGGCTATCACTCTACCAAGTGTTCAATCTCATCCCACGGGACTTCTGCCACCCCGAGTGGCAGCGAATGTCGAGGGGCAAGGCGGATACGCGCGATACTGGAAGTACCCGACATCTGCGCATTCTCTCTCCGTCATGATTGACGATGCATATGAAGCTCGTACTACGCGCGCGCAGCTGGCCGATAATTCGCTGCCGCTCTTGGTCAACAGCAAACAGTGCAGCTGAAGGACGAGCATAATGAAGACCGAAGAACTTCCCGGCTTTTTTCGGGACGCTGATAAAGCATCGCTTACTGGCCAGAATGCAACTGTGCGGTGGAATGCTGTTCGGCTGATTGGACTTCTTGCAGGGGCTGTCGGTGGTGCACTGAATTGGCGCCTCGGCATGATTGAACTGTGGGGTCTGTTGGCCCTCCTGGGCTTTGCAGTGGCGCTTGTTGCTGAGGTTGTGCTGCTCGTTACTCAGCCTCAGCGAGACTGGTACGCTGGCCGAGCCCTTGCGGAGTCCGCTAAGACACTGGCCTGGCGGTTTGCAGTAAAGGCCGATCCATTCTTTGAAGGTCTGTCGGCGAGTGATCTGCGCCGTATCATGCGGGAGCGGCTGGCAGAGGTTGCAGATAAAGGCAAGGACCGCATACGGCTCTCCAGCGATCAGCTCGGTGTAACTCCCACGATGGAGTCGGTTCGCGCCATGCCCTTCGCGGAACGTCGCCGTATTTACATCGATGATCGTATTCGAGATCAACGGAACTGGTATGCATCGAAAGCGGATCGCTGTAAACGTATGGGCTTGACATTGCAGGCTGCTCTAATTGCTGGCGAGGTGACGGCCATCGTTGCGGCTGCAGTGAGGGCGTTCGGAATCCTGAGCATCGATCTATCCGGAATTTTGGCAGCCATTGTCGCAAGCGGTGCAGCGTGGTTTGGACTTCGACAGTATTCATCGCTTGCGTCGGCGTATTCCGTCGCTGCGGCTGAACTCAATCTGACGATTGCTCGATTGGAAGACACCGAGGAGTTAGATTGGGCATTGGCCGTCGCGGATGCCGAGGAAGCAATCAGTAGGGAGCACACGATGTGGCTGGCTTCTAGGACCGGGGCCATCGCTTAGAGGGGCTAGCTTTGAGTGACTCCTGAGCGTCACCATCCATCGCGTAGCACAGATATTCAGGTCACGCGCGCAGAACCGTTTTTAGGCGTCTATGGAGGGATTGCTTAAGATTGGCAAGACCCTCTGGGTTCGGGATGTATTCTAGGTATCGGTTACTTGAGATGTCGAATGGGATATCGCTTCGTGACTGCGTAATGGGAATCACCTCGCGACCGAGGGTGTGCGCAATCCCTGCCTCGTAGAGAACATTCGCGTTGCGACCAGTGAAGTCGCAGATTACGACTTCAGAGCGCGAAATTAGTGCAACGATGTCATTGATAACAACACTGTCTTCCCATATGTCGTCGGCACGTTGGCACGGCCAGCCAGCTTCGGACGCCGCCTCCTTAATCGGCTCTTCCGGAAATGGAGTGCGGCTGAGGGCGTGATCGACCGCGGGAGCGGGGTCGTGTCGCTGCGCTGAGGCGGGCCCCAAGAAGTTGATGATGAAGGTTCCTACGCCGAACATCGTCGAACACCCCGGGGGCCCTGTGTCGCAGCCTACGTTCTCGCCCGCCCAGATCGTGGCCGACACGATCGTCCGCACCGTCGAGCTCGG
>Ga0209963_1000403_pt1 | contig 75862 bp, 58 predicted proteins | sample ThiBio_1000_biof_2_FD_183957 | JGI IMG/M metagenome (GOLD analysis project Ga0209963, IMG submission 183957) | Wastewater bioreactor microbial communities from Cape Town, South Africa - Thiocy_cont_1000_biof (SPAdes) | ecosystem: Engineered > Bioreactor > Thiocyanate-remediating >... | reverse complement strand
CGAATCCCACCCCTTCCGCCATTGCCGCCGAAAATAGCCGATGTGCCGTCGTTTGTTTGCCGCATTCTACTCCATGGCTGCGCCGCTTTCGGCAGCCCGGCCCGCTCGATCATAGACGCCGATCCTGACCGAACGGATCGACGCCGTGTAACCGGTCTGAGCGGTTCCTCTGACCAACTCGACTTCACATCAACAGGGTGATGCCCCCGGTCGTCCGGCCATTTTCCAGATCGGTTTGTGCTTTGGCCGCGTCTGCCAGCGCATAATGGTGGGCCGCATCTGGAATGATTCCGCGACGGATTGCGTCAATGACGTGTCGCGCGGCCTCGCTGTAGGTTTCCTGCTCAGCGGCGTAGGCCATCACGCTTGGCCGTGCGAGAGAGAGAGAGCGGATTGGGCCGAGGTCCTCGACCGGCACTGCCAGAATCGGACCGGCGGCCTGACCGATGGAGGCAACGGTCCCGAACGTACGGGCGCAGCACAGCGATTTAGCCAGCATATCGCCACCGATGCCGTCGACCACGTAATCGGCTCCTTTGCCATCGGTCAGTGTTTTGACTTCGGCGATGACATCCGCGTCACGGCCAACGATGACATGATCGGCACCGTTCGCGCGGGCTATCTCGGCCTTTTGCGCTGAACCAGCCGTTCCGATAACCGTGCATCCAAGCGCCTTGGCCCATCGGACCAGAATGGTTCCCAAACCCCCAGCCGCCGCATGAACAACCAGCACGGTTTTGCTGTCCGCCTGATAGGTTCGGGTCAGCAGCATATTTGCCGTCAATCCGCGCAGAAACGCACCTGCTGCGATTTTGGTGTCGATCTCGTCCGGCAGCCTGATCGCCCGCCAGTTTGGCAACAGACGCGTTGAGGCATAGCCGCCGGGAATTCCGGCATAGGCGATCCGATCTCCGATATGCAGGTCGGTGACGTTTTCGCCCACCGCCTCTATGACGCCGGCTCCTTCAACGCCCAGCACCGCTGGCAACGGCAGGGTATAGAGGCCTGTCCTCTGATAGATGTCGATATAATTGACTCCGGCTGCGTGCTGACGAATGCGGACCTCGCCCCGCCCCGGCTGCAATGGCGCGCATTCCGCGATCCGAAGCTGCTCCACGCCACCTGTCGCAATCAACTCTACTTTTTTGTCCATGGTTCGATCTCCTTGATTTCTGCGGTGATCGCATCTGGAACGCGGATCGAAAATTCCCTAACTATGATCCATAGCTGTGAGCAAATTAACGGATGAACTGGGACGATCTTCGCCATTTCAGTGCTTTGGCCTCCGCCGGATCGCTATCGGCTGCCTCGCGCGTTTTGGGGGTCGAGCACGCAACCGTTTCCCGGCGCATAGCCTCGCTTGAAGAACACCTGGGCGTTCATTTGGTTGATCGTCGCGGGCGACGCTGGAGGCTGACAAGCGAGGGCGAACGGATTGCTGCCATCGCGAACAGAATGGAGTTTGAGGCACTGGCCGTTCGGCGGGCAGCCGACGGTGCGCGCGCAGACTTGTCCGGCACCGTCACGATCAGCGCTCCACCGGCGCTGGCGCTTGCGATCCTCACCGCGCCACTGGTCGATCTGCAAAAGCGCCATCCCGCGCTGGTCATCAGAATTTTGGGAGAATCCCGTACCGCTTCCCTCGACAGAAGCGAAGCCGACATTGCCATTCGCCTCAGCCGCCCCGAGGAGGGCGACCTGATGATAACGAAACTGGGACAGATGGCATTTCGGCTCTACGCCAGTCTGGACTACCTTGCCTCAACCAATGAGGAGTCGTGGCGGTTCATCGGCTATGAGGGGCCATCCTCCCGTGCTCCTCAGCAGGTCGCGGTCGAAAAATTTGCCAGGACCCGGCCCTTCGCATTTTTCGCCAGCAGTCTGGAAATCCAACAGGCGGCCGCCCGCGCCGGTGGCGGCGTCGCTGCCCTGCCGGAATTCATGGCGTCGCGCGATGCAGGGCTGGTTGCCGTTACCTCTGACGATCTGATCTCCCGCGACATCTGGTTCGTTATCCATAACGACCTGAGACGATCCGAACCCGTCCGGGCGATCTTGCGTGCGCTCCGTGATGCTTTGGCACCTGATAAGCGGAATGCAAATGAACGCGCTTAGAAGCGCCGGGCGACATGGCTGACGCATTCTGATCCTCCTGTCAGCCGCCGGAGCCGCGATGCGTTCTTCTGGCCGCACGAACGCAGTGACCGTATGATCTTGGCTCGGCAAAGAGCGATCAGTCATTTTGGAGGGCTATAGCGCAGGTGTAATTCTCGGTTTCGTCGGCTTCGGCCCGCCATTGCCGCCGATTCCTCTTTGTGGATTGATGTCATCGCCGATGACCGATTCCTCCAAACACCCGGCAAGGCGGGGACTCCAGGGTAAGGCCCTCTCCACGCGTTCTCGAAGGGACCGCGATCGTTGGGGCGGCGTTGCATTGCTCACCCTCTGGTCCCAGCAGGTGGCCCCAGCAGGCTTGTCAAGCTCCACGCTACTCCGGCAGCCCAGCCTCACGCAATGCACCAGCAAGTGCCTCGGCGAGCGCTGGCGCACAGTTTACGCCGGCAAATTGACGACTGTAGTGAAAGGCCGGCTGAAGTTCGAGGACGTGCGCGGCTGCCGCCCTCGCTTCGTCCAGCCGTCCAAGTTTGGCCAGCGCGGCTGCCAATTGGACATAGGTTATGCTGTGCGCGGGATTGGCTTGAACGGACTTGTAGGCGGCGCGGCAGGATTCGTCATAACGGCCAAGTAGTAGATAGCTCATCGCTTGCGCATCGAATGCGGCGAAGGCCCATGGGTCAAACGGGCTGAGCCGCATGCCGCGCTCGCTCCATTCGATGGCCCGTTCGGCGTCTCCGCCCCATCCGAGAATGACGCTGCCCAGGATGTAGGTTAGCGCCGATGACGGACTGACGGCGAGCGCGGCTTCCAGCGCGGCGAAGGCTGCGCAGCGGTCATGTCCGTCCATGCCGATTGAGAACCCCGCAAGCGTCAGTGCGGCCGCATCGTCCTGTCCGTGAAGGAGCGCGGAACGGGCGTGATGGATCGAAGCGGTGCGATTGGCTTCCTGCAAGCCGGCGCGGAGGAAGAGGCAATGGTAGCACATTGCTGCGTTGCCATAAGCGAGGGCATAGGTCGGATCGAGCTCGATCGCTCGTTCGAGCAAGCCAAGTGCTCGCGTAACTCGCGCGGGCATGCCCGAATCGACATCCATCTGGGCCTGGAGCACGAGGTCGTAGGCATCGAGGTTGTCCGGACGCTTGCGCTTCACTCTATGGATTTCCGCCTTCCGCAGGCTCGGCGCAATCGCGCCCACCGCCGCAAGCGCGATCTCGTCCTGAAGTGCGAAGATATCGTCGGAACTGCGGTCGTAGCGTGCAGCCCACACATGCGTTCCGCTCGATGTGTCGATCATCTGCCCGGTCACGCGTACGTGGCGCCCGGCCTTGCGCACGCTGCCTTCGATCACGTAGCGCACGCCAAGCTCACCACCGATCTGCTTCACGTCCACGGCGCGGTCCTTGTAGGTGAAGGTCGAATTTCGAGCGATTACGAAAAGCCAGTTTATGCGCGCGAGGCCGGTGATGATGTCGTCGACCATCCCATCGGCGAAGTATTCCTGCTCCGGGTCACCGCTCAGGTTCGAGAACGGCAGAACGGCGACGGAGGGCTTTTCGGGCAATGTCAGTGCCGAGGCGGCGTGGGCGGTGGCTGGTGCATCGGAAACTTCCGCAACAACGGCCGGTCCGATATAGCGATAGCCGCGCCGCGGCAGCGTTTCGATCCAGCCTTCGGCATCCGCCGTATCCGCCAGCAGCCGACGTAAGGCGGCAATTTGGACCGTCAGATTATTGTCGGCAACCGCAAGGCCGCCCCAGCCAGCTTCGACCAGCGCGTCTTTTGATACCGGCGCGCCTGCATTTTCGAGCAGCCGGCACAACAGCGCGACGGCGCGACGCCCAAGCACGGCCGGCTCGACCCCATGGTAGAGAATACCCGCCGCCGGGTCGAGGCGGAACGGGCCGAACTGATAGGTGTTGCTCCCGGTTGTCATTCAACGTTTTTAGCAGATTTTTAGGAACGGATTCACGACTTCCCGTTACGGAGCGACGATCCTACATCGGTGCTTGCAGAAGCAAGCCCCTGGTCAACGGAGGGGTTAAATGAGCGCCGACGCCGTCATTCGCATCTCCGACGAGATGAAGGGAGTCATGCTGCGTGGCTATCCGATGGTATTCCTCGTCACTGGCGAAAATACCAAGCATACGAGCATGTTCGACTGGACAGTTCCGGCGGGATTCGCCACCGGGCGGCACGTTCACAGGGTGCAGGAGGAGACCTTCTACCTGCTCGAGGGCGAATGTGAGTGGCATATCGGCGAAAAGACGATCCGCGCAACGCCGGGAACCTTTGTGTTCATCCCGCCCGGCGTCGCGCACAACATCACCAATGTCAGCGGGAAGCCGGCTCGGGTATTGATGACAGTCTCTCCGCCGGGGCACGAACACTATTTCGAAGAACTCGCGAAACTCGCGGCGCAGGGCGCCCCGGATCCAAAGGCGCTTGCCGATCTGCGAGACCGCTACGACACCGACCAGCTCACGACCCTGACAACCCGAACGTAAGCTTCCCGCCCATCGTGTCAGCGATGAAATGGTCTCCATAAGAGAGCTATGGCACAGAAATAAGGTCCGCTTTCATTGTTGGCGGTCTATCGCGCGGATGCGCGTCATGAGTTTCGGGCGTAAGACCTAAGTCGGCGCGCGGCAACCAATGGTTTACCACGCCGAATGCGCGACCCAATTTCCGCCTTGATCGAGCGGCGGTATGTTAACTTCGCTCTCGTACAGAGAGCCGGTTGGGGATGTGGGCGACGAACCGAAGCGGTCGGGGCTGTCGCCGTACGAATGGTATTTTGGGGCACATGGGGATTCGCTGTTCTGCCAGGGTGATCGGAACCACGCGCGCGGTCGTCGCCGTCGGATCCTGCCTGATGCTCGCCAATTGTGTTTCCACGGGAAAATTCAGCCGCGTTGATCCCAAATACGGTGTGTCCAGCAGCCCGCGTGTGGTTGCGTTCGGGCAACCGGTGCCGAAGGGGGGCGGGACCTACCGTGTCGGCAAGCCATACACGGTCGCCGGCCGGGTTTATGTCCCGCGCGAGGACCCGCACTATCGCGAAGAGGGCCTCGCATCGTGGTATGGCGACGCCTTCCATGGTCGTCTTACGGCGAACGGCGAAGTCTTTGACATGCAGTCGCTGACGGCGGCGCATCCGACCATGCCGATTCCGAGCTATGCGCGCGTTACCAATCTCAGCAACGGCAAGTCGCTGATCGTTCGCGTCAATGACCGCGGGCCCTATCACGGCAACCGCATTATCGACGTTTCCAACCGGGCCGCGAACCTGCTGGACTTCAAGGGGCGCGGAATTGCCCGGGTTCGCGTCGAATATGTCGGCCGCGCGCCGCTGGAGGGCTCGGACGATCGGCAACTGGTCGCCACGCTCCGGACCGGCGAGCCGGCCCCTTCGCCCTCGACCGTGCGGGTGGCATCGGCGCGTCCGTTCGTGCCGGACATGTCGTATGCAAGCGGCAGGGTGGCGAGCCGCGATGTCCCGATGCCGGAAGAACGCCCCTACAGCCTTGGCAATACGACCGCCGATGCCACGTCCGTTAACGCGACATCGGAAATGTCGTCGTCGCGGGTGGCGAGGATCGACCGCGCACCGCTCGAGAATCCGCGCGCCGTGAGCTATGGCGGACGCAGCCATGTCGCGGCCAGCCGCATGGTCGATGCCTATGCGCCGGTCGAGCCGCAGGAAAGTCCGCGCGAGATTCTCTCCGGGCGCGGACTCTACTGAGTCTGACGCGCCGTTACTTCCGAAAGAAACGCGATCAGTGCGGCATTGACCTCGGCCGGGCGTTCCTGCTGGATCCAGTGGCCGGCGCCCTCGATCAGCAGTTTCTGTCTGAGATCGGGGAGCACGCGCTCCATATCGTGGACCCGTTTTGCGCCGATCAGCCCCTTGATGACGGAATCCTCGGTGCCGGCAATGAACAGCGACGGCTGGTGAATTCGCGCGCCTTGCCATGGCGCGGTCAGTTCCCAGTTCCGGTCGATGTTGCGATACCAGTTCAAACCGCCGCGAAATCCTGAGGCGCGATACGCGGCAATGAATTCGGCCAGTTCAGCCTCGCTGATCCATGTGGGGAGTTGCCGTTCGGCCGACGGATCGCCAAGGAATCCCTTGCCGGTTTCGACGAAGAGTGAGGCGGCGGGATCGGTGAAGCCGCGTGCGAATACGGCACGCATGGTGAAAGCGATATCGCGCTCGAATTCCGCTTCCGCGATGCCGGGAGTCTGAAAGTACTGCCAGTAGAAATTCTGGATGCCGCTCTCGCGCAGCGTCTCCAGCGGACGGCCGCGGCCGCGCAACGGCGGTGGAACGCTCAGGCCGGCGACCGCGGTGAATATATCGGGACGAAAGAGGGCGGCGTGCCAGGCAACCGGCGCACCCCAGTCGTGCCCGACGATCACGGCGGTCTTTTCGCCAAGCGCCTCCACCAGCGCGACCATGTCTCCCACCAGGTCGAAGATGCTATAGGCGTCGATATCGGCCGGCGCGCTGGTCCGGCCGAAGCCGCGCATGTCCGGTGCGACCACGCGGTATCCGGCGTCGGCGAGCGGTGCCATCTGATGCCGCCAGGAATAGGACAATTCCGGCCATCCGTGGCACAGCAGGACCAGCGGTCCCTGGCCCCGTTCGCGCAGGAACATCTCGATGCCATTGACGCTCAGGGTTTTGCTGGAGGACATCGCGGGCGACCTTTTCGGGAGAGGCAGGATGGCGACGATAGGGGCGATGGCTTGGGGTCGCAACGGGTGTTTCGACAGCCGACGGATGCGACGTGTTGTTAGGGCAAAACCGCACTGGTAGACTGAGGGATCAGGACAAGCGGTATGGAAAACGGACGATTTCATCCCTCCCGGGCGTTGCGAAGCGGTGTTTGGCGCTGGTCGATCGGCGGCCTGCTTGCGTGTGCGCTCGCGTGGGTGACGGTGACCGCCCATGCGGCCAACAACAGCGTGCAGGGTGCGAGAAAGGATGACGGACCGAGCATCGAGGCCCCGACTGCGATCCTGATCGAAGCCAATAGCGGCAGTATCCTGTTCGAGAAAAATGCCGACGAACTCCGTGCGCCTTCCAGCATGATGAAGCTGATGACCGTCGAGGTGGTGTTTCACGCCATCAAGCAGGGCAATCTCAAGCTGACAGACGAGTTCAAGGTCAGCGAGAATGCCTGGCGCAAGGGCGGTGCGCCGGCAGGCGGATCGACGATGTTCGCCGCGATCCACAGTTCGGTTTCGGTCGACGATCTGCTGCATGGCGCGATCATCCAGAGCGGCAACGATTCCTGCATGGTGCTGGCGGAGGGCATCGCCGGCGGCGAAAAAGCGTTCGCCGAGATGATGACGAAGCGCGCGCGTGAGCTTGGATTGACGCAATCGACGTTCGGCAATTCCACGGGATTGCCCGATCCCGACAACAAGATGACGGTCCGCGAGTTGTCGCAGCTCGCGCGGCACCTGATCTATACCTATCCTGAATTCTACAAACTGTTCGGCCAACAGGAATTTACCTGGAACAAAATTCGTCAGTTCAACCGCAATCCGTTGCTGAAATCGCTGGAAGGCGCCGATGGCCTGAAAACCGGTTACACCAAGGAAGGCGGATACGGCATGGTCGGCTCCGCCGTGCAGAACGGGACACGTTTGATCGTCGCCATCAACGGCCTTGAGGATAAGGACGATCGCGCGGCCGAAGCCAAGAAGCTTCTGGAATGGGGCTTTCGCAATTTCGAAACCCGGACCCTGTTCGCCGCAAAGACTGCGGTCGGCTCCGCCAAGGTATTCGGCGGCGCGCAGCGCTGGGTGCGCGTCGCGACGACAGAGCCGGTTCGCGTGATGGTGCAGAAAAATGGCAGCGACAAACTGTTGGCGCGGGTCGTCTATCCCGGTCCTGTTCGCGCGCCGGTCGAGGCCGGCCAACGCATCGGCACCATCAAGGTGTGGCGCGGCGCGAATGTCGCGGTCGAGGAGCCGGTGTATGCCGTCGATTCCGTGGCTGTCGGCACCACCATGCAACGTGCCTTCGACGGCGCCAGCGAACTGATGATCGGCATGTTCCGCGCGGGCATCGAGAAACTGTGATGTCGGTGGACACCAATGCGACGAACGGCACGACGCGTGGCCGCTTTATTACGTTCGAGGGCGGCGAGGGGTCCGGCAAATCGACCCAGATCAGGCTGCTTGCGGAACGGCTCGATGCGGAGGGGCTGCGCGCTATCGTCACCCGCGAACCAGGTGGTTCACCAGGGGCCGAGATCATCCGCCATGTTCTTCTCTCGGGCGTCGGAAAAATGCTCGGCGCGGAGGCGGAGACCTTGCTGTTCATTGCCGCGCGCGACGATCATGTCCGCAACGTGATCGAGCCGGCTCTGGCGCAAGATATCTGGGTCCTGTGCGATCGCTTTGCGGACTCCACGCGGGTTTATCAGGGATACGCCGGCAGGGTCGATCCGCATCTGCTCGATGCCATGGAGCGCGTCACGACCGGATCCTTGAAACCCGACCTGACGTTTATTCTCGACGTCCCGGTGGACGTCGGGATGCACCGCGCCGCCATTCGCCGTGCTAGCGACAAGCCCGATCGCTTTGAGGGAGAGGCTGTCGACTTTCATCAGAAACTGCGTGACGGCTACCGCACCATCGCCGACCGGGAGCCGGAGCGATGCGTTTTGATTGACGCCACGGAGACGCCGGACCGCGTCGCGGATCGCATCTGGTCGACGCTGATCGAGCGTCACCTCGTCGCAAGGCAACCGGAGGCGCAGCAATCATGAGCGCGCGAGCGACGGAGCCGACCATCGAGAGCCGTGAACCTCGCGTGACGACGGCGCTGTTCGGCCACCGCGAGGCCGAGCAGACATTACTCGATGCCTATCGAAGCGGCCGCATTCCTCACGCCTGGCTTCTTGGCGGCGCACAGGGGATAGGCAAGGCGACACTGGCGTACCGGATGGCGCGTTTCGTGCTGGCGCATCGCGACCCGAGTTCGCCGGAGGTGCAGCAGGCCGCATCGCTTCATGTCGATGAAGCCCACCCGGTGGCACGTCAGGTCGCGTCGGGCGCGCACGGCGGGTTGCTGACGTTACAACGCGGCCTCAACGAAAAGGGATTGCTGCGCAATTTCATTACGGTCGACGATACGCGCCGGACCATCGAATTTTTCGGGTCCACCGCGGCGGTCGATGGCTGGCGGGTTTGCATCGTCGACACCGTCGACGAGTTCAACGCCAACGCCGCCAATGCGCTGCTGAAAATTCTGGAAGAGCCGCCGCGCCGTTCGATCCTGCTGCTGCTTACCCATGCCCCCGGCAAGATTCTGCCGACCATCCAGTCGCGCTGCCGCAGGCTGGCGCTGCGGCCGCTTGCGCCTCCGGATGTCGCGGCTGCGGTGGCGACGGCAGCGGGGGAAGCGGCCGATGCGCCGGCGATTGCCGAGGCGGCTGCGGTCTCCGAGGGGAGCGTGGGGCGGGCGCTGGCCTTGATGGGCGGGAACGCCCTCAAACTGCATCAGCGCACGGCCGAATTGCTCGATGCGTTGCCCCATGTCGATCGACGTCAACTGCATGCCCTTGGCGATGCGCTGGGCGGCAGCGATCGAACGACGCTGGCGGCGTTTACCGACAGCGTCGATCGCTGGGTGACCGGCAAGCTACGCGGTGACGTGAGCAATGCCGACTTGGCGCAACTTGCACGGTTGGCGGAGGTATGGGAAAAGATCGGCCGCGCCGCTCGCGATGTCGAATCCTTCAATCTCGATCGAAAACCGCTGGTTTTTTCCGTATTCGATCAACTGTCGGAGGCGACGCGCTGACCTCGCGCCGGCGGCAACCTCATCCTCTCAGGTACCCGATTGCAGCAAATGGCGTCCCAGTCCGAAGAATCCCGTCCGCGTTATTTCCTCACGACGCCGATTTTCTATCCCAACGGCGAGCCGCATATCGGCCACGCCTATACCGCCATGGCGTCGGATACGATCGCGCGCTTCCGTCGGCTCGACGGGTACGACGTCCGCTTCATGACCGGCACCGACGAGCATGGTTTGAAGATGCAGCAGACGGCGATCGCCGAAGGCATGACGCCGCTACAACTGGCGGATCGCAACTCGGCGCGCTTTCGCGAGATGATGGCCGCGCTCGACATTTCCTACGACGATTACATCCGCACCACGGAACCGCGCCACGAGCGATCTTGCCAGGCGCTGTGGCAGGCGATCGAGAAGAACGGCGACATCTATCTCGACAAGTATGCAGGCTGGTATTCGGTCCGTCAGGAAGCCTACTTCGCCGAGGACGAAACCTCCGTCGGCCCCGATGGCGTGCGCCGTGAGCCGCTTGGCTCGCCGGTGGAATGGACCGAGGAAGAAACCTACTTCTTCCGGTTATCGGCCTATCAGGACAAACTGCTCGATCTCTACAAGAGCGTGCCGGATTTCGTATTGCCGCGCGAGCGGCTGAACGAGGTCGCGAGTTTCGTGCGCGGCGGTTTGCAGGATCTCTCGATCTCGCGTACGACCTTCGACTGGGGCATCCGTGTGCCAGGCGCGCCGAAGCACGTGATGTATGTCTGGATCGACGCGCTGACCAACTACATCACCGGTGTCGGCTATCCTGACGTCGACAGCGATCTGTTCAAGCACTACTGGCCGGCGAACCTGCACGTCATCGGCAAGGACATCGTGCGCTTTCACGCGGTGTACTGGCCCGCGTTCCTGATGGCCGCCGGCGTTGAGGTGCCACATCGCGTGTTCAGCCACGGCTTTCTGTTGAACCGCGGCGAGAAAATGTCGAAATCGGTCGGCAACGTCGTCAGCCCGTTCGATTTCGCCACGCAGTACGGCGTCGATCAGATCCGTTACTTCTTCCTGCGCGAGGTCTCGTTCGGACAAGACGGCAGCTACAATCACGAGGCGATCGTCGCGCGCATCAACGCCGATCTCGCCAACGATCTCGGCAATCTGGCGCAACGCTCGCTGACCATGATCGCCAAACAGTGCGGGGGCGTGCTGCCGGAACCGGGTGCGTTCAGCGATAACGACAAGGCGATCCTCGCGCAAGCCGACGGCATGGTCGCGCTGGCGCGCACCGCCATGGAGACGGAGCAGATCCACCACTACCTGAGCGCGGTGTGGGCCGTCGTCGCAGAAGCCAACCGTTATTTCGCGGGCGAAGCGCCATGGGCGCTGGCCAAGACCGATCCGGCGCGGCAGCGCACCGTGCTTTACGTGACCGCCGAAGTGCTACGGCAGATCGCGATCCTGGCGCAGCCGGTGATGCCGTCATCGTCGGCGAAGTTGCTCGATATTCTGGGCATTTCGCTCGATGCTCGCGATTTCAGCCAGCTCGGCGGCGCCACGCGCATCGCGCCCGGCGCGGCGCTGCCGCCGCCCGCGCCGATCTTCCCCCGCTATGTCGAACCGAAGGACGAGTAGGCCGTTATTCAAGATGCTGGTCGATAGTCACTGTCATCTCGATTTTCCCGACTTCGCGGAAGAACTCGACGCCATTATCGCACGCGCGGAGGCTGCGGGCGTCGGCCGCATGGTGACGATCTCGACGCGAGTGAGGGAGCAGGCAAAATTGCTTGCGATCACGGATCGCTTTCCCAACGTCTATTGCTCTGTCGGCACGCACCCGCATCACGCCGACGAGGAAGACGGGGTCACGTCGGACGAACTGATCGCACTGACGGAGCATCCGAAGGTCGTCGCACTCGGCGAGGCGGGGCTCGATAATTTTTATGACAACGGCTCGCCGGAAGCGCAGGAGCGCGGCTTTCGCGCGCATATCGCTGCGGCGCGCGCGACGGGATTGCCGCTGGTGATCCACACCCGCGAAGCGGACGAGGCTTGCGGCCGCATTCTCGACGACGAAATGGCGAAGGGGCCATTTCGAGCTGTCTTGCATTGCTATACTGGCGGCCGCGAGCTTGCGATCAGGGCAATCGATCTCGGTCTGTCGATCTCCTTCACCGGCGTCATCACCTTCAAGAAGTCGCAAGCCTTGCGCGATCTTGCCGCCGAATTGCCGGCCGACCGCATCATGGTCGAGACGGATTCGCCTTATCTCGCGCCGGGAAAACATCGCGGCAAGCGCAACGAGCCTGCTTATGTGGTCGATGTCGCGAAAGTTCTGGCGGAAGCGCGTGGCGTTCCGCCCGAGGAGATCGCGCGACAAACCACCGAAAATTTCTTTCGTCTGTTCAGCAAAGTGCCGAAACCGATCGCATGACGACCACGCTTACCATTCTCGGCTGCGGTTCGTCCGCCGGTGTCCCGCGTCCCGCGCTGGGATGGGGCGCATGCGATCCGTCCAACCCGAAGAACCGCCGCCGTCGCTGCTCGATGATGGCGGAGCGCCGTTCGGAACATGGCACGACACGCGTGATCATCGACACGTCGCCTGACCTGCGCGAGCAATTGATCGACGCCGATGTCGATCACATCGACGCGGTTTTCCTGACGCACGAGCACGCCGACCAAACCCACGGCATCGACGATTTGCGTTCTGTGGTGCTGCATCAGCGACGACGCATTCCGGTCTACCTGAATCAGTCGACGGGCAGGGATATTCTGTCGCGCTTCTCGTATTGCTTCGTCTCGCCGCCGGGGAGCAGCTATCCGCCCATTCTGGATCATCGGTCCATTGAGGCCGGTGAACGTCGAACCATCGAAGGGAAGGGCGGATCGCTGACGCTTTCAGCATTTCTCGTGCAGCATGGCGACATTCCGGCGCTGGGCTATCGCATCGGCGATGCCGCCTATACGCCGGATTTGCATGACATTCCGGAAGAGAGCTGGAGTGCGCTCGAGGGGCTCGATCTCTGGATCGTCGATGGCCTTCGTTACGCGCAGCATCCGAGCCATTTCAGCCTGCGCGATGCGCTGTCATGGATCGATCGTTTCAAACCGAAACGCGCCGTTATCACCAACATGCACGCCGATCTCGACTATGAGGCGATGCGGAAAGAGCTGCCGCCCGGCGTCATCCCGGCCTATGACGGGATGAGGCTGGAAACAGGCGATAGCTAAGCTCACGCTGAAATCGCCTTTGCCGAATCCACCTGATTGCGCAGCAGGAATTTCTGGATCTTTCCGGTCGAGGTTTTCGGAATGACGCCGAATACCACCGCCTTCGGTGTCTTGAAGCCGGGCATCTGTTCGCGGCAGAAAGCGATAATGTCGGCTTCCGTCGCGCTCGCACCGTCCTTCAGTTCGACGAAGGCGCAGGGTACCTCGCCCCATTTCGGATCGGGCTTGGCGACGACAGCGGCGAACAGCACCGCCGGGTGTTTGTAGAGGACGTCCTCAACCTCGACCGACGACACGTTCTCGCCGCCGGAGATGATGATGTCCTTGGAGCGGTCCTTGATGATGACGTAGCCGTCCCGATCAAGCACGCCAAGGTCGCCGGTGTGAAACCACCCCCCCTCGAAGGCTTCCTTCGTTGCGGCCTCGTTCTTCAGGTAGCCCTTCATCACCACGTTGCCGCGGAACATGACCTCGCCAATGGTCTCGCCGTCGCGCGGCACCTCGCGCATCGTTTCAGGGTCGAGCACCGTGACCGCCTCCTGAAGCGGGTAGGCGACCCCCTGACGGCGCTTGAGCTGCGCCCGTTCCTCGGCCGGCAGGTCGTCCCAGCCGGGCTGCTCGGCACAGACCGAGGCCGGACCGTAAACTTCGGTCAGACCGTAAACGTGGGTCAGCTTGATGCCGATATTCTCGGCACCGGCCAGCACCGCCACCGGCGGCGCGGCGCCCGCGATCAGGCCGACCACCGGCCGGTCGCCCGGCTTTGGCTTTGGTGCGCCAGCGGCGTTGATCAGGGTGTTGTAGACGATCGGCGCGCCGCACATATGGGTGACGCCGTGTTTCGGGATCAGCTCGAAAATCTTCGCCGGATCTACCTTGCGCAGGCAGACGTTGACGCCCGCCGCAGCCGCGATCGTCCACGGGAAGCACCAGCCGTTGCAGTGGAACATCGGCAGCGTCCAGAGATAGGACGGGTGCTGCCCCAAGTTGCCTGCGAGGATGTTGCTGACGGCGTTGAGATATGCGCCGCGATGGTGCGTCACCACGCCCTTCGGGTTGCCGGTGGTGCCCGACGTATAGCCGAGCGCGATAGCTTCCCATTCGTCCTGCGGCGTCACCGCGACGAAGTTCGGATCGCCCGCCGCAACCACGGCCTCGTATTCGATCTCACCGATGCGGCGGCCACCCTCGAAGGCTGTATCGTCGACGTCGACGACGAACGGTTTTGGCCCTTTCATCAGGGTAAGGGCCTCGGCGATCACGTCGGCGAACTCAGGATCGACAAGGATGACCTTGGCGCCGCCGTGGTCGAGCTGGAATGCGATCGCCGCGGCATCGAGCCGGATGTTGAGGGCGTTGAGTACGCCGCCGGTCATGGGCACAGCGAAGTGCGCTTCGTTCATCGCAGGGATATTCGGCAGCATCGCAGCGACGGTGTCGCCCCGTCCGATCCCCCGCGCTCCGAGAAACGATGCGACGCGGCGGCAGCGATCCAGCGTCTGCGACCAGGTAAAGGAGCGTCCCTCGTAAACAGCGCTGGGATGGTTCGGGTAGACCGCGGCGGTCCTGAACAAAAAGCTGAGCGGCGACAACGGCACGAAATTGGCGGCGTTCTTGTCGAGGCCGACGCTGTAGGGATTGCTGCCTTGGCTCATGAATTCACCGCTTGATCAGCATCTTGGACTGATATTTTAATTTGTTTTATAAGGAAAACCCGCGATCTAATAGAGTGATTGATCTTCGCCGCACAAGACTTCGTAATCTCTCACTTTATGAACCCAATCGATATCCACGGCACCGCCGCAACCACGATCAGGCCGACCAACAGCGCCAGCATGTAGCCAAGGATCGGCTTGACCCCTTCGGCGGGATCGACCCGGCCCACGGCACAGGCCGCATAGTAGCCTACGCCGAATGGCGGCGCGAACAATCCAATTCCCATCGCGAGGATCACGATCATCGCGTAGTGAACTTCATGGACGCCGACCGCCTGGGCAATCGGGAATAGCAGCGGGCCGAACAGCACGATGGCGGGAATGCCTTCCAGCACGCTGCCGAGCACCATGAAGGCAATGATAGAGACCGCGATGAAGGTGGCCGAGCCGCCGGGCAGGCCGGTCATCGCTGCCGCCAGCGAGCGCGAGAAGCCGGACTGCGTCAGGCCCCAGGCCATGCCGGTCGCGGTGCCGATGATGAAGAGGATTGCGCCGGACAGGCTCGCTGTCTCGATCAGCATGGGGCGGAGGCGTCGCCAATCGAACTGCCGATAGACGACGAGGCCGATCACCACGGCATAGACTATGCCGATGGTGGAGACCTCGGTTGCGGTGGCGACGCCTTCGACGACGGCGGCGCGGATCACGAACGGCAGCGCCAGCGCGGGCAGGGCGACGACAAAGCTGCGGAGGATTTCAGGCAGGCCGACCTTCTGGACGTGTCCGAGGTCTTCGTGGCGGTAGCGCCACCAGACCAGCGCCGACAGCGTGACCGCCAGCACCGCGCCCGGCAACATGCCGCCGGTGAACAATGCGGCAATCGATACGCCGGTTACGGAGCCTATTGTGATCAGCACCAGGCTTGGGGGAATGGTCTCGGTCTGCGCGCCGGTCGCCGAGAGCAGGGCGACCAGGTCGCCCGGCTTGGCGCCGCGTGCTTTCATTTCGGGAAACAGCACGGGCGCAACCGCCGCCATGTCGGCCGCCTTCGAGCCGGAAATGCCGGAGACCAGGTACATCGCGCCGATCAGAACGTAATGCAGCCCGCCGCGGACATGGCCGAGGAGATTTGCAAGGAAGCCGACCATGGCGCGCGCCATGCCGGTCATTTCGATCAGCAACCCGAGAAAAACGAACAGCGGCACCGCCAGCAGGATCAGATGGCTCATGCCCTCGTCCATCCGTCCGACCAGCACCATCAATGGCGTATGGGTTGTCAGCGCCAGATAGCCCAGCACCGACAGGCCGAACGCGAACGCAATGGGCACGCCCGCCAAGACGCAGGAGCCTGCGACCAGCACGAAAAAGATGATCAGGTTCAGATTGCCGAGTTGCCGCAGCCACGGCTGAAGCAGCCAGAGCGCAGCGATCACGATGGCCACTGTGCCTGCTGCGGCGAGCAACATCCGGCGATTGCGGATCCGTCCGAGCTGGAGCAGGGCGAACGCGCACATCAGGCCGACACCCACTGGGAGCGCTGCGGCACGCCAGCTATTGGAAATTTCGAGCGCTGGCGTCGTGATGTAGCTTTCTTCGTAGGCATACTCCCAAGAGGGGCCGGCAATCAGCAGCAGGAACGCGAGCGCCGAGCAGATCGCCACTGTTTCGAGGTAGGCGCGCATCACCGGTTGCGAGCCGGCGACCAGCGCCGTCATCCGCATATGTTCGGAACGGCGGAGCGCGACAACGGCGCCCAGCATTGCGAGCCAGAGAAACAGGATCGACGCCAATTCGTCCGACCAGATCAGCGGACTATGAAAGACGTAACGTGACACCACCCCGGCAAACAGGATGACGATCTCGACCACCACCAGCAGCGCGGTCGGAATTTCCACCAAACGTCCGAGCCAGCGGTCGAGGGTGACCAGCACCGAACGGCGCGGAGGTGTGGAGGTCTCCGCGCCGACCGGCAGATCCGATCTTTCAATATGCACCGTCGCGATCCGTTACAGGCCGTCGCTTACGCGAGCTTGCCGACTGATTTCTCCAGCAGCTCCCATGCCTGGTCGCCGTACTTGCCCTTCCACTCGGCGTAGAACTTGGCGTCACGCAGCTTCTGGCGGAACGGCGCAACCTGCGGCTGGTTGAAGATCAGGCCCTTGCCCTTCAACTCCTCCATCACCGTGGCGTTGAGCTTCTCGGTATCGGCCCGCTCCTTGACCGCGGCGGCGTTGATGTTCTTGGCGACGATGTCGCGCACATCGGCCGGAAGCTTCTCCCAGGCCCGCCGGTTGGCGAGGAACCAGAAGCCGTCCCACATGTGATTGGTGAGCGAGCAATACTTCTGCACCTCGTACAGCTTTGCGGTCGAGATCAGGGCGAGGGGATTCTCCTGCCCTTCGACGATCTTGGTCTGCAGCGCCGAATAGACCTCGCTGAAATTGATCGAAGCCGGCGAGGCGTCGAATGCCTTGAACATCGAGGTCCACAACGGCGACACCGGCACGCGGATTTTGAAGCCCTTGAAGTCATCCGGGCCATTGATCGGCTTGGTGGAAGATGTGGTCTGGCGGAAGCCGTTGTCCCAAATCTTGTCCATGACGATCAGGTTGGCTTTATTGATCTGACCGCGCACGTAGGCGCCGAGATCGCCATCCATGGCCTTCCAGACCGTGGCGTAGTCCGGAAATGCGAAGCCGATGCCGTTGATCGAGGCTGCCGGCACCAGAGTTGACAGAATCAGGCCCGACAGCGTGAAGAACTCGACGCCGCCGGAGCGAATCTGGCTCAACATATCGGTGTCGGAACCGAGCTGGTTGTTGGGGAAGATTTGCAGATCGACGCGGCCGTTGGTTTCGGTCTTGATCGCTGCCGACATTTCCTTGGCGCGCACGTTCAGCGGATGGGAGTCCGGCAGATTGTTGGCGTACTTGTACGTGAATTCGGCCTGCTGAGCCCGCGCGACCAATGGCGCGCCGAGGCCGCCCATGACACCGGCAGCGGCGGATGCCTTCAACAAAGTCCGACGTGAAAAACGCATCGATCGTCTCCCTGATCTTTTCTTGCAATGCTGATTTGTTGCGAAACAACGGTGAGCGCCGGTCGCCCGGACAGTGCGGCTATTGGTCATCATCCCACGGCGGTCCGGTCAAGCGCTTTTCGGTCGGAGCCGTGAAGCGGCTACGTTATGGCTCGCATCGGGTGTTGGCTTGCGAGCTGCAATGGACGATTGGGCGCGCTCAGCGCAGAGCCAAATTCGACGCAACATTCTGAAATGTCGTATGATATTTTATTCCATAATATACATTATGCGAATTATGAATATTGGGGTCGAGCCACGGTTCGCTGCAATCAAGCCTACTTTCTGTCGAGGCTTCGCCGTCCACCGAAGATTCATTGGTCCGATATCGGCCTCTCGCCGTCAGTCCTGCTTGCGCTGTTGCAGGAAGTCCGTGGGATGGAAAGCGGTCAACAGGACCATGGACGTCCGGTTCGAGATATCGAAGGATGGCGCGCAGCGAGCCGCTTCGCGGTTTCAAGCGTCGACAAGAGTTCGGAGAACAATAATCAATGAGCAGCCGCGATCAGACAGCGCCGACACACGAAGCTCCATATCGCGGCATTCGCGTTCTCGATTTTGGTCAGGGCATCGCCTCGCCCTATTGCGGCGCGCTGCTGGCCGCGCATGGCGCTGACGTCATCAAGGTCGAGCCGCCCGAGGGCGACTGGTCGCGGCGGCTCGGCACCACCTATGGCCACCACACCGCTATCTCGTCGGTGTTCAATCGTGGCAAGCGCAGCCTGTGTCTCGACCTCAAATCGGCGGCGGCGCGTGGCGTGGCCCAGCGCCTGGCAGCGGACAGCGATATTTTCATCGAGGGCTTCCGGCCCGGCGTCGCGGCGCGGCTGGGGCTCGGCTACGAGGAACTGAGCCGCAACAATCCACGGCTGATCTATCTGTCGGTCAGCGGATTCGGGCAGGCGGGTCCCTCGTCCAATCGGCCCTGCTCCGATTCCGTCGCACAGGCCTTCGCCGGACTTGTCTCCATCAATCGCGGCGACGACGGCATCCCGCACCGTGTCGGCACGCCGATCGCCGACGTCGCGACCGGCGCTTATGCCTTTCAGGCCATCGGCGCGGCGTTGTATGCGCGCGCGAGCGTCGGCACCGGACGCTGGATCGACGTCAGCCTGACGCAGACGACGGCTGCCCTGCTCGGCCACAAGTTCGCGGAGTTCATGTTGGAAGGCGGCGCGCCACGCGCGCTCAACGTTCCGGCGGGAACGTACCGTTCCAAGGACGGCTGGCTGATGGTGACGCTGGTGAACGAACCGCAATACCGACGGCTGTGCGCGGTGCTCGGCCGCGACGATCTCGCGACCGACCCGAGATTTTCCGATTTCGCCAAACGTTCGGACTCGGCCGATATCCTGATCGCCGAGGTTCGGGCGGCTCTGCTGACGAAAACGACTGTCGAATGGCTCGCGGCGTTACATGCCGCCGACATCATAGCGGAACGTATCCTCGATCCCGGCGAATGGCTGGCCGATCCGCACGTCACGGCGATCCACAGTGCGGTGAAGGTCGAAACGCCGGGCGTCGGTTCGGTCTATGCGGCGCGGACGCCGGGCGCGGTCGGTCTGGTGGAAGACACCCAGTCGCCCTCGCCCGATCTCGGCCAGCACAACCGCGAAGTGCTGCGCGACAACGGCTACGCCGAGGCGGAAATCGACGCGCTTTGCAAGGTGGGCGCGGTGGTCGAACCGTGAGATAACACGGACCTACATTCCGACGCGGGACATAACAATCGTTGAGGCAACCACTCTTGGAACAGTTGTTCCTGCACAATTACGACTTCTCGAATTACGCCGAGAAGGTTCGCGTCGCGCTCGGTTACAAGAATCTCGACTGGGCGAGCGTCATCATCCCGCCGGTGCTGCCGAAGCCGGATCTGGTGCCGTTGACCGGCGGCTATCGACGCACGCCGGTGTTGCAGATCGGCGCCGATATCTATTGCGACACGCGCCTGATCCTGAAGGTGCTGGATCGTGTGGCGCCCCAGCGACCGGTGTTTCCGGAAGCCGTGCTGGGTCTCGCCACGGCCGTGGCGGCATGGGCGGAGAGCGATCTTGTGCGCCCGCTGATCCTCTACGTTTCAGGCATCAATCAGGATGTCATGCCGAAGGAATTGCGCACCGACCGGGCGAAGATGCGCGGCCTGCCGGAGCCAAGCGTCGAGGCCATCACACGCGCGGCGCGGCGCAACGCGCCTCTGGTGCGAATGCAAATTCCCTTGATCGAGAATATGCTCGCCGACCAGCGTGAGTGGATTTGTGGCGACCTGTTTAGCATTGCCGATCTGGCCGTCTATCACCCACTCTGGTTCATCACAGATCGCAGCGATCGGCTGAAACATGAACTGACGCCCTACCCGGCGATCCAGGCCTGGATGAAGCGCGTGCGCGATTTCGGACATGGCCGCCCGACGACTATGTCGGCCGCCGAAGCACTAGATATCGCGCGCGGTGCGACGCCGCGAACGCCCGGCCTGTCATCGCCTCAGCCGGAAGATCCGCGACTTGGTTCCGTGGTCTCCGTTCGACCTGACGACTACGCGAAAGACAACGTTAGCGGAGAACTCGTCTTCATCAATGACGAGGAAATCGCCATTTTGACTCGCCACGAACGCGTCGGCGATGTGGTTGTTCATTTTCCACGAATCGGCTTCGACCTGCGCGCCGTCTCGCGGTAGAGCGGCCTCCCAGAACATGATCCCGAAAAGTGGCAACCGGCTTTCGGTAAAGATCGTGCTCAAACAGAAAGATAGACGACGCGTCTGATTCAACGCAGTTGAATCAGACTCTAGTAAATCGCCCAGACGCCGGGCGTCACCAGTTCGAGTAGATGGTTGTCAGGGTCGCGGAAGTAGATGCTGTGGCCGCCGCGCGGCCACGCCGTACGCGCTTCAATTGCGACGCCCTGCTCCGCGAGTCGCACTTCCCACGCCTGCAATTCATCCGTCTTAACCGCGAAGGCGATGTGCAACGGACCGTGACCGTCATGCGGCGGAATGGTGCCGCCCGGCAGGTGCACGGTTTCCAGAGTCGCGCCGCGTTTGAACAGCAGCAGGACGTTGCGGCTGCCGACATCAAATGCCGCGAAGCGCGCATCCTCGTTCAATGTCGCGAGGCCAAGAATATCCCGATAGAATGCGACAGCGCGTGGGAGATCGTCGACGTAAAGCGCGGTTTCGATGACGCCGGCGAGTTTCGGCATCGCGAGATCGCCTCACCACATGTTCAGGACGAGACGGGCTTCGTCGCTCATGCGTTCGGGAGTCCAGGCCGGCTCCCAGACGATGCTGACATTGACGAGGCCGATGCCGGCGACGCTGGCGACGGCGTTCTCAACCATGGTCGGCAATTCGGCGGCGGCGGGGCAGTTCGGCGTCGTCAGTGTCATCTCGATATCGACGGAACGATCGTCCTTGATATCGACCTTGTAGATGAGGCCCAGTTCGTAGATGTCGGCCGGAATTTCCGGATCGAACACGGTCTTCAGCGCGGCAACGATTTCAACGCCGAGCCGTTCGGTTTCTTCCGGCGGCAATGCCGACGTCGTTTGCACGTTGACGGCGGTTGCGGTCTTGGTGTCAGCAGTATCCGTCATGAGAACAAATCCCGCGCCTTGATCAGCGCCTCGGCCAGATGGTCGACTTCGGCGCGCGTATTATACAGGCCAAATGACGCCCGGCACGTGGCCGTGACATTGAACCGTTCCAAAAGCGGCATTACGCAATGGGTCCCGGCCCGCACCGCGACGCCTGCCCGGTCGATTACGGTGGCCACGTCGTGTGGATGCGCGCCCTTGAGCTCGAACGAGATCACCGGCCCCTTGTTTTTCGCGGTGCCGATGATGCGCAGCGAATTGATCTCGCGCAGGCGATCCTGCGCATAGGTCAGAAGGTCGTGCTCATGCGCCGCGATGCGCGCCTTTCCGATCGAATTGACGTAATCGATCGCGGCACCCAGGCCGATGGCTTCAACGATCGCCGGCGTACCGGCTTCAAATTTGTGCGGCGGGTCTCCATAGGTCACGAAATCGCGTCCGACCTCGCGGATCATTTCGCCGCCGCCGTTAAAGGGCCGCATCGCGACAAGGTGGTCGTACTTCGCGTACAGCACGCCGATCCCGGTCGGCCCGTAGACCTTGTGGCCGGTGAAAACGTAGAAATCGCAGTCGATGTCCTGCACGTCGATATCGAGATGAACGGCGCCCTGGCTGCCGTCGATCAGCACCGGTATGCCGCGCGCGTGGGCGATGCGCGTCACCTCCTTGACCGGCACGATGGTGCCGAGCGCGTTCGACATCTGCGTGATGGCGACAATCTTGGTTTTCGGCGTCAGCAGCTTCTCGAATTCGTCGATCAGGAAGTTGCCTTCGTCGTCGACCGGCGCCCACTTGATCACCGCGCCATGACGCTCTCGCAGGAAATGCCACGGCACGATGTTGGAGTGATGCTCCATGATCGAAAGCACGATCTCGTCGCCGGCCTTGATGTTGGGCTCACCCCACGATGACGCCACCAGATTGAGCGCTTCGGTAGCATTGCGGGTGAAGATGATTTCTTCATTGCGCCGCGCATTGAGGAAAGCCGCCGCCTTGGCGCGACCGCCCTCGTAAGCCTCGGTCGCGGCGTTGGCGAGGTAATGCAGGCCGCGATGGACGTTGGCGTATTCCGAGCGATACGCCTGCGTCATGCGATCCAGCACGGCATTCGGCTTCTGTGCCGATGCGGCGTTGTCGAGATACACCAGCGGCTTGCCATAGACCTGCGTTGCCAGCGCCGGAAAATCCTCCCGAACGCGTTCGACGTCATAGGCACCATTTGCGACGGCTGGATGCGCCATTTGCTTCTCTTCCTGTCATCCTTCGAGGCTCGCTTTCGCTCGCACCTCAGGATGACGCAATCAACTCGTGGCCGTTATCCTGAGGTGTCCGGCCAAGGCCGGGCCTCGAAGGATGCGATGATGTCTCAACCCCGCGCAGCGAGCCAGCGTTCGGCGGTGGCGATGGCAACGTCGCGCAACGCCTCATCGGCGATGGACTCCATCGCCTCGCCGACGAACGCCTGGATCAACAGAGCCTGCGCTTCCTTCTCCGGCAAGCCACGTGCCCGGAGATAGAACAGCAGGCTGTCGTCGAGCGCGCCCGTGGTCGCGCCGTGCCCGCACTGAACGTCGTCGGCGAAAATCTCCAGCTCCGGCTTGTTGTCGGCTTCTGCGTCGTCGGACAGCAACAGCGCGCGCGTCATCATCCGCGCGTCGGTCTTCTGCGCGTCGGGATGCACGTTGATGCGGCCCTGAAACACGGAGTGCGCGGAATCGTCGACCACCGCGCGGAACACCTCGTTGCTGGTGCAATGCGGGACCGCATGGTCCAGCACCAGCGTATTGTCGGCATGTTGCCGGCCGTTGAGCAGGCTGACGCCGTTGACATCCGCATGAGCATTCTGACCGCCGAAGCGGACGAAGGCCTGATAGCGGCAAACCGCGCCGCCGCTGGTGAGATTGAAAGCGCGATACTGCGTGCGTTCGCCTAGCGCAACGACAGCCGTCGAGATGTTGGCTGCGTCGGGGGCATCCTCGACGAGGCGAATGTGCTGAACGTCAGCGCCGTCGCCCGCCCACAGCACCATGGAATCGTGCGCCTGATAACCGGCCGTGCCATTGGCGGCGACAAAGCTCTCGATTAACGTCACGCGCGCGCCGTTTGCGATTGTCGCCAGCGAGCGCGTGAACGCCGCGGTTTTCGATTGCGTCGAGACATGAACGATGTGAAGAGGTTTCCCCGGCGCTGCATTCTCCGCGACATCGATCACGACGCCATCAGTGGCCATCGCGGCGTTCAGCGAGATCATCGCGTCGGATGCTGCGCTGGTGCGCAACAGATCGGCGCGCGCGGCGACGTCGGCGTTCTCAAGCATGGCGCGCAGCGTCTGCACGGTCACGCCGTCTTCGCTCGCGGTGTCGGACAGTTCCGGCGCGAACGCGCCATCCACCAGCACCAGCCGGTGCGCACCGATAACATCGAGCGATGCCAGCGTCGTCCTGGCCCGATCGAGCGCCGCTTGATCGGGGGCGGCGGCCAGCGGCGCGATCTCGCGCAAGAGCACACGCAGATCAGTGTACTTCCATTCCTCGACTCGGCGATGCGGCAGGCCCTTTTGAGCGAAATCGTCGAAAGCGGTCTGGCGCAGCTCGGCGACAGGTCCCTTGCCGGGAAGACGCTCGCGCGCGGCGACAAAGACGTCGCCCGCGGTCCCGTTCATCGTTGGCTTAACCAGTGCAAGATTCATGATCGATCCTGTCAGGCCGCCTGATCTTCGAACTGCGCATAACCCGACTCTTCGAGTTCAAGCGCAAGTTCCTTGCCGCCGCTTTTCACGACCCTGCCCTTCGACATCACGTGGACGAAGTCCGGCACGATGTAGTTCAGCAGCCGCTGATAATGGGTGATGACCACCATGGCGCGCTCGCTCGAACGCAGCGCGTTGACGCCGTCGGCGGCGATCCGCAGCGCGTCGATGTCGAGGCCGGAGTCCATCTCGTCGAGGATGCACAGGCTCGGCTCGAACAGCGCCATCTGCAGCACCTCGTTGCGCTTCTTCTCGCCGCCGGAAAAGCCGACATTGACGCCACGCCGCAGCATTTCCTGCGGAATGTTCAGCGAGGCCGCGACCTCGCGCACTTTCTTGAGGAAGTCCGGCGTCGAATATTCGCTCTCGCCGCGCGCCTTGCGCTGCGCGTTGAGCGCGGTGCGCAGGAACGTCATGGTGGCGACGCCGGGAATTTCCACCGGGTACTGGAACGCCAGGAACACGCCCTTCGCGGCGCGCTCGTCCGGCGACATCTCCAATAGATCTTCGCCCTTGAACAGGATTTCGCCGCCAGTCACTTCATAGCCCGGCTTGCCGGCAATGACGTGGCTGAGGGTCGATTTGCCGGAGCCGTTCGGCCCCATGATGGCGTGAACCTCGCCTTTGTTCACCGTCAGCGACAAGCCGTGAAGGATTTCCCGCTCCTCGACGCGAACCTGCAAATCCCGGACTTCAAGCAACGCCATTTTTCATCTCCGCGATGTCACCCTGAGACACATGCCGCGTCGGCCGGCCTCGAAGAATGACTTGATTGATATCTGTCAGCTCTGTTTCGCCATTCCGTGAAGCGGCCGAAAACGGCCGCCCGGGACGATCTCGCTTATCCGACTGAGCCTTCCAGCGAGATCGAGATCAGTTTCTGCGCTTCGACCGCGAATTCCATCGGCAGTTGCTGCAGCACGTCACGCACGAAGCCGTTGACCACGAGTCCGACGGCTTCCTCCTGCGAGAGACCACGCTGCACGCAATAGAACAGCACATCCTCCGAAATCTTGGAGGTCGTGGCTTCGTGCTCGAACAGCGCCGAGGAATTCTTCGCCTCGACGTAGGGCACGGTATGCGCGCCGCACTTGTCGCCGATCAGGAGCGAGTCGCAGGCGGTGAAATTGCGTGCGCCCGTCGCCTTGCGGTGGGCGCTGACGAGGCCGCGATAGGTATTCTGCGATTTGCCGGCGGCAATGCCCTTGGAGATGATCCGGCTCGTCGTGTTCTTGCCGAGGTGGATCATCTTGGTGCCGGAATCGACCTGCTGATAGCCGTTTGAAATCGCGATCGAATAGAACTCGCCGCGCGAATTATCGCCGCGAAGGATGCAGCTCGGATACTTCCAGGTGATGGCCGAGCCGGTTTCCACCTGCGTCCACGAGATCTTCGAATTCTTGCCGCGGCAGTCGCCACGCTTGGTGACGAAGTTGTAGACGCCGCCCTTGCCTTCTGAATTGCCCGGATACCAGTTCTGCACCGTCGAGTATTTGATCTCGGCGTCGTCCAGCGCGATCAGCTCGACCACGGCGGCGTGCAACTGGTTCTCGTCGCGCTGCGGGGCAGTGCAGCCCTCGAGATAGCTAACGTAGGATCCCTTGTCGGCAATGATCAGCGTGCGCTCGAACTGGCCGGTGTTGCGCTCGTTGATGCGGAAATAGGTCGACAGTTCCATTGGGCAGCGTACGCCCGGCGGCACGTAGACGAACGAGCCGTCGGAGAACACCGCCGAGTTCAGCGTTGCGAAGAAGTTGTCGGAGGTCGGCACCACCGTCCCGAGATACTTCTTCACCAGATCGGGATGCTCGCGCAGCGCGTGCGAGATCGGCATGAAGATCACGCCGGCTTTCTTCAGTTCGGCCTGGAATGTGGTCGCCACCGACACCGAGTCGAACACGGCGTCCACCGCCACCTTGCGCGGCGCCTCACCGTTCTCCCCTTCGGAGCGAACGACGCCGGCGAGGATTTCCTGCTCGCGCAGTGGAATGCCGAGCTTCTCGTAGGTTCTGAGGATCTCCGGATCGACCTCGTCGAGCGAGGCCAGCGCCTTCTTCTGTTTTGGCGCCGCGTAATAATAGAGGTCCTGATAATCGATCTTCGGATAATCGACGCGCGCCCAGGTCGGCTCCTGCATTGTCAGCCAGCGGCGATAAGCCTCCAGCCGCCATTCCAGCATCCACTCCGGCTCGTCTTTCTTGGCGGAGATAAAGCGAACGATGTCTTCCGAGAGACCCTTCGGGGCCTTGTCGGATTCGATGATCGTCTCGAACCCATAGCGATACTGATCGACGTCGATACGGCGGACCCGTTCGACCGTCTCCAACTCAGCCGGCATTCTAACCTCCGCTCACGGTTTCAAGGACCGCGGTGGACTACATAAGCACTGACCGGGACATCAACACGACAGCGCCCGGCTTCCGGACGCGCGATCAGTGCGTTTTCTGCTTGTTTTCGATGAAACCACGTCGCTTAGAATCGTTCAAGCACTGTTTCATCGTTCCTTTTACCTAAGGCCCCGACGAGCTTTCGCCAAGCCTCAAGTGCGCGATCTATATCATTTTCTGTTGTTTCCCAGCCGAGACTGATGCGCACACCTCCCTGCGCCAGTTCCGACCCGACGTGCATGGCTTGGAGCACATGCGATGGTTGTACTTTCCCGGACGAACACGCCGAGCCGGAAGATACCGCAATACCGGCGAGATCGAAGGCGATCACCGCCGTCTCGGCCTGGAGGCCGGGTGCGGTGAAAAGCGTCGTGTTCGGAAGCCGGGAGGCGCCTTCGGAAAAAACGATTGTCGCATTGTGGATCCGCTTCAGGCCTGCTTCCAGTCGTCGCTGCAACGCCGCCGCGTGCCCGGCGAACCTTTCGCGGTTCGCCGCCGCGATGGTCGCGGCCGCACCAAAGCCCGCAATGCCCGGCAAATTCTCGGTGCCCGCGCGGCGCCCCTTTTCCTGCCCGCCGCCGGTCAGCGCCGGTTCCAGCCCGCGCAGACCGTCTGTCACCAGCAACGCGCCGACGCCTTTCGGGCCGCCGATCTTGTGCGCCGAAATCGATAGAAGATCGGCGCCCAATTCATTGAAATTGATATCGATTTTACCGAACGCCGGCACCGCGTCGACGTGCAGAATGCCATGCCATGCGTGGACCAGTTCGGCAATCTCAACGATCGGCTGAATGGCGCCGGTTTCGTTGTTGGCCAGCATGACCGACACGAGTGTCGGCGGCTCATCGGCCAACAGGCCGCTCAGTTGCGCGAGGTCGACGACCCCGCTGGAATCGACCGGAGCGATCCGGACCTGATCGGGATGGAACCGACCGCCGGCCAGCACCGAAGCATGTTCGATCGCGGAAACGATCAGGCGCTCGACTGGCGACGTCTCTGAGCGATGCAGTCCGGGGGTGAGGGCCAAAAGGTTGGCTTCGGTCGCGCCGGAGGTAAAGACCACGTTCTCCGGCTGAGCGCCAAGGCTGCGGGCGACCGCGATCCGGGCGTCTTGCAGGACTTTACGCGCCCGGCGACCCTCGCCGTGCACAGACGACGGATTGCCGCAGACGTCCAGCGCCGCCACGACCGCGTCGCGCGCTTCCGGGCGGAGCGGAGCGGTTGCATTCCAGTCGAGGTAGACGCGTTGGGGCATGAGAGCAGTCGGTATCCCTGGAAGTGGCCGCGGACCATCGGTGATCGTCATTCTAAAGCATGTCGCCAATAACGCCGCACGGTTGGTTTCGTCCCGGCGAGCGGTGGCAGTCAAGATGCTTGCTTTTTGCCCCTCGCCCCATGTTAGAACGCCATCGCCCCAATGCCGGCCCTCGCGCGTGGCCTGTCCGCCCAGGATGGGCGCGTACCGCGTAACATGGCCGGCAACGACTGGCGCAGGTCCGTAGCCATCGGCCGCGCAGCCTCGATCACGAAGGAACACGGATGCCCGAAGTCATTTTCACCGGTCCCGCAGGCCGTCTCGAAGGCCGCTATCATCCGGCGAAACAGAAGAACGCTCCGATTGCGATGGTGCTGCATCCACATCCGCAGTTCCACGGCACGATGAATCATCAGATTATCTATCAGTGCTATTATGCCTTCGTACATCGCGGTTTTTCGGTGCTGCGCTTCAATTTCCGCGGCGTCGGCCGCAGCCAGGGCTCGTTCGATCACGGTACCGGCGAATTGTCGGATGCGGCATCGGCGCTCGATTGGGCGCAATCCATTAACCCCGAAGCGCGCGCCTGCTGGGTCACCGGCTTCTCGTTCGGAGCCTGGATCGGCATGCAACTGCTGATGCGTCGGCCCGAGGTCGAGGGCTTCATCTCAATTGCGCCGCCCGCCAACCTCTATGACTTCTCCTTCCTGGCGCCCTGCCCGTCGTCGGGTCTGATCGTCCACGGCGAGAAGGATGCCGTGGTGCCGTCGAAAGACGTCAACGCGCTGGTCGACAAGCTGAAGTCGCAGAAGGGCATCGTGATCGACCATCAGGTCATTCCCGGCGCCAACCACTTCTTCGACGGTAAGCTGGAGCCGCTGATGGAATCGGTAACCAGCTATCTCGACATGCGGCTCGCCAACATCCGCTGAGCGGGAATGCCCCTCACGGCTGCGCCATGAGGCCGCCGGTCATCGGCATCGGAACGCCGGTGGTGGCGGGATAGCTCAACGGCAGGCCCTTGAGGCCGCGCGCGGCCAGATAGCCGAACGCCTGCGCCTCGATGGCGTCCGACGGCCAGCCGAGATGGTCTCCCGTCTCCACCGTCGCGGGCGCGAGCCGTTCCCGCAGCATTCTGAGTAGCGTCAGGTTGCGTGCGCCGCCGCCGACCACGATCCAGCTTCGCGGCGGCTTCGGCAGCAGCGGCACGATGGCCGCGATGCTGGCGGCGGTGAAAGCGGTCAGGGTTGCCGCGCCGTCCGCCACCTCGGCGCCGTCGGGGCGAAACGTCGCGAAATCGTTACGGTCGAGCGACTTTGGTGGCGGCTTCGCAAAGAACGGATGGCTCAGGCTCGAAGCCAGCCAGGTCTCATCGACAGTCCCTTGCGCCGCGAGTCGGCCCTCGCAGTCAAACGGCTTTCCCAAAGTGCGGAACATGAAATCGTCGAGCAGGGCATTGCCCGGCCCGGTATCGCAGGCGATCAGCGTTTCAGCGCCGTCGATATAGGTAATGTTCGACACCCCGCCGATGTTGACCAGAGCGATCGGCCCCTCGCGCTCAAGCGATTGCGCCAGCGCCCGGTGATAGACTGGCACCAGCGGCGCGCCCTGTCCGCCGGCGGCAACGTCGGCGGCGCGGAAGTCGTGCATCACCGGAATATGGATCGCCTTGGCGAGGGCCGCGGCGTCGCCGATCTGCACCGTCAGTCGCCGTTCCGGCCGGTGCAGCACCGTCTGACCGTGGAAGCCGACGATATCGACATCCTCACGCGCGATGCCATGCAGGGCCGTAAACGCCGCGATCGCCTCGGCATGGGCGACGGTCACCACCCGTTCCGCCTCGGCCAGGATCCCGGGCCGGGCATCCCGATCTGGCATGGTGGGGGCTTCGGCCAGCGCCCGGCGCAGAATCGCGCGTTCGCCCTCGGCGTAAGGGCGATAGCCGGAGGGGCCAAATCCCGCGATCCGCTTGCCGTCGGTCTGGATCAAGGCGACGTCGACCCCGTCCAGCGAGGTGCCGCTCATCATGCCGATCGCTCGCAACATCATTGCCGCGTCACTTTCGGAAATGTCGGGCGGGACGCCCAACTTGTCTCGGACAGCCGCATCTTATAATGCCACATCATCGCTGGCGCCGGCAGCCCGCCGGCAACTCCTGGCGCGACAATCGCGCGAAAGAGTCAAAGAAGACTGACCTGAGTTCCATACCCATGACGGCATTTAAATCGGATTTTCTCAACCTGCTCCAGCAGCGCGGTTTCATCCATCAGATTTCCGACCCGGAAAGCCTCGATGCCGTCGCCGCCAAGGGGGAAGCCGTCGCCTATGTCGGATACGACTGCACCGCTCCGTCGCTGCACGTCGGGCATCTGCTGTCGATCATGATGCTGCACTGGCTGCAACAGACCGGCAACAAGCCGATCGCGCTGATGGGTGGCGGGACCACGCGGGTCGGCGATCCGTCCGGTCGCGACGAGACCCGCAAGCTTTTGACCTACGACCAGATCAACGACAACAAGGAATCGATCAAGGGCACCTTTGCCAAGTTCATCGCCTTCGGCGACGGCAAGAGCGATGCGGTGATGGCCGACAACGCCGAATGGCTCGCCAAGCTGAACTACATCGAGATGCTGCGGGACGTGGGGCGCCATTTTTCGATCAACCGCATGCTGACGATGGATTCGGTGCGGATGCGGCTGGAGCGCGAGCAGGAATTGTCCTTCATCGAATTCAACTACATGATCCTGCAATCCTACGACTACGTCGAACTGGCCAAACGCTACGGCTGCAACCTGCAAATGGGCGGCTCGGATCAGTGGGGCAACATCGTCAACGGCATCGACCTCGGCCGTCGCATGGGCACGCATCAATTGCACGCCCTCACCTGCCCGCTGCTGACCACGGCATCCGGCGCCAAGATGGGCAAGACCGCGGCCGGCGCGGTGTGGCTCAACGCCGACATGCTGAGTCCCTATGATTACTGGCAGTACTGGCGCAACACCGAGGACGCCGATGTCGAGCGATTCCTCAAGCTGTTCACTACCTTGCCGCTGGACGAAGTCGCGCGCCTTGCCGCGCTGCAGGGCCAGGAGATCAACGAGGCCAAGAAAGTGCTGGCGACGGAGGCCACGGCGTTGATGCACGGCCGCGCGCAGGCGGAGGCCGCGTCCGAGACGGCGCGCAAGACTTTCGAGGAAGGCGCCATCGCCAGCGATCTGCCGACGGTGGCGGTGACCTCGGCGGAATTGAACGACGGCATCGGCGTGCTGGGCGCGTTCGTGCGCGCCGGCCTCGTCGCCTCGAACGGTGAAGCGCGTCGCCAGATCAAGGGCGGCGGCCTGCGCGTCAACGATGTAGCGGTGAGCGACGACAAGGTGATGCTCACGCCGGCGCATGTGACGCCGGACGGCGTGATCAAGCTGTCGATGGGCAAGAAGCGCCACGTTCTGTTGAAGATCGCATAGGCCCATTCGCAGAACGGCATTGTCCTTCATGGGGAAAACGCGCTCCATGGCGGGTAATGGCTGTCGAATCCACGTTCCCTGAATCCGCGCGGGCCGGCTCGTTCCGACCGAGCCGCGCCGCAGTTCTCGTCCTGGCGATGTGTTTCGTCCTCGCGCTGGTCGGGCGCGGGCTCGGCGAAACATTCACGGTGTTTCTGCTCCCGATCTCGGAAACCTTCGGCTGGCCGCGCGCGGACGTAGTGTCGATCTATTCCCTGTCGTCGCTGGCGATGGGACTCGCGTCGCCCTTCGTCGGACGGCTGTTCGACCTCTCGGGGCCGCGCATCGTCTATGCCCTCGGGCTGCTGCTGCTCGGCGCCGGCCTCTCGCTCGCAGCCTTCGCCGACAAGCTCTGGCAGTTGCAGCTCTGCGTCGGCTTCGCGGCGGGCCTCGGCATTTCCTGTCTTGCCAATGTCCCGAGTTCGCTGCTGCTGGGCCGCTGGTTTGGCACCCGCCTGCCGACGGCGATGGCGGTGGTCTATTCGGCCACGGGCGCCGGCGTTCTCACGTTGGTGCCGCTCTCGCAAATTCTGATCGAGAAACTCGGCTGGCGCGACTCCTATCACATGATCGGCGGCGTGGTGCTTTTGCTGCTGGTCCCGTTGATCCTGCTGCCTTGGCAGCGGATCGTCGAAGGCGATATCCCGACCCGGATGCCGCAGACGGAAAGCCTGGTCGACGAAGGACTGACGCTGCTTCAAGCCATGCGTCACCACGCCTTCTGGGCACTGTTCAGCACCTTCTTCTTCACTGCCATCGGCATGTATGCGATCGCGGTCCAGGTGGTTGCCTATCTCGTCGATGCGGGCTTTCCCGCCCTGCAGGCCGCGACAGCCTGGGGACTCAGCGGCGTGCTGCTCGTGGTCGGAATGCTGACCGTGAGTTGGCTGGATACCCTGATCGGCCGGCGCCGCGCGATCCTGTGCAGCTACGGCCTGACCTGCCTCGGCATCGGATTTCTTTGGCTGTTGAGCCGCTATCCAACGGTGTGGCTGCTTGGCGGCTTCCTCGTCTGCTTCGGCAGCACGATCGGCTCGCGCGGCCCGCTGATCACGGCGACCGCGATCAATATCTTTCGCGGCAAGCGCGTCGGGACCATCTTCGGCACCATCTCGATCGGCAGCGGACTGGGATCGGCGTTCGGCTCAGTCACCGGCGGCGCGATCCACGACTGGAGCCACAGCTACGATCTCGTCATCCTGTTCGCGCTGGTCAACACGCTGATCGGCATGATCCCGTTCCTCACGGTGCGCGCGCTGCGCGAATAGCCGCGCCGTGATGTCGGCGCGCGAGGCTTGACGCGTTTTATCGATGCGAACCGGTATCCGCTTCGCTCGAAAACGCCCTTAGTTGTTCGGCGATGGAATTTCGGTCGGGTTGTAGTTCTGCTGCCGCCCGGTGTTGAATTCGAAGACCTTGCGCAGCACGCCCGGCGCCATGGCCGAAATCGGATTGACGCGCAGGTCGGGTTTGCCGGGCGAACCGACGACTTCATAAGTGACGCCGATCAAGCCTTCGTTGCTGCCACCCAGCAACATCCCGAACAGCGGGATCTGGCCGAACATATTGTTGAGGCCGTAGAGCGGAACGAAGGTGCCGCTCATCCGCACCTGATTGGCCTGATAGTCGATGCTGCCTTCCATGGTCGCGCCCACGGTCGGCCCCTTCACCACGCCTTCGCGAATGGTCAGCCGTCCCGCGTTCCGGGTGAATTCCGCGCGCAGTCGCGAGAAGGCAACGCCGCCGCGAGCGCCGGCGGCCGGCCCTCCCGCCACTTCATCGAGTTTGGCCTCGCCCTTGACCGAGAAGTTGCGGACGTTCAACAGGCCTTCCTTCGGCCGTGGCTCGACGGTGGGCGGTTCCATCGCCAGTTGAAGCTGACCGCCCATCATCTTGGCGTAGGTGTCGGTGAAGCGAAAGAACGCGCCGGCGTCGTTGGTTTCGAGGAAGATCACTTCGCGGCCCTGCGGGGGACGGCGCAGTTCGGCCGTCAGCGGCGTGTCGCGGCCGAGCTTGCCGTTCAGTGTGAAGGTGCGGATCGCACCGTTCCGTCGCGACATTTTCAGATCGACGCCGCGCACCGCTTCGCCATAGAAGCCGGCAATCGCACCAAGCTTGAGATCGATGTCGAAGTCCGGGCTCTTCGTCTTGCCTTTGGTATCGCTATCCTTGCCGGACATCGCCGACTTGATGAAATGACGGCCGTCGAAGACGTCGCCGCGCATCACAACCTTGATGGTTCCGTCACTGGCGCGCTCCGCCCGAAGCGACGCCTTGTCGCCTTCGGAGGGTGAATAAGTCGGGAAATTGGCGTTCAACAAATCGCCATTTTGATCGACTTCCAGCGAGCCCTTGATGGATGCGCCGCCGCCTTCGATGACGATATCCTCGAGACGGGTCGATTGCGGTTTCTGCACGACGTTGAAGGTGGCACGACCTGCCTTTCCGGACACCTTACTCCAGCCCGGCAGCAGATTATCGAGCTTGAGCGCGGTCAGGTCGGCGTCGATCGCGATCTTGCTGTCGCGCTCGTTGTTGCCGATCCGTCCTGCCAGCTTGACACTGACCGGACCGCTCGCGCCCGATCCCAGATCGAAGCCGAGGCGGGCCCGGCTGGCGTCGTCGAGAGTCGCTTGCATTTTGACGTCGGCATCGCCGCTGCTGAGCTTGCGATAGTCAAGCGAAGCCGGCTGTCCGTTGATCCGAACGTCGCCTTTGACCTGATAGCCCTGATTGTTGGCGATAACCTTCATCGCCGAGGCTTCGAGCTTCTGGTTCATCACCAGACGATCGGCAGAAAATCCGGAGACGTCGGCCGTGATGGCATAGGTGGTGTCGGCCTTGGTCAATTCGCGCTTGATCGGCAAGCCGAGCGCAATCTGGGCGGACACGGTCCCCTTGGCGGTGTTGGGATCGATCGGTGTGTTGTTGAACTCGCTCAGGCGATCGGAGGCGAGGATTTCCGCCACTGCCGCCACCGCACCGTCCAGCTTGAAGCGGACTCGGGCTGGTGCGGGTTTTGGGGCCATATCCGGCACCTCGAACACCGCATCGGAGACGTTCAGCTTGCGTCCCGCCGTGGTGTCGATGCTGCCCTGCCCGATAGTAACGGTGGCGGTTCGTCCCGTCACATGCGCGCGCAGGTCCGCGTTGTGAATCGAAGGAAGCTCGTCGACGGGATGCAGCGAGACGTTGTTGGCGACGATGTTGACCGACAGGCCATCCTCGGGAATTGGCGGGCCGGCGCGCGATAGATTGAATAGCGGCGAGTTGACGCCGATATCGATCCGCTGCAGCGAGCCCGACCCGATGCGCTCGGTTACCCATTCGCGGACTTCGGGAACGATGATGATCGGCCACATGCGCTTGAGCGCGGTGGCGGACATCGGCGTGCCGGCGAAACCGAGCGTCAGTCGCGGTTCGCCGGAATAATCCAGCGTGCCGGTGCCCGCGACTCCGATCTCGCCATTGCTGATGCTGGCTTGGGTAAGCAGAATTTTTTTGTGCGTGGTATCGAACCGCATCCCGATGGCGATGCGATTGAAAATCAACGGCGGCTCGTTGTTGACTCCAGCCAGCACGATGGTGCCGCCGCTGAATCCAAGCTGCCAGTCCGGAACCACGTCGCCCGGCGGCTCGAGATGCGCCAGCAGGGTGACACGATTGGGGCCGGATACGATTTTGAACGGCGCGAGCAACACGCGTCGGCCGGCGTCCCACTCGACATCGGCCTCGATCTGATCGACAGCCATCGGATAGTCCGGCGTGTCGTGATCGATGATGGTCCCCTTGCCCGCCTCCAGCTTGCCGCGGAAATAGGTTGGCAGCCCGTCGCGCCCGATCTCACCCCTCAACTCGCCCGTGAGCGGCAGATCGGCGCTGTAGCTGAGATCCTTGATGCGGAGCGCCAGCAGGATGTTCTGCGTCGAAACCTTGTTGGCCCGAATATCCACGGACCGGACACCGTTGCTCGGCGCACCGATCGCAACCCGAAGCGACCAGGCGTGCGCGCCTTCCTCGCCGAGGCTCAATGCGACGCCGCCCGTACTCGGGCGCCGCAGGGTCAGACTGATGTTCTCGAAATTCCAGCGGTTGCCGCGCTGTTCGTCGTCGACGATAAGGCGGCCGTTTTTCAAACCGATCTCATTGAGGTTCTGGCCGTCCAGCCCGGTCATGCTGAGGCTGTCGAGCCAGTCCAACCCGGCCAATAGCCCGTTGCCGCCGGTGGTGCCCGGCACGGGCGTCGGGATCTGAGCGCTGTTCGGTGCGGGAGATGGCGCGGTGGATAGATCCGATGGCGTGGTAGCGCCGTTCGATGCCGGCTTGGTCACGCCGGCTGCGATCGGGCGGGCGCTGTCGCCGGTCGACACCGTGACTTCGCCATCGGGCGTGATACGAACGGCGAGCACCGCATCGACCAGCTTGAGGCTTTCGGCGCGCAGCCGGCCCATCAGCAGTGCCATGCCCGACAGCCGCACCTCCGCCTTCGGCGCGCTGGCGATAATCGCATGGTCGCGATCGCGCACCACGATGTCGCGAATGCGGACGGCCACGCGAATGCGGCCGGCGCGTTCGATCTGCGTGCCGCCGATCTCGACGGTGTTCCCCGGACCGATATTGTCCTCGATTGCGGTGATCAACCACGGGGTCGCCATGTCGAGGCTGATCGGGCCGGCGCCGAGACGCCACCACAATCCGCCGAAGGCGATCGCGAACACCACCGCCAACGCAAAGCCTGTGAGCAGCAGCCGTCGCAGCCAGCGTGCGCTCCTCAGCCAGCGGCCAAGCACCATGAATCGACCGCCGACACCGGATAGATTCGAACCACCGCCGAGCAGGCGGTGCGCCCTGCGCCGCGCCATATCGTCGTGGCGTGAATCCCAGTCGTGCTGATCCCAATCCGAGAGGTCATCGTCGGCACGGGAATTCAGCGCCGGGGGCGGTGTTCTCCGAGCCATTGCCTCTCGATGCTGATGTTGATGGCGGGCCTGCTCGCCAAGAGGCGTTCGCGCTGGGTTGCGTGACGAACGCTGATGCGGCGGCATCACTGCCAATCCTTGTTGAACCTGTTAGAAACCATGCGAGCCATGCTGGCATGAAACGCCGAACGGTGGGATCGAATTCCGGTCACAATATCGCGGAGCGGACTGATTTGCCCAGCAACAAGAACGTGGTCTGGACAAATCCGTCGTCCTGTCCCGTTTCCCGGCTATAAGGACCGGCCGAAAGCGACGAAAGGAAGGCGTATGTCCAAGAAAACGCATAAGAAAGCCTCCAAACCCAACGTCGGGGCCAAGGTCAAATCGAAGGCAAAGACTAAGGCCACGGCGAAGTCCAAGGTCCGCGCGAAGGCCGGTTCGAAGGTGAAGGCATCCGCCAGCAAAGTTACAGTCGGCAACCGGTCGTCGGCAGCCGGCGCGAGCAAGGCTCCATCCGCGAAGAAGGCCGGCAAGAAGGCTACCAGCGCTGTCCCGTCGTCGGGCAAGAAAACGTCGCCGGCGAAGCAGAAAGCCTCAGCGAATGCCCTGGCTGGGGGCAAGTCGCGTTCCGCTGTCCGCAAGGTTGCGAAGCCATCGGCCGTCAAACCGACTCATGTCGATATTGCGTCCGAGCGCCCTCAGGCCGGATTGGCTGTCGGGAGCAAGGTGCCGTCCTTTCAACTCCCGCGCGATGGCGGCGCGACGGTCTCGCTTGAGTCGTTCGCCGGTCGGAAACTGGTGATCTTCTTCTACCCGCGTGCCAGCACGCCGGGCTGCACCAAGGAGGCGATGGATTTTTCCCGGCTGTCGGACGCGTTCGCGGCCCGCGACACTGACGTTATCGGGATTTCCGCGGATCCCCGGCGCGCCCAGGAAACGTTCCGGGACAAGCACGACCTGACCATGCCTCTCTTGTCCGACGAGGCCCATACGGTGCTAGAGGCGTTCGGGGTGTGGGGCGATAAAACTCTGTATGGCAAAGTCTTCCAGGGGATTCTTCGCACAACGGTTCTGGTTGGGTCCGATGGGCGCGTGATCAATATCTGGCGGAACGTCAAGGTCGACGGTCACGCCGAAGCGGTATTAAAATACGTTGAAAATCTGTAGGGGCATTTCCCCAAAATTAACCATGACGGGATCAAATCGACATCAGTGTAAGGCCTAGCCGGCAAGCGTTCCGGCGGTGCGGGAGTGCTGATGTCCAGTCGTTCGAGCCACCATCATCCGGAACATTCGCATCACCAGCCCCACCGACACGGACATGCGCCGACACGTCGCCCGGCGGCTCCGACGGCATCGCCTCCGGCTCGCCACCCTCGCCCGTCCAGCGCCTACGTCATTGCCCATGCCGGCAAGCAGATCCGTATCGGGCCCGCGATTTTCTGGATTGTCGTCGGCACGATCACTGCGCTCGGCGCCTGGTCGGCAGCGACCGCGACCTACTTCACCTTCCGCGACGACGTGCTGACCCGCCTGCTCGCACGCCAGGCCGAGATGCAATATTCCTATGAGGATCGCATCGCCGAACTGCGCGCCCGGATCGACCGCACCACCAGTCGTCAATTGCTGGATCAGGAGCAGTTCGAGCAGAAGCTGGATCAAATCGTTCAACGGCAGGCCGCGCTCGATCAACGCACCGCCGCGCTCGGCGCGCTGCCTGACAATGCCGCCACGGGCTCGGTCAAACCGGCGGCGCGCAGTCTGACAGAAAGGCTGTTCGGAAAATCCAAACCCGCGCCGCTGCCCGAGAACGACGCGACTCCGGGCCGGCAGTCCAGCCTGGTGCCGCGTTTCGGGGGGAAACCGTCGAAGCTCGCGAAGAACGCCAACGTCAACGAAACCATCGCCGGACTCCAGGCGTCGCTGGATCGTGTCGAGCACCGCCAGATGGCCATGCTGACAGCGGCGGAGAGCAGCTACGACACGCGCATTCGACGGATGAAGGGGTTGGTTTCCGATCTTGGCCTCAGCCTGTCACGGCTTGAGGTCAACACGCCGCGCAAGGGTGTCGGAGGCCCTTATGTGCCTGTGAAATTGCACGGCGGCGGAGCCTTCGAGCAGCAACTCACGCGCGTCAGCCTTTCGCGCGTGCAACTCGACCACCTCTCCCACGCATTGGCTCAGGTTCCGTACCGGACGCCGGTGCTGGGCGAAATCGAACTGTCCTCGGGCTTCGGCGTTCGCACCGATCCGTTCCTCGGTCGCCCGGCCATGCACACCGGCCTCGATTTCCGTGCCTCGACAGGCGATCCGGTCCGCGCAACCGCCAACGGCCGCGTGGTCTCCGCCGGATGGGCTGGTGGCTACGGCCGTATGGTCGAGATCGATCACGGCAACGGATTGGCGACCCGCTATGGCCATCTGTCGCGCATCAATGTGAAGGTCGGCGAACAGATTCACATCGGCCAGATCGTCGGCGAGGTCGGCTCCACCGGTCGCTCGACCGGTCCGCACCTGCACTACGAAACTCGTATCGACGGCGAAGCCGTGGACCCGCAGCGCTTCCTGCGCGCCGGTGCGCGCTATGCGGCGGCTCGCTGAGCGTTCCTCTTCATCGATGGAATATCGGATCGATATCGGTGGTCTGGCGATATCGGCGCCGCTGTTGTAGACCGCCGGTTCTTGCCGCAGCCTTTGGCTCATCCGGAGAAGTTTCGCGTGAACGCGCCGCCGCGCCGTATTGGACCAACCTTTCCTCGGCTTGCCGACGCGGCTTTTCATGTCACGCGCGCGATCAGCGCATGGGCGATGGCACGAGCGGGTTTCCACGCCATCGATAGCGATATCGGGCGCGCGACGATTGCGACGATCGCGCGACGACTGCAAAACGGCGAGACGGTCTATATCGGCGGCCTCGCCTGTTCGGGCACGCACAACACCGGTGTCGCGCTCGTTGAACTCACGCAAGCGAACGGGCCGCGCCTCATCGTCAACAACGAGGAAGAGCGCTTCTCCGGCAACAAGCACACGTCCGAATTTCCACATCGCTCGCTCGATGCGATGGCCGCAACCCTACGTGCGATGGGGCGTGACATCGGCGATATCGCCGCGTATGTGACCACGTGGGATTATCCGACGCTGTTCGGCACGATGATGCGGACTGCGCTCGAAGAAGCGCCGGGCAGCCTCAAGCTATTGTCCTACTCCGGCGCCATCGGCGTCGACCGTCGTCGCCTCGATCAGATGCGGCGTACGCCACGTATTCTGGCCAAGCAGTTCGGGCTGGCGCAGCCGCCGCAATTGCTTCTGGCGCCGCACCATCTCAATCATGCGTGGTTTCCCTACGCCGTCTCGCCGTTCTCCGGCGGCAGCGAGCCGGTGGCCATCGGCGTGTTCGACGGCACCGGCGATCGCGGATCGATCTCGTCGTTTGTCGCGCAGGGCGACGACATTCGCGAAATCGCCTGCAACGAAAGCGTGTTCGACTCGCTCGGCGCCTTCTACAGCGTGATCTCCTCAACGCAGGGGGGCTGGACCTGGTTGTCCAGCGAAGGCCGCTACATGGGCGCGGCGGCCTGGGGCGACATGAACCGTGCCACCAATCGCTACTACGCGCGGCTCAGAGAGGTGCTGGACCTCGGTCCCGGCGGCACGATCAGGCTGAACCGCGCGATGGGGAACTGGTATCGCGACCCGTTCGACAACCCCTACAAGCAACCGCTGGCCGATATTCTCGGTCAGCCATTGCGCCCCGATCAATTGTGGAATCCGGACGCCGTGCTGCGCGTCGAGGACATCCAGCATCGGCCCGATACGCAGGATCGCCTCGACAAGGCGGCGGCGACGCAAATGGTGCTGGAGGATGCGTTGATCCATGCGGTCGATCATCTGCTCCGTGTGACCGGCACGAACAAGCTGATCCTGTCGGGCGGCGTTGCGCTGAACGCGCTCGCCAGCATGCGGCTGCTCGAACACTTCGACGAAGCCTGGTTCGCCAAGGCGCAGCAGCGACAGGCGCGGTTGCATCTGTGGGTGCCGCCGATGCCAAGCGATCCCGGCGTGCCGATCGGCGCGGCGTGGTGGCTGGCCCATCTCGCCGGTGCGCCACGCGGCGCCGCTGAAACCCACGCTTTCTATTGCGGCAGCGCGCCGACCGGCGATGACATTGCCAGTGCACTTGCCGCCGCGCCCGACATCGCGTCGGAAACGATCGGCACCATCGCGACGCCGAACGGACGCGATGCCATCGCCGATCTGATGGCTTGTTGCGTGGCCGGCGGCGGCATCGTCGCGCTTTATCAGGGGCCGGGAGAGACCGGACCGCGCGCGCTCGGGCATCGCTCGATATTCGCCAACCCGTGCGATCCGGACACACGCGAGCGCCTCAACGCGCGGGTGAAGTATCGCGAGAAAATCCGCCCACTCGCGCCGATGGCGACGCTCGAAGCGGCGCAGGAATTTTTCGAACTGCACGAGGGTGCGTCGGACGGCAACTACAACGCCTACAACTACATGGTGCTGACGGCGCACTCGAAACCGGCAGCCATCGAGAGAATTCCATCGGTTGTTCATGCCGACGGCACCGGTCGCATTCAGATCGTGCGCGCCGACGACGATCCCCTCACCTACGCTTATTTGAAAGCACTCGGCCGCCGTATTGGTGTCGAGGTGTCGGTCAACACCTCGTTCAACGTCGCGGGTCCGATTGCGCAGACGCCGGAACAGGCTGTGGAAACCCTGCGTCGCTCCAAGGGGCTCGACGCCGTGTTCATGGTGGCGGATGACGGGACCGTGCGCGCCGCCTGGCATGGCGGCGAGCGTGATAGCGGCCGCTTTACCGGCTGGCTCGCGGCGTGGCGAAGCGCGACAGCAGGCGCCCGTCCATGATCAGCAGGCCGCTGGCGATGATCAGCGCGCCCACGATCTCGCGCGTCGTGACGGTTTCGCCGAGCACCACATAACCCAGGGCGATGGCGGTGATCGGCACCAGCAAGGTCACCAGCATGACATTGCCCGGCCCCGAACCGCGAATGATCTGGAAGAACAGGATGTAGGCCAGCGACGTTGACAGCGCCGCAAGCCCGACGAGCGCCAGCCAGGTCGCGACATGCGGCATCGGCAGTTGCCACGGCCGGTCGATCGCCATCGACAGCACGAACATCATGACGCTCGAACAGATCAGTTGAAAGGTCGCCGCCGCCAGCGGTTCGATGCCCTGCAATTCGCGCTTGGCCCACAGCGCCGAAAACCCGAAGACGACAGTGGCGCAAAGGCACAGCAGAATGCCGAGGCTCTGTCGTGAATCGATGTGCAGGTCGACGCCGCGCAGAACGATCACGCCAAGCAGGCCGAGCAGCACGCCTGCTACCCGGCGCGCGATCAACCGCTCCTCGCCGAACGCTGCCAGCACCAGCACCGTGAACACCGGCGTCATGGCGTTGATGACAGACGCAAGGCCGCTGGCGATCATGGTCTGTCCGCTCACCAGCAGCGAAAACGGCAGCACGTTGTTGAGCAGCGCCATCACTATGAACCGCCGCCAGCCGGCGAACGTATTCGGCACCGGAATGCGGTAGATGCGGATCAGCGGCAACAACAGCAGCGCCGCCAGTCCGACGCGGACGAACACGATAGTCAGCGGCGGCAATTCCTTCACCGCGACGCCGGCGAAGAAGAACGATCCACCCCACAACACCGACAGGCACAGCAGTCGCACCCAGTCGCCGGACGTAATGTTGAGGTGAGCGGATGGGGCCGATGTCCTGACTTCGATTGACATGAGGTTCGCCGCGGTCCGGGTTCGACGGCACGCAGATGACCTGCATCGCCGTCAGAGTCTGTTTCAACTGCGTTGCATCAGACTCGTCGTTTATATTTCTGTCCGAGTATGATCTGGACCGACAACCGGTTCCCACTTTTCGGGGTCATGCTCAAGATGCAATTGACCTAACGCGAATGGTGCCGCGTCACCACCCGTTTTCAGGACAATGCAGCGATGCCGTTGAACGCGGTCGTCAGGTTCGAATAGGCTTCGCATCGATCGCTTCGATCAAGCGGCCTTCGTCGTCGTCCGGCATCTCGGCGGACGCCCGCGCATAAACCGCCAGCGCCGCGCGCGCAACAACGGGATCGAGACCCATGTCTTGCGCCAGCGTCATGGCATAGCGCGCATCTTTGTAACGCAGCGCGGCGGTGAAGGACGCGCCTGCAAAATCGCGCGCCACCATGCGTGCGGAATGTCGAATCACCTGAGGGCTCGCGACGGCCCCGCTCGCCAACGATTGTTGAACCAGTTGCATGTCGAGGCCGGCCTGCTCGGCGATGCGGAGTCCTTCGGCGAGGCTCGCGATCTGCACGGCGCCCATCAGATTGTTGATCAGCTTGAAGACCGTGCCGGCGCCGACCGCACCGAAATGCCGGATAGTCTCGCCGAGCGGCGCAAGGAATGGCCGTGCGGCAACGAGATCGTTCGCGTCCGCGCCCACCAGCAATGTCAGTTTCCCGGCGGCGGCCGCCGCCGGCAGACCGGTCACGGGACAATCGATGTAACGCAGCCCGTGCGTCGACAGATCGCGCGCCAGCGCAATGGCGTGGGAATGCGACACCGTCGAGCATTCGATCGCGAACGAATCCTTGCGGGCCGTCTCGACGATTCCCTCTTTGCCGGTCCAGACCGTGCGCGCCGCATCGTCATCCGAAACCATGGTGACGATGGCATCGGCGTCACGCGCCGCATCGGCCGGCGACGCGGCCCAGCGCGCCCCGCGCGCGATCAGGTCGTCGGCTTTGGCGCGGCTGCGATTCCATACCGCGAGCGTGAAACCGTGCGCGAGATAGCGCCCCGCCATGCCGTTTCCCATCCGACCCAGACCGATGAACGCAACATGCGACATGACGACCTCCCTGGAGCCTTTCGGCTTCTGATGGAATCAGAGTGGGATTCTATCTGCATTTCTGACGCGTTTTCGTCACGCGAGCCGGCATCCACTTTGCCGAAGCGCGATAGTCTCAGTCGACGTCCTCGATCGCTCCCGGCGTGGTGCCGAAGGCGCGCTGCGCCAGCGTCGCGGCCATGAACTCGTCGAGGTCGCCGTCGAGCACACCGGCGGTGTCGGAGGTCTGCACGCCCGTGCGCAGATCCTTGACCATCTGATACGGCTGCAACACGTAGGAACGGATCTGATGGCCCCAGCCGATGTCGGTCTTGGCGGCCTGATCGGCTGCGGCCTGCTCCTCGCGCTTCTTCAATTCGATCTCGTAAAGTCGTGCGCGCAGCATGTCCCACGCCTGCGCGCGGTTCTTGTGCTGCGAACGCCCGGCCTGACACACCACCGCTACGCCGGTCGGAATATGCGTGAGTCGCACGGCGGATTCGGTCTTGTTGACGTGCTGGCCACCGGCGCCGCCTGAGCGCATCGTATCGGTGCGCACGTCGGATTCCTTGATATCGATCTTGATCGTGTCGTCGACCACCGGAAAAATCGCAACGCTGGAAAACGAGGTGTGTCGCCGCGCGTTGGAATCGAACGGCGAGATGCGCACCAGGCGATGCACGCCCGCTTCGGTCTTGAGCCAGCCATAGGCATTGTGACCGCTGATCTGAATCGTCGCGGATTTGATACCGGCTTCTTCGCCCTGCGTCTCTTCGAGATATTCGATCTTGAAACCGTGCTTCTCGGCCCAGCGCGTATACATGCGCAGCAGCATCGAAGCCCAGTCCTGGCTTTCCGTGCCGCCGGCGCCGGCATGAACCTCGAGATAGGTGTTGAACTTGTCGGCTTCACCCGACAGCAGCGCTTCGAGTTCGCGGCGCGCCACCTCTTTCTTGAGTTGCTTCAGCGCCGATTCGGCTTCCGCAACGATGCCCTCATCGCCTTCGGCTTCGCCGAGCGCGATCATCTCGACATTGTCGTCGAGTTCGCGCTCGACCTTGCCGATGCCCGTCAGCGCATCCTCCAGCGAGGTGCGCTCCTGCATCAGTTTCTGGGCCTTCTGAGGATCGTCCCAGAGCTTGGGATCTTCGGCGAGCTGGTTCAGCTCAGCCAGTCGTGCCGTCGATGCATCGACGTCAAAGATGCCTCCTCAGCAGCCCGACCGACTGCTTGATCTCTTCGACGAGTCTTTCGATTTCCGCGCGCATGATCTTTCCGGTCGCGAGGTGGGTTCGCAAATCAATGATGTGCGGATGTAGCGACGAACGCCGTCGAACGCAATCAGTAAAGCCCGCCGGTGCCGGGGCGGATGATGGCGCGGTCCGCATCCGGCGAAACCGTCAGCGAATGACCGTCCGCGTCGGCGACGCCGATGATCGAATAGTTGTCGGGCGGCGCGGTGCCGGGCTTGAAGGCTTCGAGAATTGTGCGGCCCCCATCGCCGGGGCCGGCGCGCATTCCGGTCTTGGCATCAACGCGGATGAGCTTGATTCCCGCCGGCACCTTGAATGGAACCGCGGGCTTGCCCGCGAGCGCCAGTTTCAGGAAGTCCTTGGCGATCGGTGCCGCGAGATGGCCGCCGGTGGCACCACGTCCGAGATTGCGCGGCTTGTCGTAACCGACGTAGATGCCAACCACGAGATCCGGCGAGAAGCCGACGAACCACGCGTCCTTTTCATCGTTGGTGGTGCCGGTTTTGCCGGCGATCGGCTTGCCGACCTCGCGCACCACGGTAGCGGTGCCGTGCTGCACGACGCCTTCCATCATCGAGGTGATCTGATAGGCGGTCATCGGATCGAGCACCTGCTCGCGACGGTCGACAAGTTGCGGTTCGGGCTGGTTCTTCCAGCCGCCCGGTGCGTCGCAGCCGCGGCATTCGCGCTGGTCATGCTTGAAGATGGTGTGGCCGTAGCGATCCTGAATACGGTCGATCAACGTCGCCTTGATCCGCTTGCCGCCATTGGCGAACATCGAATACGCGGTGACCATGCGCATGACCGTGGTTTCGCCGGCACCGAGCGCATAGGACAGATAGTTCGGCAGTTCGTCATAGACGCCGAAACGCTTGGCGTACTCGCCGATCAGAGGCATTCCGATATCCTGCGCCAGCCGCACCGTCACGGTGTTCAGCGAGCGCTGCAATGCGTTGCGCAGCGTCGTCGGGCCGTAATATTTGCCTGTCGAATAGTTCTCCGGCCGCCAGACGCCGACGCCCTGCCCCTGATCGATTTCGATCGGTGCGTCGACCACCACGGTCGATGGCGTGTAACCGTTGTCGAGCGCCGACGAATACACCAGCGGCTTGAACGACGATCCGGGCTGCCGATAGGCTTGCGTCGCGCGGTTGAACTGGCTCTGGTCGAACGAGAAGCCGCCCACCATCGCCAGCACGCGGCCGGTCCACGGATCCATCACCACCATCGCGCCGGACACTTCAGGCAACTGCCGCAGCCGATATTGCCCCTCGGTGACATGTCCTTCCTTGTCGACCATCGGGTCGGCATAGATGACATCGCCAGGCGAGAGCACCTGCGACACCTTGGTCGGTGTCTTGAAGCGCGTCGGTCCGGAGGCGGCCTTGGCCCACTTCACGCCTTCGAGAGTAATGATACCGGTTTCCCGTCCCTTGCTGACTGCGCCGCCCAGTTCACGGCCAGGCTGGAAGCCGATCCGCGCCGACTGGTCGCTGGTTTCGAGCACCACCGCCATCCGCCACGGCGAAATGTCCGACAGCGACTTGACGTCGGCGAGTTTCAGACCCCAGTCGCCGGAGATGTCGAGTTTCGTCACCGGCCCGCGCCAGCCTTTCGCCTCGTCGAAATTGACGAGGCCTTTCACCATGGTTTTGCGCGCCTCGACCTGCAGTTTGGGATCGAGCGAGGTCCGCACCGACAGTCCGCCCTCGTAGAGCTTCTTTTCGCCATAGCGCTCGAACAGATCGCGGCGAACTTCCTCGGCGAAATATTCGCCGGCGAAGGTATGCGAGCCATTGGCACGATTGGTCACGACCAGCGGCGCCTTGCGGGCGGCGTCGGCGTCGGCCTGCTTGATCCAGCCGTTTTCCAGCAGGCGGTCGATCACGTAGTTGCGGCGTTCGATGGCGCGCTCGCGGTTCTTCACCGGGTGCAGCGTCGAAGGTGCCTTGGGCAGCGCGGCGAGATAGGCGGCTTCCGCGACCGTGAGTTCATTCACGGACTTGTCGAAATACACCAGCGAAGCGGCGGCGATGCCGTAGGCACCGAGCCCAAGATAAATTTCGTTGAGATACAGTTCGAGGATCTTGTCCTTCGAATAGGCGCGCTCGATGCGCATCGCGAGCAGCGCTTCCTTGATCTTGCGCGTGAAGGACACTTCGTTCGTCAACAGGAAGTTCTTGGCGACCTGCTGCGTAATGGTGGAGGCACCCTGCGGCCGCCGGTTCGAACCGTAGTTCTGAACATAGAGCAGCGCCGCGCGCGCCATGCCGGAATAATCGATGCCGCCATGCTCGTAGAAATTCTTGTCTTCAGCGGCAAGAAACGCGTTGATCACCAGCTTGGGGACCGCCTGGATCGGCAGATAGAGCCGTCGCTCCTTGGAGTACTCCGCGAGCAGTGAGCCGTCGGAAGCATGAACCCGCGTCATCACCGGCGGTTCGTAATTCTGCAACTGAGAATAGTCCGGCAAGTCCTTGGAAAAATGCCAGATCAGGCCAGCAACGGCGGCCACCCCGACCAGGAACACGATGGTACCTGCGGCAAACAGGAACCCCATAAACCGGAACAGCAGACGCATTCTCGACGATCCGTTTTGGCCCCTGCTTCCGTCGGCGTTATTTCGACGGGCGCTCGGCCCCTTGAATGGCTTGGTGCCGCGGGGACGAACATACGCCCCGTCTCCCTCGACATCGACCGACGCATCATGATCGATTCTGTCGCACCTGTGTCCGGCTTCTATAGGGCCGAGGCTGTGTCCAAACTAGGGCCCGTCTGGAATCGCAGGGTGTTTTTTTGCGGGTTGACAGAATTCCCGACCGGAACGAGGCGAAAACGCACGATCGCTGTCCGATCGCCTCATCAATTCTTGTTGGCGCCGACCGACACGATCCGCCTGGTCAGAAAGGTATCGATGGCTTGTGCCACCGCATTCACCGATCGGGAGCGCCAGCGCTCAGACGTGAGCAGCTTGAGGTCGTCCTTGTTGGAGACATAACCGAGTTCGATCAGGGCCGAGGGAACGTCGGGCGCCTTCAGAACCTTGAAGCCGGCGGACTTGAGCGGGTGCTTGTGCATGCGCACCGTCGTTTTCATCTCGCCCATCAAGGTGTGCGCGAAACGGTTCGAGAAAGTGCGCGTCTCCCGCTGTGCCAGATCGATCAGGATATCGGCCACCTCGGTCGGCTCCTCGGTGAGATTGACGCCGCCGATGGCATCCGCCTTGTTTTCCAGTTCCGCGAGCCGTTCCGCTTCGGCATCGGAGGCTTTGTCGGACAGCGTATAGATCGTTGCGCCCTGCGCGTCGCCTTCCCGGCGCGGCAGGGCATCGGCGTGGATCGACACGAACAGCGCCGCATTCTGACCGCGGGCGATCTTCACCCGGTCACCGAGCGGGATGAACGTGTCGTCGTCGCGGGTCAGCACCACGCGATATTTCCCGCTCTCGGCGAGCCGGTCGCGCAACGCCAGGCCGAAGGCCAGCACGATGGACTTTTCGGTTTCGCCGCTGGCCGCCTGGGTTCCGTTATCGATACCGCCATGGCCGGGATCGATCACCACCACGGGGCGGGTATCGATCGGCTCCGCGCCCTGCCCGGCATCGGCCGTGACGGTCGCCGGCGGCGTTGCAGGCCGTGGCTCGGTGACGGTTTCCTTGGCAAGGGATTTGAGGAACGCGGCCCGGTCGGTCGCCGCCAGTTCGACGATAAGTCGTGGCGGTTGCCCGTTGGCGGCATCCAGCACGTAGGCCTTTTGGATTTTCGCGGGCCCGGACAGATCGAAGACCAGTCGCGATCCGCCCGGCATCACCAGCCCATAGCGGAATGCCTTGATCAGCCCGCGTCCGGTGTGTCCGACCCCGTCAGGCAGCTTGAATGTCACTTGCGGGATATCGACGACGACGCGGTCGGGATTCCCGAGCACAAATGCGCGCAAGTCGATCTTGCGGTCGAGATCGAGCACGAACCGGGTCTGTTTGCTGTCGCCCGCCACCCGGACATCGGAGGCGACCGGAAAGGGTTCCGCAGCCACAGGTTGTGTCACGGCTGCATCGCCCGCAGCGAGCGCCACGGTCGTCCGGCTCGCCAGAGTGATCCCGGCGAACAACGCGACGCTCCAGAGAACGAGATGATTTGCGCGGTTCGCCAAAGATTCCCTAGCCTCTTCGCTCGTCTCACTACCGCAATAGGACGGTACGGTTAATCGAACTTTAAGGCTGCGCGTCCGAATTTCTCGCGCTGTTGCCGACACGCGACGCTTCCCTTGCAAGGCGTTCATAATCGACGTATGTAACGGGAGTTGACGGTATAAACTCCCGGTTGTGTCGCGTTCAACCTCCCGGAGCAGCGCCGGATCGCCTCGAGCAGCCCAGCGGCAACTCCGCTTGGGTCGCGAGGGTATCCAGCGTCGTTTGCCGCCTCGTCCCACGGTCAGCGCAGTGCGCGACCGTTCGGTCCGGCGGTCAGTCCGAGCGGAGCCGGTCCCGGCGTTCTTTATCCAGGGGCAGGTCTTTGACACACCATGATCGGTTATCGCGGCCGCGAGGCCGCAATATGCGATAGCTGACAGACGCCATCCTTAATCCTGGCGTCGTGTCGGTCCGTCAGCACCACCAAGGCGGCGCCATTGTGCCGCCAACCTGTTCAGACGGGCCGACGCTTGATGCGCCAGACTGTAACTCCCGCCGAATTTTCCGCGACGACCTCGCCGACGCGACGCATGAGCGACGCGCGACACATGGCGTTCGCTTCGGTTCCGGGACAGCGCCGCGGTTTGCGTTTTGGCCTTCCCCTCACCCCCGAATCAGGTGGACCGTCGCGCTCCTCGGCTGGGCCCATTGTGCCTGCCGCCCTGCGCGTCCTCCGCCGCCAAGAGCTTTCCCATGCCAAACAAGATGTTGATCGATGCGACCCATCCGGAGGAGACCCGGGTGGTCGTGGTCCGCGGCAACCGAGTTGAAGAATTCGATTTCGAATCCGCACAACGCAAGCAGCTTCGCGGAAACATTTATCTCGCCAAGGTCACCCGGGTCGAACCGTCGCTGCAAGCGGCGTTCATCGAATATGGCGGCAACCGCCACGGCTTCCTGGCCTTCAGCGAAATCCATCCAGACTACTATCAGATTCCGGTCGCCGACCGGCAGGCGTTGATCGAGGCGGACGAGCGCGCCCATCGCGAGGCCGAGGAAGAAAACGAGCATCGCTCGTCACGCCGCCGCTCGCGCCATCGCAATTCGCGCCGTCGCTCGAGCGGCGAGCGGGTGCAGAGCGAAGTCATCGAGATCACCGACGGCGAGCAGCCGGCGCAGATCGCCGATCAGACCGCGATTGCCGGTGAAGCCGGCGCGGCTACGCACGACGCGTCCGGGGATGCCGAACATTTTGCCGCCGGCACGGATCATGCCGAGGGGCATCACGAGCATCCTTCGGATCCGCCTCATGTCGCGGAGGCCGATCACGCGGCGGCGGGCGAAAGCCATTTCGAGGCGGCCCAGCCGTTTGAAGCCCCGGCATCGGAGGCCGCGGCCGCGCCGGCGTTCGAGTCGCAGCCGGAAACGGTCCCCGCCCTGACCTCCGATGAACCCGCCGCGCACGCGGAGGTCGCGTCATCCGAGGATGCGGCTGCGATCGAGCACACCGATCTCGTTGCTGCTCATGACGATCAGGCGGCGCATCACGATGGCGCCGGGCATCATGACGATGCGCCTCAGGCCGATATCCATCACGCCGATATCCATCACGACGACGCGCATCACGATCAGGACGATGCGAACGACGACGAGGATGACGACGGCGAAGAAGACGAGGCCGAAGAGGAAGTCGTGGAATCGGTCGGCGGCGACGATGCGCTGGAAGAGATGCCGGAGCGCGCCTTCCGCCCTCGCCGTCAGTACAAGATTCAGGAAGTCATCAAGCGCCGTCAGGTGATGCTGGTCCAGGTCGTGAAGGAAGAGCGCGGCAACAAGGGCGCGGCGCTCACCACCTATCTGTCGCTGGCTGGCCGTTACGCGGTGCTGATGCCCAACACCGCGCGCGGCGGCGGCATCAGCCGCAAGATCACCTCGGCGCAGGATCGTTCGCGCCTGAAGGAAGTGGTGCAGGATCTCGACGTCCCGGAAGGCATGGGGATCATCCTGCGTACCGCTGGCGCTGCGCGCACCAAGCCGGAAATCAAGCGCGACTTCGAATACCTGATCCGGATGTGGGAAACCGTCCGCGACACGACCCTGCGTTCGCAGGCGCCGACGCTGGTCTACGAGGAAGGCTCGCTGATCAAGCGTTCGTTGCGCGACCTCTTCAACAAGGAGATCGACGAGATTCAGGTCGCCGGCGAAGCCGGGTACCGCGAAGCGCGCGACTTCATGAAGATGCTGATGCCCTCCAGCGTCCGCGCCGTGAAACCGTACCGCGATGGCCAGCCGCTGTTCTCGCGCATGGGCGTCGAGAGCCAACTCGACGTGATGTTCACGCCGATCGTCCAATTGCGATCCGGCGGCTACCTCGTCATCAACCAGACCGAGGCTCTGGTTTCCATCGACGTCAACTCCGGGCGCTCGACACGCGAACATCACATCGAGGATACCGCGCTCAAGACCAATCTCGAAGCGGCCGAGGAAGTGGCGCGGCAATTGCGCCTGCGCGATCTCGCCGGCCTTATCGTGATCGATTTCATCGACATGGACGAGCGCCGCAACAACCGCGCCGTCGAACGCAAGCTGAGCGACTGCCTGCGGCAGGATCGCGCCCGCATCCAGGTCGGCCGCATTTCGCATTTCGGCCTGCTGGAAATGTCGCGCCAGCGCATTCGCGCCAGCGTACTGGAAAGCTCGACCGAGCCATGCCCGCATTGCGGCGGCAGCGGCCATATCCGCTCGGTTTCCTCGGTCGCGCTGCAAGTGCTGCGCAATCTCGAGGAAATCCTGATGAAGGGCGCGACGCACAACCTCACGGTGCGCACGCGCAACGACGTCGCACTCTATGTGCTCAACCACAAGCGCGCGCATCTGCGCGATCTCGAAACCAGCTTCAAGGTGACGCTGTCGGTGATCGCCGATCCGACGCTCGGCGGCCAGCAAGCTTTCCTGATCGATCGCGGTGAGCAAGTGCATACGCTGGAGGCCGCCAAGGCGCTGCTCGCTGCGCAAGCGGCCGCCGCGCCGGCGGTCATGGACGATGCGTTCGACGATGACGAGCCGTTCGACATCGAAGCCGAAGTCGAAACCGAGGAAACCGAAGGTTTGACGGACGAGCAGACCTCGGCCGAGGGTAGTGATGCGAGCGAGAGCGAAGCGTCTGGCGAAGGCCAGCGCCGCCGCCGTCGTCGTCGCCGCCGTGGTCGCGATTCCCGCGATCAGGAGACGGCGCCGAGCGACAACGAGGCCGTCGTGTCGGTGCAGGACATCGACGATGCCGCGCAGGTTGCCGAAATGGTCGGCGATCGCGGCGACGAGGCCGACGGCGAACGCGACGCGACCTCGCAGGACGAGCAGAGCGAAAACGGCGAACGCCGTCCGCGTCGTCGCGGTCGTCGTGGCGGGCGACGCCGTCGTGGCAGTGGCGAGGAAGGTCTCGCGGCCTCGATCGCCGACGATCTCGCGCCGACCGCTCCGTCGGAGGTGACCGAAGCCGTCGCGGATTTCGACGGCGATACCGCTTCTGATGAAGCGTCGGTCGCGAGCGATGAAACCAATGCTGCGGACGATCGACCTGCCGCGATTTCGGTCGAAACCGTCGCGCCGGGAGAACCCGTTGCACCAGCCGAGGATACTGTCGCGGCAGAACCCGTGGACGCCGAGAAATCCCCACGTCGTCGCTCGACGGTGCGCGAGAAGGTCAGCTTCGCCTCGCACGATGCATCGCCTGCTCCCGCCCTGGCGGAAGCGCCGCAAGCAGAGCCGATGTCGGTTGAACCGGTGTCTGCGCCGGCTCCCGTTCCGGAGCCGGCAGTCGAAGCCGCCAGCGCGCCGCCGCGCCGTGCCGGGTGGTGGTCGCGCCGGTTTGGCGGCGGTAACTAAGCTGATCGAGGATTGAAACGTCAAAGCCGCCCGGTCATCCGGGCGGCTTTTTCATATGCGCTTTCATCATCCCGTGGTGATAGCGGTTTCCATGTCCGACGTGTCCACATTGCGCCGCAGATTGGCGTCGAGCTTGTCGCGGTCAAGCTCGCCTTCCCACCACGACACCACTACGGTCGCAATGCCGTTGCCGGTGATGTTCGTCAGTGCGCGGACCTCGCTCATGAACTTGTCGACCGAGAATACGATCGCCATTCCCGGCACAAGCACCGGATTGACCACCGAGAGCGTCGCCGCCAGCGTGATGAAGCCGGCGCCGGTTACGCCGCTGGCGCCCTTGGATGTCAGCATCGCCACCACCAGAATCGTCAACTGCTGGCTGAACGACAGTTCGACTCCCAACGCCTGCGCGATGAACAGCGTTGCCAGCGTCATGTAGATGTTGGTGCCGTCGAGATTGAAGGAGTAACCGGTCGGCACCACCAGTCCGACCACCGACTTCGAACAGCCGAGCCGTTCCAGTTTTTCCATCAACTGCGGCAACGCACTTTCCGACGAACTGGTGCCGAGCACAATCAGCAGTTCGTCCTTGATATAGGCGATGAACCTGAAAATGCTGAAGCCGACCATCCGGGCGATGGCCCCGAGCACGACGATCACAAACAGCGCCGCGGTCAGGTAGAACACCGCGATCAGACCGACGAGATTGCCGAGCGCCGCAGGCCCGTATTTGCCGATGGTATAGGCCATGGCACCAAACGCCCCGAGAGGCGCCGCCTTCATGACAATGGCGATGACGCCGAATATCGCGTGCGACGTATCGTCGATGATATCGCGCAGGCGGTGCCCGCGTTCGCCGAGCGCCATCAAGGCGAAGCCGAACAGGATCGCGAACAGCAGCACCTGAAGAATGTCGCCTTTTGCGAAGGCACCCACCACGCTGTCCGGAATGATGTTGAGGACGAAGTCGACCGATTTGTGCGCCTCGGCCTCCTTGACGTATTTCGCCACCGCCGCCGCGTCCGGATGCGCGGCGAGCCCGTGGCCGACCTGAAGGAGGTTGCCCATGATGAGGCCGAGGATCAGCGCGAACGACGAGACGACTTCGAAGTAAACCAGCGCCTTGACGCCGACCCGGCCGACCTTGCGGGCGTCCTGGATATGCGCGATCCCCGAAACGACAGTGCAGAAGATGATCGGCGCGATCACCATCCTGATCAGTCGGATGAAGCCGTCGCCGAGCGCCTTGATCCAGTCGTTGGTCGCGAACGCCGGCCACAGCCACCCGACGATGACGCCGAGCACGATCGCGAACAGCACTTGGACATAGAGGATGGTGTACCACGGCTTGGCGGAACGACCTGACGCGGTCGCCGCAATCGATGTCGACATGGGTTCACTCCGCGATTTGACGCGGGAGCGCCCGTCCGGTCCGCCCCCGGGACCGACAGCGAACGTCAGACCCCTGCGCGAAGTCAATCGTAATCGTAGCGCGCCATTGGAGATAGAACCTGCCGGGCCGGATTTCATCTCCGGTCAACGGTATTTCCGTCCGCAATCCTCAGGCGAGCCAGCGCGTGATCCGCGCCACCGCCTCGTGCATATCCCTCGCCGATTGCGCGTAACAGAAGCGCATGAAATGGCGGCCGTGGATCGGATCGAAATCGACGCCGGGGGTCGCGGCGACATGCGTATGCTCCAGCATCCGCTTGGCGAAATCGAAGCTGTCGTCGGTGAATTTTGACACGTCGGCGTAAAGATAGAACGCGCCGTCGGCCGGCAGGAATTCGCTCAGGCCCGCCTCCGGCAGACCTTCGATCAGGATGCGGCGGTTCTCCTCGTAGCCATGCTTGATGGCCTCCATTTCCGCGCGGCCGTCGAATGCGGCCTCTGCCGCGACCTGCGACAGCGTCGGCACCGAGATCGACAGGTTCTGTTGCAGCCGTTCGATGGGCCGCACCAGCGGTTCCGGGACCACCATCCATCCGACGCGCCAGCCGGTCATGCAGAAGTATTTCGAGAACGAATTGATCACCAGCGTGTCCGGCGACAGTTCGGCCGCCGTCACCGCCGGAAATGCATAGTCGAGACCGTGATAGATCTCGTCGGAGATGAAGCGGATGCCGGCGCTGTCCGCCGCGGCAATCAGGCCGGTGAGTGCCTTGCGCGACATCATGGTGCCGGTCGGGTTCGCCGGGCTGCCGACCAGCACGCCCTTCAACGGCGTCTTGCGATGCGTCGCGAGCAGCATCTCGCCGGTCAGGGCGTGGCGGGTATCGGCGTGGGTTTCGATCGGCACCGGCTCGCAGCCGAGCGCAGTCAGGATGTGCCGGTAAGGCGGATAGCCCGGAACCGTGACGGCGACGCGATCGCCCGGCTCGAACATCGCGAGAAAGGCCAGAATGAATCCGCCCGACGACCCAGTGGTCACGACAATGCGTGCGGGATCGACATCGCAGCCGTAGGTTTCGCGGTAATGGCGCGCGATCCGCGCCCGCAGCGACGGGATGCCGAGCGCCGACGTATAGTCGATGCGTCCGCTATCGAGAGCGGCTTTCGCGGCGGCCAGCGCCGTTTTCGGCGCCGATGCCGAAGGCTGCCCCACCTCCATATGGATAACGTGGCCGCCCTTGGCCTCGATCGCCGCCGCCGCCGCCATCACGTCCATCACCATAAAGGGCGGAACGTTGCTGCGGCCGGATGCCGCCAGCACGGCCCTGGCCCGGTCGGTTATCATCGTATCGGACATCTGCTATCAGACCTGCGTTTGACGCTGCGGCGGCCCCGCGCCGCCGTCTCGCCGTATTCCAAGGTTTGGTAGGGCATATATGGAATCCGACCGCCGGCCAATGACGAAACCCGCCGCCTCGCCTCGCCGCGTTGCCGTGCCCGGCCGCGTCCTCCTCAAGGCGACCGCGATGGTGTTGAGCGTCGCACTCGCCGCCGCACCGATCGCGGCGCGCGCCCAGGAGGATCGCGCCAAAGGACCGTCGCTGCTGCGCGATACCGAGATCGAACAATTGCTGCGCGACTATACCCGCCCGATCCTGCGCGCTGCCGGCCTCGAGAAGCAGAATATCCAGGTCGCGATCATCAACGACCGCAGTTTCAACGCCTTCGTCGCCGACGGCCGGCGCATCTTCGTCAACTACGGCGCCCTGATGCAGTCGAAGACGCCGAACCAGCTAATCGGCGTGCTGGCGCACGAGACCGGCCATCTGGCCGGTGGCCATCTTTCCAAGCTGCGTACGCAACTGGCGCACGCGCAGACCCAGATGATCGTCGCGATGCTGCTCGGCGTCGGCGCCATGGTCGCCGGCGCGGGCCGCAACAACGGCGCGAGCAACGCCGGCATGGCGGCGATCAGCGCGCCGCAGGAAATGATCCGGCGCAACTTGCTGTCTTATCAGCGTCAGCAGGAGGAAAACGCCGACCGCGCCGGTGTGCGCTTCCTCACGGCCACGCATCAGTCGGCGAAGGGCATGTACGAGACGTTCCAGCGCTTCACCGACGAAAGCCTGTTCGCCTCGCGCGGGGCCGATCCCTACCTGCAATCGCACCCGATGCCGGCCGATCGCGTCGCCGCGCTGGCGGCGCTGGCGAAAAGCAGTCCATACTGGGACAAGACCGATCCACCGGCGCTGCAAGCGCGGCATGACATGATGCGCGCCAAGACCTCCGGCTTCATGGAACGGCCAGAGACGGTGTACCGCCGCTATCCATTGTCCGACACCAGCTTGCCGGCGCGCTATGCCCGCGCGATCTCGACCTATCTCCATGGCGATCCGCGTTCGGCACAGGCCCAGATCGACGGGCTGATCCGCGAGCAGCCCAACAACCCCTATTTCCATGAACTGCGCGGACAGGCCCTGCTCGAAAGCGGCAAGCCGCATGAGGCCATCGCGCCACTGCGCAAGGCGGTGCAACTGTCGCATCAGGCCCCGCTCATCCAGATGTTACTGGGGCAGGCGCTGGTTGCCACCAACAATAAGGCTTATTCTGCCGAAGCAATCTCGATTCTGCGTTCCGCCCTGATCCGCGAACCCGAAGCCGCGCAGGGATACGCGCAACTCGCGATGGCTTACGGCCAGAAAGGCGAATATGCGGAGGCCGATCTCGCCTCGGCGCAGGCGGCGTATCTGCGCGGCGACACCAGGACGGCGCGCGGACTTGCCGCGCGCGCCAAAACCCGTTTTGCCGTCGGCACGCCCGGTTGGGTGAAGGCCGACGATATCGTCAGCGCCAAGCCGATGCCCGGCGACAAGCGCAATTAGTTTCTCTCATTCCGACACGACTGTCAGAAGGATTATCCGATGCCGTTCCGCCGTCCCCTCGCCGCCGCCGTATTCGCCCTCGCCTTGTGCGGCGCGCCCCTCGCCGCCGCCGCGCAATCGTTCACCGAACCGCAACGCGGCGAGATCGAGAGCATCGTCAAGAACTACCTGCTGACGCATCCGGAAATCCTCGAGGAGGTTTCGGCCGAACTCGGCAAGCGACAGGCGAAGGCGGAAGCCGAGAAGCACGCCACCGCGGTCGCCACCAATTCGGAAACGATCTTCAACTCGCCGCGCGGTGTCACGCTCGGTAACCACAACGGCGACGTCAATCTGGTGGAGTTCTTCGACTACAACTGCGGCTACTGCAAACACGCGATGGCCGACATGCTGGCGCTGATGAAGGCCGATCCGAAACTGCGCGTGGTGCTGAAGGAATTCCCGGTGCTTGGGCCGGGCTCGGTGGAAGCGGCGCAGGTCGCGGTCGCGGTGCGGATGCAGGACCCCGACGGCAAGAAGTACCTCGACTTCCATCAGAAGCTGCTCGGCGGTCGCGGTCAGGCCAACAAGGCGCGTGCGCTGGCGGCCGCCAAGGATGCTGGCCTCGATATGGCACGGATCGAAAAGGACATGAACAGTCCCGAGGTCCGCGCGACGCTCGAGGAGAATTTCAAGCTCGCGGAATCGATGGGAATGAACGGCACGCCCAGCTACGTGATCGGCAAGCAGGTGGTGGTCGGCGCTGTCGGCCTCGATGCCCTGAAGGAGAAGGTCGCCATGGCCCGCTGCGGCAAGGCGGCGTGCTGACCCTGCAACCGACTGCAAATCCGGTTCCGCGACCGAGGGCCTGAGTCCGCGTCACCTGCCGACTCAGCTCGCCGGATCGCGGGAACGGTGTCGTGCAGCCGTTCACCGGGCCGGAGAATGGTTGCTTTTCCTTAGCCAAATGAAGGATTTGGGTGGATTGGCCCGGGCTTGACCCTTCCCCTGACGGTTCAGGTTACCTATAAACGCCCCGGAAAGGCGCGCAGGCCCGCGCGCCTTCGGATTGCCGCGGATCAAGGATGGCGAGAACAGTTTATGTGCTCAACGGCCCGAACCTGAACCTGCTCGGGACCCGCGAACCGGAGACCTACGGCCACGCCCGCCTCGCCGATGTCGAGCGGCTGTGCGGGGAAACCGCCGCGCATTACGGCCTTCGGGCGGACTGCCGACAATCCAACTCCGAAGGCGAGTTGATCGACTTCATTCACGAGGCCCATACCAAGCAGGCCGTGGGCATCGTGCTCAACGCCGGCGGTTACTCCCACACCTCGATCGCGCTTCATGACGCGCTGACAGCGGTCAAAATCCCGACCGTTGAGGTCCACGTCAGCAACATCTATGCTCGCGAGGATTTTCGTCACCATTCGTTCATCGCCAGGGCGGCATTCGCGACCTTGTGCGGTTTCGGCATCGACGGCTATCGGCTCGCCATCAGCGGACTGGCGGCGAAGATCGGTGCGACGGCGCAAGCGTGACGTCTCCTCAGTCCCAGTCCAGCTCGAAAGTTTCGGAACACAGCATGGCCCGCCAGCCTGAAGATACAGCCTCATCGAAATCCGCGTCGGCCAACGACAGCGCCTTGATCCGCGAACTCGCGACCCTGCTCGATGAGACCAACCTGACCGAGATCGAGATCGAGCGCGCCGGTCTGCGCGTGCGCGTGGCCCGCAATGTCGGCATCGCGGCAGCGGTGCCGGCGATGGCGCAGGCAGCCGCGCCGGCCGCAGCCGTGGCGACGGTGTCCCCCGCTGCCGGTGCCGATATCAGCAAGCATCCGGGTGCCGTGCCCTCGCCCATGGTCGGCACCGCCTACTGGGCGTCCGAGCCGGGCGCCAAGCCCTTCATCGACGTCGGCTCCAAGGTCAAGATCGGCGACACGCTGATGATCATCGAAGCGATGAAGACGATGAACCAGATCCCGTCACCCAAGGCGGGCACCGTGACGCAAATTCTCGTCGAGGATGGCCAGCCGGTCGAGTTCGGCGAACCGCTCGTCATCATCGAATGACGGCCGACGCCGGATCGAGATTTAGAGTTTGTCCTTGCCTCGCTGCCTACTGATTAGGACGCCATGTTCGACAAGATCCTGATTGCCAATCGCGGTGAGATTGCCTTGCGCGTGCTGCGCGCCTGCAAGGAATTGGGCATTGCCACCGTCGCGGTGCATTCGACCGCCGACGCGGAAGCGATGCATGTCCGCCTCGCCGACGAGAGCGTCTGCATTGGCCCGCCGCCGTCGAAGGACAGCTATCTGAACATTCCGGCGTTGCTGGCGGCGTGCGAGATCACCGGCGCCGATGCGGTGCATCCGGGTTACGGCTTCCTCTCCGAGAACGCGCGCTTCGCCGAAATTCTCGCCGAACACAATCTCGGTTTCATCGGTCCGAAGGCCGAGCACATCCGGCTGATGGGCGACAAGATCGAAGCGAAGCGGACCGCCAAGCGTCTTGGCATTCCCGTGGTGCCGGGCTCCGACGGCGCGATCGATGATGTCGATGAGGCGATGAAAGTCGCCAAGGCAATCGGCTTTCCCGTGCTGGTGAAGGCGGCCGCCGGCGGCGGCGGACGCGGCATGAAGGTGGCGCAGACGGCGGACGATCTTGCGCTGGCGATCTCGACCGCGGGCAACGAGGCGAAGTCCGCATTCGGCGACGCTTCGGTGTATCTCGAAAAATATCTGCAAAAGCCCCGGCACATCGAAATCCAGATTTTGGGCGACGGCCGTGGCGGAGCGATTCATCTCGGCGAACGCGACTGCTCGTTGCAGCGTCGCCACCAGAAGGTCTGGGAGGAAGGCCCCTCGCCGGTGCTGACGGCGGAAGCGCGCGCACGGATCGGCGAGACCTGCGCCAAGGCGATGCGCGAGATGCATTATCTCGGCGTCGGCACCATCGAATTCCTCTACGAGGACGGCGAGTTTTATTTCATCGAAATGAATACCCGTATTCAGGTCGAGCATCCGGTGACCGAGGCGATCACCGGCATCGATCTCGTGCTCGAACAAATTCGCGTCGCCAACGGCGGCGATCTGCCGGCGACGCAGGACCAGATCACAATCAGCGGCCACGCCATCGAATGCCGCATCAACGCCGAGAACCCGGAAACCTTCCGCCCCTCACCCGGCAAGATCCAGCGTTACCATCCGCCCGGCGGCCTCGGCGTCCGGATGGATTCCGCCGTCTACCAAGGCTACACCATTCCGCCCTATTACGACTCGCTGGTCGGCAAACTGATCGTTCACGGCAAGACCCGCGCCGAGTGTCTGATGCGCCTGCGGCGCGCGCTCGATGAAATCGTCGTGGACGGCATCGAGACCACGCTGCCATTGTTCCGGGCACTGGTGCGCGACCACGACATCATTGACGGCGACTATCACATCCACTGGCTCGAGCAGTATTTGTCCGGCGTCGACCGCGACCGATAGTCGTTGCCGGGAAAACGGGTGTTGCGAAGGTGTGGAACCAAAACGCTCTGAAAGTCTTGTCTCCTGTCGGGCGCAGAAGGTCGGGACGGGGCTTGGACTTTGAGTTCTCAAAACGGATCGTTTTTCCCCATATTTCGGGTTTCAGGTGACGCCTAAGGCGAGACGGCGACGCGGGCTGGCGCAAGTGCTGCTGTTGGCGGCAGGTCTCCTCGTGCTCGTCATTATCAGCACTGCGTCGGTTATCCTTGTCGATCGCGCCCGCGACGACGGTGGGCTGGTGGTTCACACCATCGAAGTCGAAAATCAGCTCGCGGCGGTGCTGCTGGAGCTGCGCACCGCGGAGAGTTCGACCCGCGGCTTCCTGCTCAGCGGCGAGCCGCAATTCCTGTCGCAGTACGAAGATGCCGTTTCAACGGTGCGGCAAAATCTCGTCAAACTCCGCGATCTGACCACCGACAACCCGGTGCAGATCAGCAACAACGCGACGATGCTGCAACTGGTGAACGAACGGCTCGACCAGTTGCAGGGCATTATCGACCGCGCCAAGAATAACGATCCAGCCGGTGCACGGTCACTGATACGGGCGCCGGCAGCGGATAATACTGTCCGCCGTATCACGGACATCAGCGACGCGATGCGACAAGAGGAAGACAGACTCTTCGCCGCTCGGACGCTCTCGGCTGATCGCACCCAACGGCTGGCTTCGATTGTCACCATTGCCGGCTCGGGTCTTGTCGTTGCGTTGGCCGCGCTTTCGATCTTTATGGTCCGGCGCTCGTCGCGAGCCCGCGATGAGGCCGAGGCCCAACTGCGCGATAACAATCTCAATCTCGAGGAAACGGTGGCCGAGCGCACGGTGGACCTGCGCGAAGCCAACGAGGAAATCCAGCGCTTCGCCTATATCGTCAGCCACGATCTGCGCTCGCCGCTGGTGAACATCATGGGATTCACCAGCGAACTCGAAGAACTTCGCGGCGACATCTTCAAGCGCATCGCTTCGCTCAGTCGTCCGAACCTCGCGACTGCGGAAGACGCATCCGACACCGCCGACACCGCCGAAAGCGTGCTCGAACCGCAAGACGCGCAACTCTCCGAGGATTTCAACGAAGCGTTGGGCTTCATCAAATCCTCGATCGGTAAAATGGATCGCCTGATCTCTGCGATCCTCCAGCTTACGCGCGAAGGCCGCCGCGAATTTCAGCCCGTTCCGCTGGATCTGCGCGAACTGATCGAGGGCATCGCATCGACCGTGGCCCATCAGGCCGCCGAGGCGGACGCACAAATCCGCGTTCAGCCGTTGCCCATGATCGTCAGCGACCGTCTCGCGCTGGAACAGATATTCTCAAATCTCATCGATAATGCATTGAAGTATCTGAAAGCCGGAGTCGCCGGCGACATTTCCATCAACGGTCGGACCAAACTTGGCTTTGTGATCATCGAGGTTGCCGACAACGGGCGTGGCATCGATCCCAAGGACCACCAGCGAATATTCGATCTGTTCCGCCGCGCCGGCCCCCAGGACCGGCCGGGCCAGGGCATCGGGCTCGCGCACGTTCGCGCTCTGGTCCGACGACTTGGCGGCACGCTCTCGGTTTCCTCTGAGCTTGACGCCGGCAGCACATTCACCGTGACATTGCCGATGCGATGGTCACTTGGAAAGCAAGGCAAGACAACATGAGCAAACCTGTCACAATCATCATGATCGAAGACGATGAGGGCCATGCGCGCTTGATCGAGCGCAATATCCGTCGTTCCGGCGTCAATAATGACATCAAGCCGTTCACCAACGGTACAGACGCGACCAGCTATCTGTTTGGAACTGACGGTTCTGGGCTGGTGCACAAGAACGAGGCGCTGCTGATTTTATTGGACCTCAATCTTCCCGACATGTCCGGGATCGACATTCTCCGGCGTGTCAAGGAGAACGCATATTTGAAATACGCTCCCGTCGTCGTTTTGACCACGACCGACGACGCCCAGGAAATCAAGCGTTGTTATGAGCTCGGCTGCAACGTCTACATCACCAAGCCGGTTAACTATGAGAGTTTCGCCAACGCCATTCGTCAACTCGGGCTGTTTTTCTCGGTCATTCAGGTGCCGCAAGCTGAGACATGAGCAACGATAGACCTTGTCTGCTGTATATCGACGACGATGCCGCGCTCGCGCGGCTGGTCGACCGCGGGCTGTCGCGTCTTGGGTTCGACGTCGTCCATGCCGGCAGCGGGGACGACGGCGTTGCGAGGATCAAGGCGGGCGGCATCGATGTCGTCGCGCTGGATCAGTACATGCCGGGGCGCGACGGACTGGAAACGCTGGAGCATATTCTCGCCATCCCAAACCCGCCGCCGGTCGTGTTCGTCACCGCGTCGCAGGACAGCCAGATCGCGGTCACCGCACTCAAGGCCGGTGCCGACGACTATCTGGTGAAGGACCTGCACGGCGGGTTCATTCCGCTGTTGCACGTCGCGGTCGAAAGCGCGATGCGGCAGGCGCGAATCCGCAAGGCGCGCGACGATGCCGAAGCGGAGGTCCACGCCTCGCGCGACCGTTATGCCGCCCTCGCCGCGGAGCGCGAGGTTCTGCTGCGCGAGGTCAATCATCGCGTCGGCAACAGCTTGCAGATCATCGCGTCGCTGCTGCACCTGCAGGCTAATTCCAGCGAGGACGACGACGTCAAGGCGGCGCTGAGCAACGCCATGGGGCGCGTCGCGGCGGTGGCGCAGGTGCACCGCCGGCTCTACACCTCGCACGACCTCAACAGCGTGCTGCTCAATCAGTATCTTGAGGCGCTGCTGGAGGATCTGCGGCGGTCGGCCGAAGGCAACCGGATGTCGCGCCTGACGCTGACTGCGGAACCGATCGAGATCGATCCCGATCGCGCGGTGGCCATCGGCATCATCGTCAACGAACTGGTGATGAACGCGGTGAAGTACGCCTATCCGGACAGGCCGGGGCCGATCCACGTCCAGTTGGCCGGTTTCGGCGATGAACTGCAATTGTCGGTGGCCGACGACGGCGTCGGCCTCAATGCCAAGGCCGATCCCCGTTCCACCGGCATGGGCCAGCGCATCGTCAGCGCGATGGCTTCCAAGCTGAATGCCAGCGCCGAGCGCGATCCCGCGCATGCCGGCACGCGCATTGTGCTCCGATTCCAGCGACGCAACGAACCCGCCGCAAGCAAAAGCGCACCGACGCCGGATTAAAAAACGCGCGCGGTCTGCTATCTTGCATGGATGGCGACGCGCGACTCGACCTCCTTCGAAATCACGCCGGACGTTCTGCTGCGTGCTTACGCATGCGGCATCTTTCCGATGGCGGAGAGTGCTGACGATCCGTCGCTGTTCTGGGTCGAGCCCGAACGGCGCGGGATCATTCCGCTCGACCGGTTTCATGTCGCGACGCGACTGGCCCGCACGGTCCGCGCCGACAGTTTTAAGGTCACCGTCGATCACGCATTCAAGGCGGTGATCGCCGGCTGCGCCGAGCCTCAGGAGCAGCGCGACGATACCTGGATCAACCCGCGCATTCGCGATCTCTACACCGCACTGTTCCAACGCGGCTATTGTCATAGCGTCGAGGTCTGGGACGGCGACGAACTGGTCGGCGGGCTTTACGGCGTCAGCCTCGGTGCCGCCTTCTTCGGCGAAAGCATGTTTCACCGCGCGCGCGACGCTTCGAAAGTGGCGCTGGTGCATCTGGTGGCGCGACTGATCGCCGGAGGATACGCATTGCTCGATACGCAATTCGTGACGCCGCATCTGAAGACGTTCGGCGCGCTGGAGATCCCGCGGGCGACCTATCTGGCGCGGCTCGATGCCGCCCTCAAGCACACCGCCGATTTCGCGCAACTGCCGACCGAGCGCCCGGTCTCCGGCGCCGACGCGTTGGCGATCATCGCGACAGCCGCGCCGCCACGATAGATCGACGTTCGGACGCTACCTCTGGAACGGCGGCAGCGGAGCCGGCGGAGGCGGCGCCGTTGGGCGCTGTCTGCGCTGCTCGCGCGGCGGGCGCTTCTGCTGGGTCGGCGCGGGCTTCGGGGCGGCGTCGGGTTGTGCGGCCACCACCGTGGTCTCCGGGTCCTTACAGTCGGTCAGCCAGATATCGTAGATCGGGTGCTCGACGCCATGAAGGCCGGGGCTGGCCGCGAACATCCAGCCGGAGAAAATCCGCTTCACCTCGCCTTGCAAGGTGATTTCGTCGACCTCAACAAAGGCGTCGGTGTTGGCGGCCTCGGTCGCCGGCCGGGTGTAGCAGGCGTCGGTCTTCACGCGCAGCGCGCCGAACTGCACCGTCTCGCCGATGTCCGCATCGAAGCTGGTGATGCGGCCCGTGATTTTATCGAGGCCCGCAAAGGTCGCCTTCTTGTTGATGATCTTCTGGGCCGGCGGCTCGGTCACGACCTCGTCGCCCGGTTGCAAGGTTGCCGGCGCGGGTGGCGCGGCGGCTGTCCCTGCGCGCGGCGGCTTCTGCCCGTTCGGCGCATTGGCGGCCGGCGGCGCGACGGCGATACCCGGCTGCTGCCCCTGGGGGGCGGCGGCCGATCCCGGCGGCGGCTGTAACGGTTGCGATTGCACCCGGCCTGGCGGCGGAACGCCCTGCCCCGGCGGCGGGCGAGTCGGTGCCGGCAGCAGCCTGCCCTGCGGCAGATCCGGCACTTCCTCGTCGTCGTCGGACGGGAAGTTGCCCTGGGGGACATTGCCCGGCGGCCGCGGCGCGGGATCGGAAAAGATATTGCCAAGCTGCGCGACGGCCGGCGGCGCGGGCGCGACCCACAGGGCGGCAGCAAGAGCTGCCAGACTGACTATGCTCGTGGTGCGAAACATCTCGTGCGGCTTCAGTGGGCGAATCGGGCTCGCGACATTCTACCGGGTATTCGCCGCTCGCAGGGCTCCCGGTTAACACGCTGAATGAGGCGGGGAAAGGGCGGATGGCCGTTCGCTTCCGGTGCAGAGCGGGCTTGTTCCCGGCCCGCTGGCACAGCCCCGACAAAGCTGAAATAGTTCGGCAACGGCTTGCGTCGCCTGACGGACATAGTCGCTCTCGCAGCCGGAGCATACCGGCACGCACGAACACCAAGGAAGGACACGCCCAAAATGGCCGACGACTTGCGCCTCGACGGAAAGGTCGCCCTCATCACCGGCGCCGCCGGTGAAATCGGAACGGCAACGATGCGATTGTTTGCGGCCAGGGGCGCACGCATCGTCGCCGTCGATCGCGACGAAGCACAGTTGCAACGTGCGGTGGCGTCGTTGCCGGCAGAGGCGCGTGCCCTCGCCGTCACCGCCGACGTCACCCGCGAGGACGAGGTTGCCGGCTATGTGCGCCGCGCCGTGGAGGCGGCCGGCACCATCGACGTATTTTTCAACAATGCGGGCATCGAGGGCGCCATCGCGCCGATCCAGGACTACACGCTGGAGAATTTCCGCCGCGTGCTCGACGTCAACGTCGTCGGCGTGTTCCTCGGCATCAAGCATGTTTTGCCGGTCATGCTGAAGGCCAATACCGGCAGCATCGTCAACACCGCGTCGATCGCGGGACTGATCGGGTCGCCGCTTATCGCGGTCTACAGCGCCAGCAAGCACGCCGTGATCGGCCTGACCAAGAGCGTGGCGATGGAATGTTCCACGACGGGGGTGCGCGTCAATTGCGTCTGTCCGGGCCTGATCCAGAGCCGGATGCTGTCGGCGATCTTCGAGGGACGAAACCCGAACGCCCGCGCGGATTCCGAAAAGGTCCTTGCCCGGATTCCCGCGCACCGGCTCGGCCTGCCGGCCGAGGTGGCGCAGACCGTCGCCTTCCTGGCCTCCGACGCGGCAAGCTATGTCAGCGGTTCCGCGTACACCGTTGATGGCGGCCGAACAACGGGTTAGCGCATTCTTTTTATGTTTCACTTCACACAATTTACATTTATCAAACGAGGACCTTCGAATGCCCGTGACACTCGATCCGGATGCCGCCGCTGTTTTGCAGGCATTTCGCGACGCCGGTCGCCCGCCTTATGAAACACTGACGGCGCCAGAAGCGCGCGAGCTTTATCTGAAGGGCTGCGAGGCCGCGCGTCCCGAAACGCCCGAACTGGCTTCGGTGAAACCGCTCGACGCCACCGGGCCCCATGGCGCGATCCCGATGCGAGTGTACCGGCCCAAGACCTTGCGCGAGAACAACGGGCGCGCGCCCTGCCTCGTCTTCTATCATGGCGGCGGCTGGGTGATCGGCGATCTCGACTCCCATGACGCCGTCTGTCGTATCCTCGCCCATGAAGGCCAGTTGCTGGTCATCGCGGTGGATTACCGGCTCAGTCCCGAGCACAAATTCCCGACCGCCGTGGACGATGCCATCGCGGCAGCGCAATGGATCGCGGTGAACGCCGACAGCCTCGGCATCGACCCGGCGCGGCTGATGGTCGGCGGCGACAGCGCCGGCGGCAATCTTTCCGCCGTGGTGGCGCTCAACGCGCGCGATCACGGGCCCAAAATCGCCGGCCAGGTGCTGATCTATCCGGCGACCGATTTCCGCATGTCGCATCCTTCGCACAGCGAGCCGGAGACCAGTTGCCTGCTCACCCATTCGGTAATCCGCTGGTTCCGCGATCACTACCTCGGCACGCTCGCCGATGGCGAAGGCTGGCGCGCCTCGCCTGCGCGAGCCGAAACCTTGAAGGGCCTGCCGCCGGCCTATGTGCTCACCGCCGGTGCCGACCCGTTGCGGGACGAAGGCGACGAATACGCCGCGCGGCTGCAGGAGGCCGGCGTGGCCGTGAAGCACATCACCTACCCCGGCCAGTTTCATGGCTTCATCACCATGGGCAAGCTGTTGCCGAAAGCCGGTGTCGCGCTGACCGATATCGCCGCGTGGCTGCGGGCGTTGAACTGAATCTCACGCAGCGCGGGCAGCACGTCGCAAGGCCTGCGGCGGCTGCCCGAAGGCGCGGATGAAGGCGCGGCGCATCCGCTCGGGATCGCCGAACCCGGTCGATTGCGCCACCCGCTCGATGGCCTCGGCGCCGGACTGCACCGCCTGGCGCGCCACCTCGATGCGCAACCGCTCGACGGCCTTCGACGGCGTCATTCCCGTCTCCGTGACGAATGCGCGGGCAAAATGCCGCGCACTCATGCCCGCCTGCTCCGCCAGACATTCCACCGTCAACGGCCGGTCGAGATGCGCCCTCGCCCAACCGAGCAATTCGGCGAAGCGCCCGGTCGGCGCCTTCAATTCTATCAGCGAGGAGAACTGTGACTGTCCGCCGGCGCGGCGGTGATACACGACCAGTTGTCTTGCCGTTGCCCGCGCCACCTCGTCGCCAAAGTCCTCGGTCATCAGCGCCAGTGCCAGATCGATGCCGGCGGAAATCCCGGCGGAACTCCAGACGTTGCCATCCTGAACGTAAATGCGGTCCGGTTCGAGTTTCACATTCGGATAACGCGCCCGGAAATGGCCGGTGCGTCGCCAGTGGGTGGTGGCCCGGCGACCGTCCAGCAGACCCGCTTCCGCCAGCAGATACGCGCCCGAGCAGACGCTGGCGACGCGGCATCCCCGCCGCGCGGCTGCGCGAATGAACGACAATGTCGGCTTGCTCCTGATCGCGGCATCGACGCCGATGCCTCCCGCGATCAACAGCGTTTGCGCGTGGGCCGCGGCTCTAAAGGACCGCGCCATCAACGACACGCCCGATGAACTGCGCACTTCGCCCGGTGTTGCACTGACGATCTTGATCGGCGTCGGCGCCCGCGCGATCCGCACCGCATGTTCGAACGCCGAAATCGGCCCGGCGGCGTCGAGAAGCTGAAAGTCGGGGAAGACCAGGACGGCGATCATGGAAGCCTCATGGCTGTAAATGAGGGAAATATGCCATTTCGGACGCGATCCGACCATGACAGATTTCGTTCACGCGATCCATCATCCCCTCGCGCGAAGGAGACGATCATGCCGCAAGTCATCAACGTCGGATTTCTGCTGTTCCCGAAGGTCACGCAACTCGATTTCACCGGGCCGCTTCAGGTGTTGTCGCGACTGCCCAATGCCAGGATCCATCTGGTGTGGAAGCGGATCGAGCCGGTGCCGAGCGATACCGTCCTCGTTCTTCAGCCGACCACGACATTCGCCGACTGTCCGCAGCTCGACGTGATCTGTGTGCCGGGCGGGTTCGGCACCGACGATCTCGTCGACGATCAGGAGACGCTCGACTTTCTGCGCCGGCAGGCCGCAGGCGCACAGTATGTCACCTCGGTCTGCACCGGTGCGCTGGTGCTGGGTGCCGCGGGCCTTCTGCAGGGCTATCGCGCCACGACGTACTGGGCGGCGGTTGACAATCTCTCGTCATTCGGCGCGACGCCGGTACGGACGCGGGTGTGCGTCGACCGCAACCGCATCACCGGCGGTGGCGTCACTGCCGGCATCGATTTCGGTTTGACGGTTGCGTCGATGCTGTCGGATCGGGCGACGGCGGAATCGATCCAGTTGATGCTCGAATACAATCCGCAGCCTCCCTTCAATGCCGGATCGCCCGACACCGCGCCGCCCGAGGTGCTGGCGACGCTGATGGCGAAGATCGCGCCTTCGGTGGAGCGTCGCAGGGATTCATCGCTGCGTGCCGCGAAGCGACTCGGCTTGTCCGACGCGCAGTCTTCTGCGGCGGAGTGAAAACGACGGCCGGGCTTACTGGCCCGGCGTCCAGGCCTGATAGTCGCCGGTCGCCTTGGGACGGCGCCCGCTGGCCAGCGTCGATCCCGATGGACGATGCGCCAGCGGCGTGCCGGTCAGGTTGGGCTGGTGCGGCTTCTGCCACTCGCGCGGCCGGTAGTTTTCCTTGGTCGGTGGCACGTCGACGGTGTGATGCAGCCAGCCGTGCCAGTCCGCCCCGACACGCGAGGCTTCGGCATAGCCGTTGTAGACGACCCAGCGCCGCTCGAAACCGAGCGTCGGATCGATCTTGCCGCCGGCGGTGCGATAATAGCGGTTGCCCTCGGCATCTTCGCCGACCAGTTCGCCGAATCGCCAGGTCCACAACTGGGTCCCGAACGTCTGGCTGTTCCACCACGTAAAGAACTTGAGCAGAAACTGCTTCATTTCCCGCACCCGTTTCGCACCGCACCGCACGATGCGTCCGCTTGATGCCACCTCGTCGCCGGATTGTCCAGTTCGTCGCAGGCGCGTTCACACTTCCGGGAAAGGCCGCGATCATCTTCAATTTGGCATATTTCGTTCATCGGCGGTACATCCCTCGCCCGGCAGCCTCTCCCGACGAAACTGGAACAAAAACGCGCATTTCTGGTTAGATGATCGAGTACAGAGGGAGAGCTTCATGAAGTGGAAAATCATTGGCGCCGTGGCGGCCCTCGCAGTCGCGATGCCGCTCGCAACAGCCGTTCCTAGCATGGCGCAGTCGGGCGCCTATGGCGGCGGTCCCGTCGGGGGTGGCGGCGGCGGTGGTGGCCACGCTGGCGGCGGCGGTGGCAGAGGCGGCGGCGGTCACATGGGCGGCGGTGGCCGTCCGGGTGGTGGCGGCGGCTGGCACGGCGGAGGTGGAGGTCGCCCCGGAGGAGGCTGGCACGCTGGCGGCGGCCGTCCGGGCGGATGGCATGGTGGCCATCGTCGTGGCGGATTCTGGCCGGGCTTCGGCACCGGCGTGATCATCGGCGGTGCGTTGAGCGCGCCTTATGGCTACGGTTACGGCTATGGCCCCGGCTACTACTATGACGACGACGATTATTACGTCGATGCGCCGGCGGTGACGGTAGACCCGGGTTCGGTGGCGTACTGCAAGCAGCGCTTCAAGTCTTACGACGTTCGCAGCGGTACCTATCTCGGATACGACGGCCAGCGTCATCCCTGCCCGTAAATTCGAGCGACAAGAATTCAACGACAACGGGGCGGCCTCATCGGCCGCCCTTTTCTTTCGAGAAGCTGAGGTGGCGACAGGTCACGAGCGCAACGCCATCGCAACGCCGCCGAGCGTGATGACGAGCGCGCCGATTTCGCGAAGGCCCAGCGGCTCGTGCAGCATCAAGGCCGATGCCAATACGCCGACCACCGGCACCAGTAGCGAGCCGATCGACGCGGTCGCGGCCGGCAATCGCGCCAGCGCCGCGAACCAGCACAGGTAGCACAGGCAGAACTGGATCAGCGTCATGTAGACAAGCGAGGCCCAACCAACGCCGCTCAACGCCGCGACATCGGGCCGCTCCAGCGCGAGGCCGACGATCGCCACCGGGACCGAGCCGAGCCACAATTGCCACGCCGCCAGCGAGACCGGTGGCATGGCAAGCGGAAAATGCTTGGTCAGCACCGTTCCAAGTGCAACGCACACCGTTCCGAGAAAGACGAACGCGATGCCGGGCCACTTGGCGAGGCTTGCATCGATACCGTTGCCGCCGATCAGCACCGCGATGCCGCTCATCGCAACCGCGAGCCAGACCAGCCTCAGGATCGTCAGTCGTTCGCCGAGGATTGGCCAAGCCAGCAGCGCCGCCCACAACGGCAGCGACACCGACAAAATGGCCGCCTCGCCCGCGTTCAGCCACAGCAGCGCCAGCCCCATGCAGGCCACCCACGACGTAATGGTCAGGATCGATACCAGCAGCAGCCGCAGCCACAGATGGCGCGGCACGCTAAGCCGCTGGCGACTTCCCAGTGCGACAAGCGCCAGTGCCAGTGCGCCCGCCGCCGCCGACAAACCGCGCGCGGACAACGGCGGCCATTCCGTCAGCAGGTGTTTCATGACCGGGAAATTGATGCCCCAGCCGACTGCGGTCGCGACCAGCAGGGCGACACCGGACGACGACAGGTCGCCGGGCACGGGTGACGGCCGGCTGTCGGTCATGTTGGCCGATCTCCCCGAGCGTGCTTCACGACCGCGTCGCCAGCAACACGCCGGATAGCGTCAGCACCAGTGCGGCGATCTGGATCGGGCCGATCGGTTCGTGCAGCGCGATCGCCGAGGCGACGACGCCGAACACCGGCACCGCCATGGTGCCGATCGCCGCCACCGAGGCTGGCAGACGTTCGAGCGCAGCGAACCACGCCACATAGGCGACGCAGAACTGAATCACGGTGCTGTAGGCCAGCGCCCACCAGCCAACCTGGGTGACCGCGCCGAAATCGGCGGTTTCGATCGCAAAACCGACCAGACCGACCGGCAGGCAACCGATGGCGATCTGCCAGGCCGCCAGCGACATTGGCGGCAGCGCCAGCGGCCACTTCTTCGACAGCACCGCGCCCAGCGCGAAGGCCAGCGATCCGCCCAATACCATGGCGAAGCCGCCGAGCTTCGCCGATGTGACATGTACGCCGTCGCCGCCGAGCAGGATCGTCAGGCCGCCGAACGCGACTACAATGGCCAGGACCCGCAACACCGTCGGGCGCTCGCCGAGAATCGGCCATGCCAGCAGCGAAGCCCAGATCGGCATCATGTACGCCACCATCGAGGCCTCGCCCGCCGGCAGCCACAACAGCGCGATCCCCATCAGCGCCATCCAGCAGGTGACGTTAAGAAAGGCGTAGAGGCAAAGCCGCGGCCACATCGCGACCGGCACCCGCAGGCTCTGTCCGCGCGCCAGCACGATCATGGCTAGCAGCAGCGCGCCGACAATGCCGGTGACGCCGCGCAGAATCAGCGGCGGCAACTCGCTCAGCAGATATTTGGTGACGGGCCAGTTCAATCCCCAGCCGATCGACGTGGTGGCCAGGAAGAACAGACCTGCGGGCGTGATGCGTGACGCCGGGGATGCAATTGACGAGGTGGTCATGGGGAAACCGATCAGGTGAGTCGCGCCGAACCATGCCTGCTCTTTGGGCATCAGACCATCGCCAAACCCGCATGATGGGTAGGTCCTTGGCGGCATCATGCGAGTCGGCCGGAAGCAACCCCGTGACGAGAAAAAATACTTCGCCTGTGAACAGTGGGATCAGCCCGCCCGCAAGGCCGTCCGGCAAAGTTTTTGGCCTTTCGAATCCGTGAGGACTCACCGATACTTGGCCCCGATCAAGGGTGCTTGAAGCCTCTGGTTATCCCCTCTTTCCACCATATTTAGTATTTCGTTGGGATTTAGACGCTACTCCTTGACGCGATCGCAGGAGTTGTCCTAGTTTTCGATCCGTCCGGCGCAAACGTATCGGGTCACGGCGGACAATTCCCTGACGGTTAGTCATGACAGGCTCCATCCGCCCATCCGGCGGCGGGGCAACGAGGATGCTTGCCTTCGAAATCGGGCGTGTGGGGCGCCGAAAATCGGGCCGAAACGGCTCAAATCGCGGTGTGGGGCGTTAGGGTATGATCGGTCGCGGAGCCTGCTCCGCCCTGCTCATGCTCCAGAGGACAAGACGGCCGGTCCACCGGTCAGGCTGCGGACCCGAACGGTTCGCGAGATTTCATCGCCGGCATCGCCTCGACGCGATTCCGGATCAGAACGGGGCACGACGAGAATGCAGATCGAGCGACGCTATACCAAGGATGGTCAGTCTCCCTACGCGGACACCGAGTTTCGATTGACCACCAGCGAGATCCGCAACCCGGACGGCTCGGTGGTGTTCCGGCTCGACAATGTCGAGGTGCCGGAGTTCTGGTCGCAGGTCGCCTCCGACGTTCTTGCCCAGAAGTATTTCCGCAAGGCCGGCGTCGCCGCGCGCCTGAAGAAGGTCGAGGAAGAAACCGTGCCGTCTTGGCTGTGGCGCTCGGTGCCCGACACCGAAGCGCTGGCCGCGCTGCCCGAGGCCGAACGCTTCGTTGGCGAAACCTCGTCGAAGCAGGTGTTCGATCGCCTCGCCGGCTGCTGGACCTATTGGGGCTGGAAAGGCGGCTACTTCACCAGCGAGGACGACGCCCGCGCGTTCCATGACGAGTTGCGCTACATGCTGGCGCAGCAGATGGTCGCGCCGAACTCGCCGCAATGGTTCAACACCGGACTTCATTGGGCCTATGGCATCGACGGCCCCGGCCAGGGCCACTACTACGTCGACTTCAAGACCGGCAAGATGGTCAAGTCGAAGTCGGCCTACGAGCATCCGCAGCCGCACGCCTGCTTCATCCAGGGCATCGAGGACGACCTCGTCAACGAGGGCGGCATCATGGACCTGTGGGTGCGCGAGGCCCGCCTGTTCAAATACGGCTCCGGCACCGGCTCCAACTTCTCGCGCCTGCGCGGCGAAGGCGAGCGCCTGTCCGGTGGCGGCCGCTCCTCCGGCCTGATGAGCTTCCTCAAGATCGGCGACCGCGCCGCGGGCGCCATCAAGAGTGGCGGCACCACGCGCCGCGCCGCCAAGATGGTGGTGGTCGATGCCGACCATCCGGACATCGAGCAGTATATCGACTGGAAGGTGCGAGAGGAGCAGAAGGTCGCGGCCCTCGTCACCGGTTCCAAGATCAACCAGAAGCACCTCAAGGCGGTGATGCGCGCTTGCGTCAACTGCGAGGGCTCGGGCGACGACTGCTTCGTGCCGGAGAAGAACCCGGCGCTGCGCCGCGAGATCAAGCTCGCCCGCCGCGCGCTGGTGCCGGACAACTACATCAAGCGCGTCATCCAGTTCGCCAAGCAAGGCTACAAGGACATCGATTTCCCGATCTACGACACCGATTGGGATTCCGAGGCCTACCTCACCGTCTCCGGCCAGAACTCCAACAACTCGGTGTCGCTTAAGGACGACTTCCTGCGCGCGGTGGAAACCGATGGTGACTGGAGCCTGATCGGCCGCACCACCGGCAAGGTGACGAAGACGCTGAAGGCGCGCGACCTGTGGGAGAAGATCGGCCACGCCGCCTGGGCTTCCGCCGATCCCGGCCTCCACTTCAACACCACGATGAACGACTGGCACACCTGCAAGGCGTCCGGCGACATCCGCGCGTCGAATCCGTGCTCGGAATACATGTTCCTCGACGACACCGCGTGCAATCTGGCGTCCGCCAACCTGCTGACGTTCTACAGCACCGAGACGCGCCAGTTCGACACCCACGCCTACGAGCATCTGTGCCGGCTGTGGACCTTGGTGCTCGAAATCTCCGTCATGATGGCGCAATTCCCGTCGAAGCAGATCGCGGAGTTGTCTTACGAATTCCGCACCCTGGGCCTCGGCTTCGCCAACATCGGCGGCCTGCTGATGACCATGGGCCTGTCCTACGACAGTAAGGAAGGCCGCGCGCTGTGCGGCGCGCTGACCGCGGTGATGACCGGCGTGTCGTACGCGACCTCCGCCGAGATCGCCAGGGAGCTCGGCCCCTTCCCCGGCTACAAGAAGAACGCCGCGCACATGCTGCGGGTGATCCGCAACCATCGCCGCGCCGCGCATGGCGAGGCCTCCGGTTATGAATCGCTCGCGGTCAATCCGGTGCCGCTCGATCACGCCTCCTGTCCGCAGGCCGACATCGTCGCGCGCGCGAAGCTGGCGTGGGACAACGCGCTCAGCCTCGGCGAGCAGCACGGCTATCGCAACGCGCAGACCACCGTGGTGGCGCCGACCGGCACCATCGGCCTCGTCATGGACTGCGACACCACCGGCATCGAACCCGACTTCGCGCTGGTGAAATTCAAGAAGCTCGCCGGCGGCGGCTACTGGAAGATCATCAACCGCGCCGTGCCGGAAGCGTTGCGCCGGCTGGGCTATCGGGAAAGCGAGATCGCCGAGATCGAAGCCTATGCGGTCGGCCATGGTTCGCTCAGCAATGCGCCGGGCGTCAACGCCTCGACCTTGAAGGCTAAAGGCTTCACTGACGAGGCGCTGGCCAAGATCGAGAAGGCGCTGCCGACGGCGTTCGACATCAAGTTCGCCTTCAACAAGTGGACACTGGGCGAGGACTTCATCCTTGCCAACCTCAACGTCGAAGCCGAACAACTCGCCGCTCCCGGCTTCGACCTGCTCGCCGCGCTTGGCTTCAGCAAGGCCGAGATCGAGGCCGCCAACGTGCATATCTGCGGCGCGATGACGGTGGAAGGCGCGCCGCACCTCAAGACGGAGCACTATGCGGTGTTCGACTGCGCCAATCCGTGCGGCAAGGTCGGCAAGCGGTACCTGTCGGTCGAAAGCCACATCCGCATGATGGCGGCGTCGCAACCGTTCATCTCGGGCGCGATCTCAAAGACCATCAACATGCCGAACGACGCCACGGTGGAGGACTGCAAGTCCGCTTACCTGCTGTCGTGGAAGCTCGCGTTGAAAGCCAACGCGCTCTATCGCGACGGCTCAAAACTGTCGCAGCCGCTCAACTCGCAGCTCATCGCCGATGACGACGACGAGGACGACGCATTGGACGCGCTGCTCGACAAGCCGATGGCGGCGCGCACCACGCAGGTTGCGGAAAAAGTGGTCGAGAAGCTGGTGGAGCGCATCGTCGTGCTGCGCGAGCGCGAGAAGATGCCGGATCGCCGCAAGGGCTATACGCAAAAGGCAGTCGTCGGCGGCCACAAGGTCTATGTCCGCACCGGCGAATACGACGACGGCCGCTTGGGCGAGATCTTCATCGACATGCACAAGGAAGGCGCGGCGCTGCGCTCCTTCATCAACAACTTCGCCATCGCGGTGTCGCTCGGCCTGCAATACGGCGTGCCGCTGGAGGAGTATGTCGACGCCTTCACCTTCACCCGCTTCGAGCCCGCGGGCCCGGTGCAGGGCAACGACTCGATCAAGTACGCGACCTCGATCCTCGACTACGTGTTCCGCGAACTCGCGGTGAGCTACATGGGCCGCTACGACCTCGC